>Ga0208089_1000034_pt1 | contig 36144 bp, 32 predicted proteins | sample LakMenEpi29Jun12_FD_150744 | JGI IMG/M metagenome (GOLD analysis project Ga0208089, IMG submission 150744) | Freshwater microbial communities from Lake Mendota, WI - 29JUN2012 deep hole epilimnion (SPAdes) | ecosystem: Environmental > Aquatic > Freshwater > Lake > Epilimnion/Euphotic zone ... | reverse complement strand
GACCGCTATCAGCGGTAGGAATACTTTGAGTGCTAAGGGTACGGTCTGCCAGCGAACCGCTGCCACGTTCGATCGCTACTAAGCCTGATTGAGCCAGTTCGCGAATGCCAAAACGCTCTAAAGCGTTAAGTAGGTCACTGATTTTCGCCGCATCCCCGGTTGCCTCAAGGGTCAAGGACTCGGCATCTTCATCAACGATTACTGCTCCATAAGTTTCCAATACGGCATCAACATCAAATCGATTTTTGGATGTTGCTGAAATCTTTACCAACAGCAGTTCAGCTTGGACCGAATCATTGAGTTTTAGCTCAGCAATGTGAATGACATTTACTAACTTATCTAGCTGACGAATCACTTGCTCTAGTGAGTGACTTTCAACGTTGATGACAATAGTCATTCGAGAAATATCAGGATTTTCAGTAGGGCCCACTGCTAACGAATCGATGTTGTACGCACGGCGCGAGAACAGACCGGCCACACGCGCAAGCACACCTGGTGAGTTTTCAACAAGAACTGAAAGTGTATGTGTACTCATTACAGCTCCTGTGAATCCCAGTCGGGCGCCATTTCGCGCGCGATCTTAATGTCATCATTTGAAGTACCTGCAGCAACCATTGGCCACACCATTGCATCGCGAAATACTCTGAAATCTACAACGACAGGTTGATCATTTATCGAGTTGGCAAGCTTGATAACTGCATCAACATCTTCTGGTCGATCACACGTTAATCCAACGCAGCCCATTGCATCGGCAAGTTTCACGAAATCTGGAACTCTCTTTGATTCCAAATTGGTATTTGAATATCGACCTTCGTAGAACAGTGTTTGCCATTGGCGAACCATTCCAAGAGATTCGTTGTTGATGATTGCAACCTTGATCGGAATATTGTTTAGTGCGCAGGTCACTAGTTCTTGATTTGTCATCTGGAAACATCCATCACCATCAATTGCCCACACAGTTGTGTCAGGTGCGCCAACTTTTGCACCCATCGCAGCAGGAACCGCGTATCCCATTGTTCCTAGGCCGCCAGAGTTAAGCCATGTGCGAGGATTCTCATACTTAACGAATTGTGCAGCCCACATTTGGTGTTGACCCACTCCAGCAACATAAATTGCCTCTGGTCCAGTTAGCGCGCTGATGCGTTCAATTACATATTGTGGAGATAAAGAACCATCTTTAGGTGTGTCATAGCCAAGTGGATAAGTAGCTCGCAACTTATTCATTGCAGCTAGCCATGGAGCTAAATCTGCGCGCCCCCTAGCAAATTCAGCCTTTACCGCAGGGACAAGGGCGGCAATGGTGTGCTTGAGATCCCCAACAACAGGAACATCTGCGTAACGATTCTTGCCAATCTCAGCAGGATCAATGTCAGCGTGAATAACTTTTGCATTAACGGCAAATGTTGAAAGTTTTCCGGTTACTCGGTCATCAAAGCGTGCACCCAAAGTAATAAGTAAATCTGCTTTTTGTAGCGCGGTAACAGCGCCAACAGTTCCATGCATGCCAGGCATACCAAAGTGTTGAGGGTGACTATCTGGAAATGAGCCAAGCGCCATCAGCGTTGTAACAACAGGTGCTCCAACTAATTCAGCAAGCTGCATTAACTCCTTGGAAGCATTTGATTTAATAACGCCGCCGCCAACATAGAAAACTGGCTTTGACGATGAAGCGATTAATGCTGCAGCATCTTTGATTGCCTGATTTTCAGGTTCTATCTGCGGATGGTAACCAGGCAAGGACAAATCCTTAGGCCAGACAAAATCAGTTTCCTTTTGCAAGGCATCTTTTGCGATATCAACAAGAACTGGTCCTGGTCGACCAGATGAAGCAATGTAAAAAGCTTCAGCTATCGCTCGTGGAATATCTTGTGGATCAGTAATTAAATAATTGTGCTTTGTAAATGGCATTGTGATGCCGCGAATGTCGGCCTCTTGGAAAGCATCTGTTCCAATTGCCGCTGAAGGAACTTGTCCAGTGATCGCAACCATCGGAACTGAATCCATTGCAGCATCTGCGAGTGGTGTAACAAGATTTGTGGCACCGGGACCAGATGTGGCAATACAAACGCCAACACGGCCAGTGACTTGGGCATAACCAGTTGCAGCATGGCCTGCACCTTGTTCGTGACGCACCAAAATGTGGCGGATGCTGCTGTCAAAGATTGGATCGTATGCAGGAAGAATTGCACCGCCTGGAATTCCAAACATCACATCGACGCCGGCAGACTCCAAAGATTGCACGAGTGATTTAGCTCCACTCATCTTCTTGCTCATATCCATCTCCTTTCAATTATCTAAATGAAAAAACCCCCAGATAACTGAGGGTGGCGCATGATCAAAAACCGATCACGCGCCTTTAAATCACCACCACAAATGTTGTGCTCATGCGCTTATTCTCCAATGAAGCAGGCTCAACGTCAAGGGTTGAGATGCAGATCTCATATTCTGGAATGTTCGACTGGAGGCGAGAGGACTACTCGCAGACCGCACCTTTAGATGCTGAGCCCACAAGTTTAGAGAACTTAGCAAGAACACCACGGGTGTACTTATGTTTCAAAGGTTCCCAACCGATTTTGCGGGCCTCAAGTTCAGCAGGATCTACCAATAAATCAAGGGTTCGCTTCACTGTATCGATTCGAACAATGTCGCCATCTTTAATGAAGGCAATTGGTCCACCATCAACGGCTTCTGGAGAAATGTGTCCGACGCATAATCCAGTTGAACCACCAGAGAAACGTCCATCAGTTAAAAGCAAAGTTGATTTACCAAGACCTGCACCTTTAATTGCTCCGGTAACCATGAGCATCTCGCGCATTCCTGGTCCACCCTTTGGTCCTTCATAGCGAATCACAACTACATCGCCAGCTTTAACTGTTCCATTTTCAACTGCATCCATTGCCAATTGTTCGCGATCAAAGACGCGTGCAGGACCTTCAAAGGAATCAATTCCAATTCCGGCGGTCTTGCACACCGCACCTTCTGGAGCAAGTGATCCCCCAAGAATTGTGATTCCAACATCCTTTGACAATGGACGTTCAGCGGGATGAACAACAACACCATCTGGAAAAGGTGGATTGATGTCGGCTAAGTTTTCCGCCATCGTCTTTCCAGTCACAGTCAATACATCCCCGTGAAGGTAGCCAGCATCCAACAAAATCTTAAGTACTACTGGAATTCCACCCACTCGATCTAAATCAGTCATAACAAACTTTCCAAAGGGCTTTAGATCGCCTAGCAATGGAACTTTTGCGCCAATTCGATTGAAATCTTCTAGAGTTAAATCAACTTCAGCTTCATGTGCAATGGCCAATAGGTGAAGGACTGCATTTGTAGAGCCACCTAGCGCCATCAAAATTGTGATTGCGTTTTCAAAAGCTTTCTTCGTCAAAATCATTCGCGTAGTGATTCCAAGGCGAATTAAATTAACAACAGCTTCTCCTGACTTGATTGCGTACGCATCGCGACGACGATCAACAGCAGGAGGTGCTGCAGATCCTGGCAATGAAAGTCCTAGCGCTTCACCAATAGCTGCCATGGTGTTTGCGGTATACATTCCGCCGCAAGCGCCTTCTCCCGGACAAATCGCTCGTTCAATCTGATCTACGCGCTCTTTTGTAATCAAGCCTCGAGCACACGCACCTACTGCTTCAAAAGCATCGATGATCGTGACATCTTTGCCATCTACTTGACCTGGCAAAGTTGAACCCGCATATACAAAAACACTTGCTACATCTAAACGTGCAGCTGCCATCATCATTCCTGGAAGTGATTTATCACACCCTGCAAAAGTGACCATGCCATCAAAACGTTCTGCGTTCATGACTGTTTCAACTGAATCAGCGATGATCTCGCGCGAGACCAAAGAGAAGTGCATTCCTTCGTGGCCCATTGAAATTCCATCAGAGACTGAAATAGTTCCAAACTGCATAGGGAAACCCCCAGCAGCAAGCACACCTTCTTTAGAAGCTTTAGCTAAACGATCGAGTGACATGTTGCATGGCGTGATTTCATTCCATGAAGACGCAATTCCGATTTGCGGTTTCACCCAATCTTCATCACCCATTCCAACAGCTCTCAGCATTCCTCGTTGAGGTGCTCTTTCCATTCCATCGGTAACGACATGGGAACGCGGCTTCATGTTAGGCATGAGAGAATTCTACCCTCTTGATAACTCATTTATCAGTCGAATAATTGGAGCTTTAACGTGTCACAACCCGCATCCCAGCAAACCCTAGATCCAACAAGATGGCGCACCTTATTTGTCGTTGCTATCGCTCAATTGATGATTGTTCTTGATAGTTCAATTATGAATATCGCGATTCCAAGCGCAAAGGTGGAACTTGGAATCTCAGACGCCAATCAGCAATGGGTAATCACCGCATATACATTGGCATTTGGCTCGCTACTGCTACTAGGCGGCCGCATTGGTGACTACATGGGACGCAAGAAGATTTTTCTGATTGGCTTAGCAGGATTTGCTGCGGCATCGGCACTTGGTGGAGTCGCTTCGAATGAAGGCATGCTTTATGCATCACGCGCACTTCAGGGAGTCTTTGCAGCACTACTTGCACCGGCTGCGTTAGCAATTATCTCAGTTACTTTTACTGTTCCAAAGGAACGCGCAAAAGCTTTTGGTGTAATCGGTGCGATCTCTGGTGGCGGCGCAGCAATCGGTTTAATTCTGGGTGGAGCTTTAACTGAGTATTTCTCATGGCGTTGGTGCCTAGGTGTAAACACACCTATTGCAATCTTTGCTGCAGTACTTGCCGTTAAGTTTGTAAAGGAATCAAAAGCTCAAGGTGATAACTCCTACGACATCCCTGGCGTTATTACCGCAACTGCAGGTCTATTCACCTTGACCTATGGATTCCATGAAGCAGCACTAAGCGGTTGGAGCGATCCATTAACTATCGGCTTCCTGGTTGCTGCCGTAATACTTCTTGTTATCTTTGCTTTGATTGAAAAGCGCGTTAAGAATCCATTGATGCCTCTGCGCGTTGTTACAGATCGAAACCGTGGTGGTTCTTACCTTGGATCCCTGGTTGTTGGTGCCGGACTGTTTTCTATGTTCTTATTTTTGGGACTATACCTACAGGTAATTCTTGGTTACACGCCATTGCGTTCTGGCTTTGCATTCTTGCCATTTACTTTTGGAATCATCATCTTCGCCGGAGTTGCATCGCAATTGCTACCAAAGTTTGGTCCAAGAGCTTTGATGGTTCCTGGATTAATTGCTGCAAGTTCGGGAATGTTGATGATTTCTCGAATTACCCCAGAAACTTCTTACACAACACATGTATTGCCTGCACTTTTGATCATGTCTAGCGGAATGGCATTGGTCTTTATCCCATTGACTTCAACGGCCCTTCACGCTGTTTCATCTCATGACACTGGTGTTGCTAGTGCCATGCTAAACACTAGCCAGCAAATTGGTGGGTCACTAGGAACTGCACTTTTGAACACTGTGGCGGCAACTGCAACAACGACATATGCCGCAGCAAATGCTCAACTGGGTGAGAAGTTAATGCCATTTGCTATGACGCATGGCTTTACTGTGGCATTTAAGTTCAGTGCACTTTTGCTCTTTATTGGCGCAATCGTGCTCTTCTTCTTTATCAATGTTGGCAAAGATTCACTTGTAGAAACAGAAGGCGCTGGCCTTCATTAATTAACTCGAAGCTTGCCCTAAGTGGCCAAGTAGCAGCTCTCGTACGCGAGCAGCATCTGCTTGGCCCTTTGTCTCTTTCATGACAGCGCCAATTAATGCTCCTGCTGCAGGTACGTGACCAGCACGAACTTTGTCTGCAGTTTCTGGTTGTTCAGCACAAACCTTTTCAATTGCTGCCATTAGTGCGCCATCATCATTGACTACCTTGATCCCACGCTTTGCAACAACGTCAGCTGGCTTACCTTCTCCAACAATAACGCCTTCTACAACTTGGCGTGCAAGCTTGTCTGTAAGTTCACCTGCGTTAACAAGTGCCACAATTTCTGCAACATCTGATGGTGTGATTGAAAGTTCGGCAATTGCAACATCTTTGTCATTTGCAATTCGTGAAATTTCACCAAGCCACCAGCTGCGTGCCTTAGTTGGATCTGCACCCAGCAACACTGTCGCTTCAACAATATCTAGAACATCTGCGTTAATCATGGCCGCCATTTCCTTTTCAGGAACTGCCCACGCTTCTTGCAAACGCTTACGACGAATTGATGGTCGCTCTGGCAACCCAGCACGCAAAGTTTCAATCCAGGCGGCATCTGGTGCAACTGGCACTAGATCTGGCTCTGGGAAGTAACGGTAATCCTCGGCTTGCTCTTTTGAACGACCAGAACGCGTTAATCCTGTGTCTTCCTGGAAGTGACGTGTCTCTTGAACAACGCGGCCTCCTGCATTTAATAGCTCTGCATGACGGATCATTTCACCACGCACTGCGCGTTCTACTGAGCGCAATGAATTCACATTCTTAGTTTCACTTCGGGTGCCAAGTTTTTCAGCACCAATTAAGCGCAAGGAAACATTTGCATCGCAACGTAATGAGCCTTGTTCCATCTTTACATCGCTAACGCCAAGTGAGCGAAGAATGTCACGGAGCTCTGCAACATAAGCTTTAGCTACTTCTGGTGCGTACTTGCCTGTTCCTGGAACAATTCTGGTAACAATTTCAACCAAAGGAATTCCAGCTCGGTTGTAATCCAATAACGAGTATTCGGCGCCATGAATTCGTCCTGTTGCTCCACCAACGTGTAGCGACTTACCTGTGTCCTCTTCCATGTGCACACGCTCAACTTCAACGCGGAAAGTCTTTGGCCCTTCATCAGTTTCAATCTCAACATCCACATAACCATCTACACAGATTGGTTCGTCGTATTGAGAAATCTGAAAGTTCTTTGGCATATCAGGATAGAAATAATTTTTGCGAGCAAAACGAGAAAATGGAGCAATTGAACAGTTAAGCGCTAGGCCGATTTTAATTGTTGATTCAATCGCCTTTTCATTAACTACTGGCATGGCTCCCGGCAAAGCCAAACAGACAGGACAAGTCTGAGTATTTGGCTCTGCACCAAAAATCGTGCTGCAACCACAAAACATTTTGGAGTTTGTATTCAGTTCGACGTGAACTTCAAGACCCAAAACTGGTTCGTACTTAGCAACTACATCATCATATGAAAGTGTCATCGTGCACCTGCCAAAGTTGGTGCCTTATCCAGTAATGGCGCACCCCATTTGGAAAGCAGCGCCGCTTCAAGAGCTGCGCCAACTGAATACATACGCTCATCCTTCATGACAGGAGACATGATCTGGAAGCCAACTGGTAAGCCATCTTCATCGGCCAAACCTGAAGGCAGCGACATTCCACCAATTCCAGCCATGTTTACCGGAATGGTTGCAATGTCATTTAAATACATGGCCAGTGGATCATTAGCTTTCTCACCAATTTTAAAGGCTGTTGTCGGACATGTTGGTGAAACTAGAACATCGGCTTTTTCAAATGCATTGGTGAAATCTTGTGTAATTAACGTGCGGACCTTCTGCGCACTTCCGTAATATGCGTCGTAGTAACCAGATGACAGCGCATAGGTTCCCAAAATAATGCGGCGCTTTACTTCCTTGCCAAAGCCAACTTGACGGGTCAAATTCATTACAGCTTCAGCAGATGCACCATCTACATCACCCACGCGCAAGCCATATCGCATTGCATCAAAGCGAGCTAAATTAGATGAACATTCAGAAGGTGCGATTAAGTAATACGCAGCTAGTGCGTATTCGAAGTTAGGGGCAGAAACTTCAACAATTTCAGCCCCAGCTTTTGCTAATAACTCTAGAGATTCTTCAAAACGTGCGCGAACTCCTGGCTGATATCCATCGCCATTTAGTTCCTTAACAACACCAATCTTCATTCCCTTAACATCGCCTGATTTGGCTGCAGCAACTACTTGAGGAACTGGAGCATTAATACTTGTTGCATCCTTTGGGTCATGTCCTGCAATTGCTTCGTGAAGTAGCGCGGTATCCAAGACTGTGCGTGCACACGGACCGGCTTGATCAAGTGAAGATGAAAAAGCAACTAAACCAAAACGTGAAACGCCACCATATGTTGGTTTAACTCCAACAGTTCCGGTGACCGCTGCAGGTTGGCGAATTGATCCACCTGTATCTGTACCAATCGCAAGCGGTGCTTCAAAAGCGGCAAGGGCTGCAGATGAACCGCCACCGGATCCACCAGGAATGCGAGTTAAATCCCATGGGTTATGTGTTGGACCATAGGCAGAGTTTTCAGTTGAAGAACCCATTGCAAACTCATCCATATTGGTCTTACCCAAAATTACGATGTCATTCTTTTTTAAGTTTGTAACAACAGTTGAATCATAAGGAGGGCGCCAACCTTCGAGAATTTTTGATCCACAAGTAGTTGGAACACCCTTTTGCGCCATTACATCTTTAAGCGCAAGTGGTACACCTGCAAGTGGTGACAACTTTTCACCCTTTGCGCGCTTTGCATCAACTGCTGCAGCTTGCGCCAAAGCACCCTCTGTATCGACATACAAAAATGCATGAACATCGGCATCAACTGCAGCAATACGATCTAAGTGTGCCTGAGTTAATGCAACAGAAGTAGTTTCACCAGAGGCAAGCTTTGCTGCCATTTCAGTTGCTGAATTACGAATCATTCTTCACCCAAGATCTGCGGAACGCGGAAGCGCTGATCTTCTTGCGCTGGTGCACCGGAAAGAGCTTGTTCTGGAGTAAGACTTGGAACAACTACATCTGCACGAAACACATTGCGCAATGGCAATGGGTGTGAGGTTGGCTCAACATCTGCGCCGGCAACTTCCTGCACGCGAGCGACAGCATCCAAAATAACGGTGAACTCGTTGGACAGACTGACTAACTCTTCTTCGCTCATTTCGATGCGGGCTAGGCCTGCAAGCTTGGCGACATCATCGCGTGAAAGGCTGCTCATAGGGTTGAGTCTAATTAAATTGCAGCCTAACTGCGAATTTGCCCATTTCCAGTAACAATCCAAGTGGTGGTCGTCATCGCTTCTAGCCCCATTGGTCCTCGGGCATGCAATTTTTGATTTGAAATACCAATTTCAGCGCCAAATCCCATTTGCTCGCCGTCGGTAAAGCGCGTGGATGTATTGACCATTACCGCCGCACAATCAGCAAGTGCAATAAATCTCTTCACATTATCTTTGTTCTCAGAAATTATGGCTTCGGTGTGCTGTGTTCCGTACCTAGCAATATGCGCACTAGCAGCATCAACTGAATCCACAATTGCAACGTTCATCTCTAGGGTCCCGTATTCGGTACAAAAATTCTCATCCGTTGCCAAGGAAGCTGGGATGTTTGCACTCTTTGCCACTGCTAAAGAAGCCACGTCACAATGCATGATTACTCCGGCTTCGTGAAGTGCTTTTAGAGCAATTGGCAAGAATTGATCTGCAATAGCTGTATGTACTAGCAAGGTTTCAGCGGCGTTACACACACTAGGACGTTGCACCTTTGAATTAATGATGATTGGGACCGCTTTAGACAAATCAGCAAACTGATCAATGTAGACATGACAGACACCAGCACCAGTTTCGATTGTTGGCACCGATGACTCATCAACAACCATGCGAATCAATGCCGCACTTCCGCGAGGAATCACTAAATCTACTTTTCCACGTGCATTAAGAAGTGCCTTAACGGTTTCACGGTCTTCTGAAGGAACTAGCTGAATTACATCTGGGGAAATCAAAGTTGTTGCTAAAGCATCGCGCATTACGCGAACCAAAATCTCATTGCTATGTGCCGCACTTGATGAGCCCCGAAGCAGTGCGGCATTTCCTGACATCAACAAGATAACTGCAGCGTCAACGGTCACATTTGGCCGAGCTTCATAGACCATTCCAATGACACCAAATGGAACGGAGATTTGTTCTAGTTCAATTCCATTAGGCAAAGTAGATTTGCGCAGAGTTTTACCAAGAGGATCTTCAAGTTCACTTACTTGACGCGCTCCCCCAGCAATCCCTGTGATGCGTTCAGGGGTGAGTAAAAGTCGATCTAAAAGCGATGAGTTCAATCCTGATGCACGACCTGCCTGCATATCTTTTTCATTTGCTGCCAGGATTTCGGCGCTTCTTGCCTCAATGGCATCTGCAATCACCCTTAGTGCTTCTTTGCGTTGAGCACCCGTGGAAACACTCAAGGTTCTGCCGGCAAGACGCGCAGAATCTGCAAGCTGCGAAATCAATCCCTTGGCGTCCATAGGTTTAAGCCTATCGGGAGTTACCCTGATGCCGTGTTCAAATTAATCCGCAGAGTCGCAATCATTCTGGTCGTTGTCTACGCCGCATTGTTTGGCCTTACAAAAATCATTCATTACCCGGAACCGATTGCCGCAATTCGACTCGGTTTAGCGCCGGCATCTAAGACCCCAGATTTAATGCCGTCACACCCAATCAAAGCTGCACCAGGATCCCCATGGATTCAAGGCACTGCCGAAGAGATTACAACGGTGAATTGGAATGGAAAGTCTGTCCCATTTGAACAATTCCTAAAGGAAACCGACACAAATGTATTTTTAGTTATTCGCAAAGGAAAAATCACTTACGAGTCGTACTTTAATGGCAAGAAGCAATCAACAGTCCTTCCTTCGTATTCCGTTGCGAAAACAATGACATCGTTAGTAATAGGTCAGTTAATTGACGAAGGAAAAATTAAAGAAAGCGACAAGTTTGTAGAGATTCTGCCGGAGTTCAAGGCTGGAACTTCCTTTGATAAGGTGACAATCAAGAATCTTCTTGATATGAACTCAGGAATTGGTGTTTCCGATAACTATCCATCTGGGCCCTCAGGTTGGGGAGTAGCTATCGCACAAATGTATGCCTCAACGGATGTCAATTGGTTCTTAAAAAACAATAGAAAGATGAGAGAAGAGCCAGGTAGTTTCCCAGAGTATCGATCAGTAAACACACAGATGTTAGGTTTAATTGTGCAAAAAATTACCGGTCAAAAATTAGCCGATGCTTTTAGCGAACGTGTGTGGCAAAAGGTTGGTGCAGATTTCAACGCCACTTGGAATGTTGATCAGGTTGGTGGACATGAAAAAGCATTTTGTTGCTTCAATGCAACAGCTCGTGATTACGCCCGCGTGGGTCAGGCATTAATGAGTGGTGATCCAAAGATCGCAAGCACTTCATGGAAAGCCCGACTATCAACTTCTGCGGTTACCTTGGATTATGGTTGGGGCTATGGCGCGCAGATGTGGCATCCATCCCCAGGGGTCAACTTAATGATGGGCTTGCATGGCCAATACATCTATATGGACGCCCTCAATGACACCGTTATCGTAAAACTATCTGATATTCCGACAAGATCGGATGGAATTAGTGCAAAGATCGCACCAGTTTTGCGAGAAATAGCAGAAAAGAACTAGTCAGAGAAGTACTAGGTCGTCGCGATGAACAAGTTCGCGCTCATACTCCGCACCTAATGCTGCAGCAAGCTCTTTTGTTGAACGACCTAACATCTGCGGCAGATCAACTGAATCAAAAGCGACAAGGCCACGTGCAATTACTGCGCCATCTGGTCCGACAAGCTCGACTGCGTCACCTGCAATGAAATCGCCTTGAACTGCAGTGACTCCAGCAGGTAGCAAGGAAACTCCACGCTCTAAAATTGCAGTTACTGCGCCTGCATCGAGAATCAACTTTCCTTGCGACTTTGTTGCATGAGCAAGCCACAATAAACGAGATGTCGTTTTACTAGCGTGCGCATGAAAATGTGTTCCAAATTTTTCGCCAGCGAGAGTTTTATCGGAATCTTCAAGTGAAGTAAGCAGCATTGGGATACCGGCAGATGTGGCAATTCGAGCCGCTTCAACCTTGGTAACCATTCCCCCGCTACCTACTCCGGCCGATCCTGCTCCACCTAATGTTTCGCCCTCAATATCTGCAACAGATGAAACTTCATGAATTCTTTGCGCTCCTGCTTGTGATGGAGGTGCGTCATACAGTGCATCAATATCTGAGATAAGAACTAGAAGGTCTGCACCAATCAACAAGGCAACTAAAGCTGCCAGACGATCATTATCGCCAAAGCGAATTTCTTGAGTTCCAACAGAGTCATTCTCATTAATGATTGGAACAACACCAAGCTGGAGAAGTTTGTACAAAGTTCGCTGTGCATTTTGATAATGTGAACGTCGGACCACATCTTCGGTAGTAAGCAAAACCTGTGAAGCGGTAATTGCATGGCGAGCAAAACTTTGTGTGTATTGAGCAACTAACAAACCTTGGCCAACTGATGCGGCGGCTTGCTGTGTTGCAAGATCTTTAGGGCGAGTTGTTAATCCCAGTGGAGCCAAACCAGCAGCAATAGCACCTGAAGAAACTACGACTACTTCTGCGCCACGTTTTTTACAGGCAGCAACAACATCCACAAGTTTGTTAACGGCCGTGGCATCAAGTGCCGATCCGGCTTTACCGGTAAGAGAGGAGGAACCAATCTTGATGACGATGCGTTTTGCAGAGGAAATCTGCGCTCGGCTCACTTGTCATCTCCATCCTTTAGATCTTCATCAGTAATTATCGGTGCTGAAAGTTTAGGTGTGTGAGGGTCAACAACGTTGTATTCCCACTGCTTGGCGATTTCATCTTCAGTTAAAACATCTTCAATACGCTCAGGCATATTCCAGGTTGATTCAAGACGTGAATCCTCACCGCGGCGATGTAGGTGGCCCGCCAATTGTTCAGCACCAGCTTCGATGGTTGGCTCCCAATCAAAGATAACTTCAGTATCGCCATCGCCAATACGAACTTCGCTTCCGGCAACTGCGCCCTTCTTGTACAACTCTTTTTCTACTCCAAGTTGTGCAAGGCGATCTGCAAGATAGCCGATTGCTTCGGCATTCTTAAAGTTAGTTTGGCGAACCCAACGTTCTACCTTCTTGCCACGAATTGTGAATGAACCATCTGCATTTGCATTGACCAAGAAGCCAGAATCATCAACAGCAACTGGGCGCAAAATGATTCGAGTGCGTTCTTGTACGCCTGCGTCAGCACGGTTTTTCTGCACTAAACGTCCCATTGCATAAATCAAATCCTGAAGTCCTGCGCGAGAAGCTGCCGATACTGGATACACGTCATATCCCTTGTCACGTAATTCCTGTTCAACCATATCTGCCATCGCTTGGCCGTCAGGTAAATCAATTTTGTTCAGCGCAACAATTCGAACACGGTCCTCAAGACCGCCGTACAAAGCTAATTCATTTTCAATTGCTTCAAGATCTGCCACAGGATTTCGGTCAGTTTCTAAGGTTCCGCAATCAAGCACATGCACAAGTGCTACACATCTTTCTACGTGACGAAGGAATTCAAGACCTAATCCCTTACCTTGTGATGCACCTGGAATAAGTCCTGGAACATCTGCAACGGTGAAACGTGTTTCTCCTGCTTGAACAACACCCAAGTTTGGAACCAATGTTGTAAAAGGATAATCAGCAATCTTTGGTCGAGCCGCAGAAACTGCAGCAATTAAGGATGATTTTCCAGCACTTGGGAATCCAACCAGAGCAATGTCTGCAACGCTTTTTAGTTCCAAAATTAATGTACGTTCTTCACCTGGCTCGCCCAATAAAGCAAAACCTGGTGCGCGACGTTTAGAAGAAGACAGCGCTAAATTTCCCAAACCACCAAAGCCACCAGCAGCAGCACTAAAAGTAGTTCCGGTGCCAATTAAATCTGCAATTTGTTCGCCATTGGAATCGTAGACAACAGTTCCGTTGGGAACTCCAAGAATTAAATCTTCACCTTGGTGTCCATCTTTGCGATCACCGTATCCTTGATGTCCTGAAGTCGCTCTGCGGTGAGGAGAATGATGGAAATCAAGCAAAGTCGTAACACTTGGATCAACAACTAAAATTACATCTCCACCGCGTCCACCATTGCCGCCATCAGGGCCACCAAGTGGTTTGAATTTTTCGCGTTTAACTGAAACACAACCATCGCCACCTTTTCCGGCAATGGCATAGAGAGTTACGCGATCAACAAATGTTGTCACTGTATGACTCCCTTCCTATGCGCTTCCACTAAAAACCGTACTGAATGAAAAAAGCGAGCCGCATGATTACGGCTCGCTCTTTTACAAGAAACCTAAAATTAAGCTACCGGAGCCACATTCACTACACGGCGTCCGCGAGCGCGACCGAATTCAACAACGCCTGCAGCTAGTGCAAACAAAGTGTCATCCTTACCGCGACCTACGTTCTTGCCTGGGTGAAAATGTGTTCCGCGCTGGCGAACTAGAATTTCGCCTGCATTAACTTCTTGTCCGCCGAAACGCTTGATACCAAGGTACTGTGGATTGGAATCGCGACCGTTTCGTGTCGAGGAGACACCCTTCTTACTTGCCATTTACTTCGTCTCCCTTACTTCGCGCCGTTGATGGCGGTAATTTTTACACGAGTCAGTTGCGCACGGAATCCCTGGCGACGACGGTGACCTGTCTTGTTCTTGTAACGCAAGATGTCGATCTTTGGTCCCTTAAGTTCTTCAAGAACTTCGCCAGTTACCTTAACCCCTGACAAAACCTTTGGATCTGTTGTAACAGCTGCACCATCTACTACGAGCAAGGCAGGAAATGAGACAGTTGCACCAGCAGCAGCGTCGATACGATCAACGATTACTGTGTCGCCAACTGCGACCTTCTCCTGGCGGCCGCCAGCTTTAACGATTGCGTACACGTGTTACTCCAGTTCATCTTCTAAGCCTTGACCTAATTGAGGTCCGTGGGCAGAGGGTAAGCGTACGCAAGCGTGTGCGTAGCGGTCAAATTACGATTGAACGATCCTGGTCACAGCCTTTTCGAGCGCATATATGGGGTCACTGGCCGCACCCTTCACTTCGGCATCTGCTTGGGCGATTGCCCCTACGGCATCAGCAATTTGAGCCGGACTCCAGCGGGCCAGCTGTCTGCGGGCCTTATCAATCTGCCATGGAGCCATTCCCAATTGACCCGCAAGCTCAAAGGATTTCTGATTGCGATTAGCACCTGACACTTTTGCCAGGGAACGCAATGAGGATGCGATCGCACTAGTAATCATTACGGGATCGGTGCCGGTTTCTAGTGCACTGCGCAAAGAAATTAGTGCTGCAGAAAGATTGCCGTCAAGGGTTGCATCAGCCACATCAAAGCCGGTCGTTTCGACTCGACCTTGGTGATACTTATCAACCATTGCTTCATCAATTAAACCCGAAGGTGCATCCGCGGCAATTTGTCCAACTGCACCTTGTAATTCACGAAGGTCATTACCGAGCGCGCCCACCAATGCTGCAACTGCGCCAGTTGAAGCTTTACGACCAAGATCTAGAAAAAGAGATCTAACAAACTCTTCCTTCTCTGCTTCCTTCTTTAGTGGATCACACGGGATTAATTCGGGCTTCGCCTTTTTAATTGCATCAAGCAGGGCTTTACCTTTGACTCCACCTTTGTGAACAAAAATAACCGTAGTTGATGCATCAGGCTGTTCTAGATATCTAGTGATCTCATCTCGATTATCTTCAGGTAAATCCTGAAGGTCACGAATAATCAGGGCGCGTTTTTCAGAAAAAAGTGAAGGCGCTAAAGCATCAGCAATATCGCCAACGATTGTGTCTGCGGCAAACAAAGTGGTGACTTCACACTTTTCCTCTTTAAGTTGGGCATTGAGCTTAGTCAGTGCGCGATCTGCAAGTGCGGATTCTGAGCCAAGGATCAAGTAAAAAGCGTTCATCCCTGCCTCCCTAGCTCCAGTAAAACAATTTAATCCTACCTTTGCTTTTCCGGACTCGAAGATGGTGACCACTTGCCGTCACTGAAATCGCGCCATCTGTATCTGTCCGAAAAACCTGTGTTCCAAGTCTAGTCAGGGAGTCAATACTTTCTTTGGCCGGATGACCATATGGATTCTTAGCCCCCACGCTGATTAGCGCAATTTGTGGGGCCAAGGCCTTGATCAATCCCTCATCCTGATATTTAGATCCGTGATGAGAGAACTTATAAATATCTATCGGTCTAACTAAGTTAATCAGTTCATGTTGTGCTGGTGGTTCAAGATCACCGGCTGAGAAAAGACTCCAATCAGAAGTTTGTGCAATCACGGCAATACTTGAGTTGTTAATCGCTGAGCCCTCGCCGGGTAGTTCTTCAAAAACTCTTGCTGTTGACTCTGGCCAAAGAACTTCTAACCTGACATCACCCACTTGTGCAGTAAGCCCCTTTTGTACCGTGACAATCTTTGATTTCTTTAAGGAGTTTAACGCCAGCCTGCTTTGAAGTTCAGGTTCTAAATTATTGCTGATCCAAACCTGATGCACTTCTCTTCCTTTCAGAAGTCCCGGTAAACCGCCAACGTGATCGGCGTGAAAATGAGAAAGGATGAGCAATGGAATCTCTTTAATACCCAAATCCCTGAGGCACTTGTCTTCGGCCATAGATTCGGGGCCAACATCAATAACTATTGCGCGATGTGAGCCAAGATTTATTACAAGAGAGTCACCTTGGCCCACATCACATTGTGCAACTTGCCAATCACCAACGGGCCATCGTTGAATCCAACCTAGGGAAAGAATGACTATTAGAAGCACTGCGGCACTTTTTTTCCAATTCTTTTTAAAAAGGAAAAGAATGGCAAGAATTAATGCCATTAGGCCAAACCCAAGTAAACCGTTATGAATTGTTAGCACGGGAAAAGCAGCAATCCAGTGAGCAATTCCAGTTATAAAGCCAGCAGGAAAACGAATAAAAAAGATTATGAACTGAGTTAACCAAGGGGCAAAAGGTGAAAGTAAGGCTGCAATAAATCCAAGTACGGTAATTATCGCAACTGCAGGTGCTGCCAATAAATTGGCGATGATGCTCATAGGTGACAAATATCCGGAGAGCGAAACAAGAATGGGTGAGCAAAAAACAATCGCTGCAATAGGTGGTGCAAGCGCTCCAGCTAACTTCTTATGAGTTGGTAGCTTTTCCACAATACGCGGGGCGAGCAGAAGTAATCCCGCCGTGGCTAAAACAGAAAGCGCGAAACCTGCATCGCGTGCTTGCCATGGATCTCCAAGAACAACTGCGCAGATTGCAAAACCGAGTGCCGGTAAAGAGTCCGAACCCCGCTTGCCAAGTTGTGCTGACAAAAGAACAGCCGCCATGGCTGCAGCGCGCAGCACCGACGGTGATGGCCTTACTAGAGCTATAAAGCAAATAAGAGCGATAGCCGTTGCAATTATTCGTACATTCTTTCGGCGAATTACAAATTGCATGCACCACAAAACAAAGGTTGAAACAATTGCAAAGTTTGCACCACTAACCGCAACTAAGTGGGTTAAACCTGAACGCTTCATGGCATCTTTGAACTCATCTGATTGTTTGGAGGTATCCCCCAGCACCATTCCAGGAATCAATGCACCAGCATCGCCATCACCCGAATTATCGCGTAACCCCTGACGGATTGCACCCAATCCAGTTGCCCAAGAAGAAGGCTCAGTCTGAACAGTGATTGCACCATTGACAATAAATAATGCCGCCACCCTTGATTCTTTGCTTTTTAAAACAGTTGCGATGCCAGAGATTGTTTGGCCTGGAAGCAGTTCAATCTGCTTTTTTGTAAGAATTCGAATCGGAGTACGTAGTGAGAAAACTTTATCGTTTGCAGTAAATTGCATTAATCGAACAGTAAAGGAGAAATTTCCAGTAGCTGTTTTACTGGGATCAGTTTTAACTTGAGCTGAGAACTCTACTTCTTGATTGAAATATTCGGTGATCGCCGAATTTTCAAGCGATGCCTGTCGCATAGACATCGCGGCGGCTCCGACCATAATTGTCAGCACAATCAGAGTTAATCTCTTTTTGCTCTTGGCAATGGCTACCGCTACCAATACTAAAGCGCACGCAAATATTCGCCAGGGCGAGACTGCGCTTTGTAGCAATGCTCCAGCCCAAAGCGCTCCTCCTAGTGCAAGGGCTCGGTAATCAATTAAATTCTGATTTTTGATTTGATCTGTGCGAATTTTGCAACACCAATTCCGCTAACTTTTTGAAGATCCTCAATAGTCAAGAAAGAGCCATTCTTCTTTCGATAATCAATTATTCGGCCAGCAATTACAGGTCCAATTCCATCAAGGCCATCTAGTTGCCTGAGCGTTGCACGATTAATATTGATAGGTCCTGATGCAATCTTCTTACTTACTCGTTGCCCAGAACTGGTTACAACTGTTGAATCAACATAAATCTGCTCACCATCGTTGAGCACGCGCGCCAAATTGATGGTGCTCAGATCTGCACCGGGTGCGCTGTCGCCAGCTGCTTTGATGGCATCTATTACTCGAGATCTTCCGGTAAGGCTATAAACCCCAGGCCTGTTTACCGCACCTGTCACATCTACAAATATCTCTGGCTCCGAAATTGTTATAGGGGTGATTTCTGGAGCCGTGTTTATCTGGGTATTTCCTCGAAGGACAATAAATACTGAAAAGGTCAAAACTATTGCAGCAACTATTCCGAGGGCTATTTTCTGGTGCCGCGAATAATGTAAGTCAAACCACCATTGGGAGAGAGATTCAAATGCAGTTCGAAGTTGTTCCATTAAGCAAGTGTGAACTTGGCACAAGCGCCACGGTGTTAACTAGCTTTTAGTTGTTGATAACGATATTTACGAGCTTTGGAGCGCGGGTAATGATCTTGTTAACTGTTGCTCCAGCTAATGCTTCAACAATGCTAGGTAAAGCAAGTGCGGCTGCCTCAAGTTCGGCGTCCGTAATCATTGGTGCAACATCAATGCGGTCTTTAATCTTGCCGTTAATTTGCACAACAACAGTGACTGCATCAGCCACAAGTAATTTCTCATCAACAGCAGGCCAGCCAGTAAGTGCTACACATGGTTTGTGGCCTAGTCGCTCCCACATTTCTTCAGCGGTAAATGGTGCAACGAGTGACAACATGATTGCAATCGCTTCTACTGCTTCGCGAACTGCAGGGTCTGCGGCGCCACAACCAGAGTCAATAGCCTTACGTGTTGCATTTACTAGTTCCATTACGCGTGCAACGGCAACGTTAAAGCGGAAAGATTCAACGGCAAATCCAGCATCATGTAATGCCTTGTGAGTTGCTTTACGTAAAGCAAGATCGCCCGAGGCAAAATCAACACCTGCAGGACTTGTTACATCTCCCGATAATCGCCAAGCACGGGTCAAGAATTTAACTGAGCCAGATGGAGAAACATCTGACCAATCCACATCATCTTCTGGAGGTCCAGCAAAAACCATGGACAAGCGAATCGCATCTACTCCATGGTTTTCTAACTCATCTGAAAGTCGGACTAAGTTGCCGCGACTCTTAGACATCGCAGAGCCATCCATGACAACCATTCCTTGATTGAGCAAACGGGTAAATGGTTCATTGAAATCAACCATTCCCATATCGTTTAACACCTTGGTAAAGAATCGGCTGTATAAAAGGTGCAAGATCGCATGGGTTACTCCACCAACATATTGATCTACAGGCAACCACGTATCTACATCTTTCTTTGAAAATGGTTCAGTTGCATTTGTTGGATCGGCATAACGCAGGTAGTACCAAGAAGAATCCACAAAAGTGTCCATCGTGTCTGTGTCGCGCTTTGCATCAGCTGAACATTTCGGGCACTTTACGTTTACCCAGTCTGTTGCAGCACCCAATGGCGAAGTTCCCTTTGGCTTTAAATCAAGACCTTCTGCATCAGGCAAAGTTAATGGAAGTTGATCTGCAGGTACTGGCACTTCACCACATGATGGACAGTGAATAATTGGTATTGGAGTTCCCCAGTAGCGCTGGCGTGAAACTAGCCAATCACGCAAACGATAGTTGCGGGCAGCTTTTCCCTTGCCATCTGATTCCAGCTTTTTGTTAATCGCAGCGATTGCATCGGCTTTATTCAGGCCATTTAAAAGCTCTGAATTAACTAACTTTCCATCTCCTACTGTTGCAACGCCTGTTTCGTTGGGATCTTCTTCTCCAGTTTCAACCACTACACGAACTGGAAGTTTCATAGCACGAGCAAAATCCAAGTCACGTTGATCATGAGCAGGAACAGCCATGATTGCACCGGTTCCATAATCAGCTAAAACATAATCACTGGCCCAGATAGGTAACTTTTCACCGTTTACTGGGTTGATTGCAAAACGATTAAGGAATACACCACTCTTTGGGCGATCAGTTGCAAGACGATCAATATCACTTGCAGCTTTAATAGTTTCCAAATACTTAGCAAAATCTGCTTCAACGCCGGTTCCTTGAACAAGTTCTGCAGCTAATTCGCTATCGACTGCAACAACCATAAAGGTTGCGCCAAACAATGTGTCTGGTCGGGTTGTATAAATCGTTACGGGTTCAGTGCGACCTTCGATGTCAAAGTTAACATTTGCACCAGTTGAGCGCCCGATCCAGTTGCGCTGCATCGTTAGAACTTTGTCAGGCCACTTACCTTCAAGTTGAGCCATGTCATCAAGTAAACGATCGGCATAATCAGTGATCTTGAAATACCACTGATTCAACTTCTTCTTGGTGACAGTTGAATCACAACGCTCGCACAGCCCTGCAACTACTTGCTCATTTGCAAGAACGGTTTGGCAACCTGGGCACCAGTTAACCGCCGAATCTTTGCGGTAAGCCAAACCACGTTCGTAAAACTTTAGGAATAACCATTGATTCCATTTGTAGTATTCCGGGTCGCAGGTATTGAAAACGCGATCCCAATCAAATGAACATGCATAACGTCGCATCGATGCTTTCTGCACCGCAATGTTTTCATACGTCCAAATTCTTGGGTCTGAATTGCGCTTGATTGCTGCGTTTTCTGCGGGCAAACCAAAAGCATCCCAACCAATCGGGTGCATGACATTGAAACCCTTTTGCGCCCAATAACGAGCGATTACATCGCCGAGTGCATAAGCCTCGGCATGGCCCATATGAAGATCTCCCGATGGATAAGGGAACATGTCCAAGACATATTTCTTTTCACGGGCGTCATCTGCGCGACCTGATTTAAATGGTTGTAGCTGATCCCAAATAGGCAGCCACTTTTCCTGCACGTAGGCAAAGTCGTATGCCGCGTGCTCGCGCTCGTCATTCACGTTGTTATTCATACGTGGAGCTAAGGGGATTTGAACCCCTGACCCCCTGCATGCCATGCAGGTGCGCTACCAGCTGCGCTATAGCCCCAATTTTTGTGCGAGTGCAGACCTTACCGCATTTACTGCGGGGCGCCTTTATGCAGGAGTTGCACCACTTTCTTCACCATATACAGGCTCTGGAATTGAGCCAGCATTATGTTCAATCAAATTCCACTGTCGCGGATTCCGTTCCAAAATCGACCATGACGCATTAGACAATCCACCAATGACTCCCCATTTAGACATTGGAAGTTCAAGTAGGGAACCCAAAATACATCGAGCAGTTCCACCGTGGGTTGTAACAACCAACAACTGATCTGTCTTTTCCCCTAAAGCTTTCTTGATGGCACGAATCGCGCGGTCTGCAACTTCGCTGCGTCGTTCACCCGTTGTACCTGCGGGATTATCTTCGCCATCGATCCAACGAATAAAATTATGGAAATCTTCGGCGCGATTTTCAGCACCAGTTTTTCCTTCCCACAAACCACCATTGGTTTCGCGAAGATCTTCATCGATTGCAACGCTAAGCCCAGTCAGATCAGCTAATGCTTGCGCAGTATCGCGTGCACGACCTAAGTCACTTGAAATAATCATCGTTGGCTTCATGCCTGCAAGAATTTGAGCTGCATGTTGTGCTTGGAAACGACCTACTTGATTAAGATCAATATCTGAATGACCTTGAAAACGGTTAACAACATTCCAATCAGTTTGGCCGTGACGCCATAAAAGAACGCGATTAGCGGCCATTGACGGCGGCCTCCCTCACTGCCTCCAACTCAATTGTTGGGCAGTCATTCCACAAACGATCCAACATGTAGTACTTGCGAAGTTCAGCGCTTTGCACATGAACTACTAAATCTGAATAATCAAGCAAAATCCATTCAGCACCGTGTTCACGACGAATCGGCTTGTCACCAATTGCTGCAAGTTGGCGTTCTACTTCATCTGCAATCGAATCAACCTGTGCTTCATTTTGACCCGTTGCGATTAAGAAAACTTCGCTCAGAACTAATTGATCTGAAAGATCTAGTGCCACTACATCAACTGCAATCTTGTCGATCGCTGCCTTGGCGGCCACTTGGGTAATCTCTAAAGTTCTGCTGCTAATTGTCATAGAGGTTATTCTCCCGTATATATGCGGCCACTGATGACGAAACATCTGCGCTCAAACCTTGGCGAATTGTGGTTGCTGCAACATTTAAAGCCCCGATATCAACCCCATCGCCTGTAAATCCAGGTCTTGCAATGATTAAGAATTCGACCATTTCCCGTAATTCGTCAATGCGGTGCCATTGATTCAATTTTTCTGCGGCATCTTGGCCAATGACTAAAACGATGGTGTCATCTGGATAATTTTGGGCAACCGCTTCAACGGTATCGATTGCATAGCTGGGACCGGTTCGAAGTATTTCAATGGGATTGACCTGAACATTGGATGCAATTTCTGCCGGCAAATCAGCTAAAGCTAATTGGCACATGGTGCGTCTTTGTTGCCCAGTTGCAATTGGAGCATTTTCTCGAAGAAGCGGAACACCTGCCGGAATAACCAATAACTGATCTACTAAATCTTTTTCAAACAATTGGGTAATTACGTGCAGGTGGCCCAGATGAATCGGATCAAAAGTACCTCCGTAAATACCTACTCGGGACAAATTAGTCTCGGTCTAGGCGAAGTACTAAATACAGAAAAACTGACATCACAACAAATGTGAAGACTCCAAAAAAGAGTGGTGAGGCTGGAAGTTCGCGAGTAACCTCGCTGGCAAGAATCATCATGGTTGGAATACTACTACTTACCTGCCAATAGCTCTTTAAATCTGGCTTCATCGATTACTGGCACACCTAATTCCTGTGCTTTTGCCAGCTTTGAACCCGGGTCACTTCCTACTAATACATAGTCGGTTTTCTTTGAAACAGATGAGGATGGTTTACCACCATGGGCTGAGATAGTTTCCGAAATCCCATCTCGAGAGAATGATTCAAGACCACCGGTTACAACAAAGGTCAGCCCTGCCAGTGTTTGCGGCAATTGTTCAGTGACTTGTACAACCATGCACACGCCAGCTTTTTCCCACTTGGAAATAATCTCTTGGTGCCACTTCACGCCAAACCATTCGACAATAGATTCGGCGATGATCTGCCCTACTCCATCGATATCTGCTAACTCTTCTGCACTAGCTTCTGAAATCGACTTGATTGAACCAAGGGCAGTTGCTAAACCTTGCGCAGCGGTTGGGCCAACGTGGCGGATAGAGAGCGCAACTAATGTCCGCCACAATGGACGATTCTTTGCTTCTTCTAGCGCTGCCAATAACTTATCTACATTTGCCGCAGGTGTTCCATCTTTTTTTGTAAAAAAAGTTGAAGTAACAAGTTTTTCTGCAGTCAGATCAAAAAGATCTGACTCATCTTTAATTATCTTTGCATCTAGCAAGGCAATTGCGGCTTCATACCCTAGAACATCAATATCTAGCGCAGCGCGCGAACCTATGTAATAAATTCGCTCTCGAAGTTGTGCCGGGCAGCTTTGAGTATTTGGGCAACGAATATCAACATCGCCTTGGCTCATGGCACGAAGTTCATCGCCACATTCTGGACAGTGTGTTGGCATAACAAATGCGCGCTCAGTTCCTTTGCGCTTATCAAGTACAGGACCGAGTACTTCTGGAATTACATCCCCAGCTTTACGAATAACGATGGTGTCCCCAATTAAGACGCCTTTACGAACAATCTCTTCGGCGTTATGCAAGGTTGCATTTGTAACTGTAGATCCAGCAACTTTTACAGGTTCCATATATGCAAAAGGTGTAACTCTGCCGGTTCTTCCGACGCTGACTCTAATGTCTAGTAATACCGTTGTTACTTCTTCTGGTGGGTACTTATATGCAATTGCCCATTTTGGAGCTCGTGAAGTAAAGCCGAGCTGAGCTTGTTGAGACAAAGAATCAACCTTAATGACGACGCCATCAATTTCGTGTTCCACGTCATGGCGATGGTCTGCATAAAATTGAATAAATTTTTGAACATCTGTGCGCGAACCACAGACTTTAAAGCGATCACTGGTTGGTAAACCTAAACTCTTTAGCACTTGGTAGGCACCACTTTGAGACTCAAATGAAATGCCATCGCGCGCGCCAACGCCATGTACAACAACAGAAAGTGGTCTGGAGGCAGTAACTCGTGGATCTTTTTGACGAAGTGAACCCGCGGCACCATTTCGTGGATTAGCAAATAGCTGCTTGCCGGCTTCTTCTAATGAGTCATTGAGTTCATTAAATGCAGCTATCGGAAAGAAAACTTCACCGCGGACTTCTATCAAAGTTGGCGCAGAATCACCCTTTAATTGATGTGGCAAATTCTTAATCGTTTTCACATTAAGCGTTACATCTTCGCCAGTAACACCATTACCTCTAGTCAAACCGCGAACCAGCACGCCGTTTTCGTAGGTTAAGTTAATAGCCAGGCCATCGACTTTTACCTCGCACAAATACTGTGGTTGTGAAATCTCTTTTTCGACCCGATCAAACCATTGTGATAACTCATCTGAATCAAAAACATTATCCAGGCTCATCATCTTTTCGATATGGTCACGCTGTTCAAATTGGGTAGAAAATCCGCCGCCCACATGCTGCGTAGGTGAATCTGGTTCGCGCAGTTCTGGATTCTTATCTTCTAGTATCTGTAATTCGCGGAGCAGTTCATCAAACTGTGCATCTGTAATTGTTGGTTGATCTAAAACGTAATACTTAAATTGGTGATCACGGATTTCATTGATCAGCTCGGTCATACGGTGACGGGCTTTGCTAGTCATTCTGTCTCACAAATTGTTGCTGAACCTACGACGCGATCACCATCATAAATAACCATCGCTTGCCCGGTCGCAAGTCCCAGTAATGGCTCAACCAAAGTGGCTACAAGAAGTGTCCCGTCGAAGAAATAGGTACAGGGCAAAGCAGCGCCATGCGCGCGTACTTGAACAAAACCTTGCTGCGGTTCAGCAGTGACCGCAGGCCCACACCACACTGGGCGTTCGCCACGCATTGTCGTAATTGCTAAATCTTCGCGCGCACCAACCACAACAGTGTTTGTTACCGGTTCGATCTTTAATACAAAGCGCGGTGAACCATCTGCTGTTGGAACCGTCAGGCCTAAACCTTTTCGCTGACCAATTGTGTAGGTGTACGCGCCTTTGTGTTCGCCAATTTTATTTCCATCTTGATCAACGATTGGCCCTACTTCACTGCCCAGTCGATCGCGCAGCCAACCAGCGTTATCACCTGATGGCACAAAGCAAATGTCGTGACTATCGGGCTTTTGTGCAACAGCTAATCCTCGGCGTTCTGCTTCGGCACGGATGTCTACTTTTGTTGTGTCCCCCAAAGGAAAGATTGCACCATTAATTTGTTCGATCGTAAGTACCGACAAAACATAGGACTGATCCTTTGAATGATCGACTGCTCTATGCAAAGTTTTTCCGCTTGGGCCAATTTCGGTGCGCGCATAGTGGCCAGTGACAACACCATCAAAGCCCATCGCACGTGCACGATCTAAAACGGCTGCAAACTTAATCTTTTCATTACAACGCAAACATGGATTTGGAGTTCTGCCGGCAGAATATTCAGCTAGGAAATCTTCAACAACACCATCATGAAACTCTTCAGCCATATCCCAAATGTAGAAAGGGATACCAATGACATCTGCGGCTCTGCGCGCATCATGTGAATCTTCGATAGTGCAACACCCACGCGCACCTGATCGATACTTTTGTGGGTTTGCAGCCAGCGCTAAGTGAACTCCAATAACATCATGACCGGCTTCTACTGCGCGGGCAGCGGCGACTGCTGAATCAACTCCACCGCTCATTGCTGCGATTAATTTCATATGTTGTTCGCCGCCCGTCCTCTGACAATTACATCGGGCAGCACTGACATTACAAAATCCACATCTGCTTGCGTAGATCCTGCCCCGAATGAAAAGCGTAAGGATGACTGAGCGGTTGTTTCGTTATGTCCCATGGCCAGAAGAACATGACTTGCTTCATGTACACCTGCGCTACATGCCGAGCCAGTTGAGGCTGAAACATGTGCGTTATCTAAAAGCAATAACAAGGTGTCGCTCTGTGTCCCCGGAAAAGTCACATTGACTATTCCTGGCAAGCGCTTACTTGCTCCCCCATTGATGTAGGCATCAGGGATTGTTTTACCAAGTGCTTGAATAAAATTGTCTCGAAGAGTTTCAACGGCAGCACTTGGGTAGGTCTCTGACGATGCTGCAGCAAAAGCAACAATGCTTGGTGCGTTTAAAGTACCGCTTCGTATTTCGCGCTCTTGTCCACCGCCATGAAGCAAAGCCGGAATTTCATAGGCGCGACGCAAAATCAAGGCGCCAATTCCTAGTGGTCCCCCAACTTTATGCGCACTTAAAGTTAAGGCAGTTACTCCAAGTTCCTTGTATGACAAGGGCACTTTTTTGAAACTTTGCACCGCATCGGTATGTACTGGAATATTTCCGGCCATGTCCACAACTTCACGAATTGGTTGAATAACGCCGGTTTCATTATTTGAATGCATAATCGAAATTACCGCGATTTCAGCTGAACGTTTAGAAATCAGATCACGCAGAAATTCAAGATCGATAACTCCATTAACATCAACTGGAACAAGGATTACTTCGGCGCTTTCATGTGTTTCAAGCCAATGTGCAGGATCCAAAATGGCGTGGTGTTCAATGGCAGAAATCACGACTACTTTCTTGCCGTGTGCTTTTCCATTCCACCACAAACCCTTAAGCGCAATGTTGTTAGCTTCAGTCCCGGATGCGGTAAAAATTACTTCAGATGCTAGGGACCCAACTTCGCGGGCAATAGATTCGCGCGCATCTTCTAGAGATTTGCGGGTAGCGCGTCCATGGGTGTGCAAACTTGAAGGATTACCTAGTTCTTGAAGTTGCGAAGTGATTGCCTTAAATGCGGCAGGCGACAGTGGCGTCGTTGCGGCATGGTCTACATAGATTGAAGGCACGGGCCTAAGTCTATGACTTGTGGGCTTTAACGCCTTCCGTTGCCTTAGGTAGAACGGCAAACAAGTCCCCAACTACGCCGAAATCTGCGATTTCAAACAATGGCGCTTCAGGATCTTTATTGATGACAACGATCGTCTTACTTGTCTGCATTCCTGCGCGATGCTGGATCGCACCTGAAATTCCACACGCAACATAAAGCTGAGGGCTAACGGTTTTACCTGTTTGTCCCACTTGGTATGAATGTGGATACCAGCCCGCATCAGTTGCCGCGCGCGATGCACCAACTGCAGCTCCTAGCGAATCTGCAAAACCTTCAACTGCTGAGAAATCCCCGTTAGTTCCGCGACCACCTGAAACAACGATGTTTGCTTCAGTCAGTTCTGGACGGCCACCCTGAACTGGAGGCTGTGTTGATGTGACCGTTGCTTTCTTAGATGAATCTGAAACTTGAAGCGAAAGAGTTTCTACGGAAGGTGTTGCTGCAGCAACATTCGCATCAACAGAATTAGGACGCACCGTAATGATTGGAGTTCCGTGCGAAACCTTCGAGTGAACCGTTGTCGATCCACCAAAAACTAGCTGCGTAGCAGTTACATCTGCTGAAACATCAACGGCATCCGTGATGATTCCTGAGCCGCTCTTGATTGCAGTACGAGCCGCTACCTCTTTGCCAAATGCATGAGATGCAATCAAAACAGCTGCTGGTGATTGCGCAGCGATAATCTGAGCAAGCACATCTGCAACTGCGGCCACACCATTACTTACAAATGCATCGGATTCAACAACAACGACTTTACTTACTGGTCCTTTGTTGATGTCGGCAGCCATTGCTGCACCTTTTCCAGCAGGGGCCAGAACAACGGCTGTGACTTCACCGATACGCGCACCAGCGGTTGCTAACTCTGCATTGGTCTTTGTGGCTTTTGAACTAATGAAATCAGCCAAAATCAATACATTGCTCATATCAACTTCTTTTCTGCTAGAAATGAAACCATCTGATCTGCCGCATTGTCATCAGTGACTTTGATTCCTGCTGCGCGCGCTGGACGTGGAGAAGAATCTGCCACTAGTGACCAAGCTGAATCAACCGAGATACCCACTGCAGCCAAATCCTTACTGTCAATTACTTTTTTCTTAGCGGCCATGATTCCCTTAAATGATGGGTACCGTGGTTCGTTAATCTTTTCCACCACCGAAATTACACATGGGAACTGCGCATGCATTTCATCTACACCGGCTTCGGTTACGCGGGTAATTGAAACTTTCTGTGCAGCTGGATCAACTTCGACCTTTGAAGCAAAAGTTAACTGCGCCGCGTTTAGACGTTCTGCAAGCATTGCAGGGACAACGCTCATGCGGGCATCAGTTGATTCTGTTCCGCAAACAACAAGATCGAATCCGCCTTTTTCAATAACCGCAGCAAGCACAGCTGAGGTTGCGAGCGCATCAGCACCTGCAAGTTTTGAATCGGTAATCAAGATTGCATCATTTGCACCCATTGAAAGCGCTTTACGAACCGCCTCAGTTGCTCGCTCTGGTCCCATAGAAATGACGGTTACAGTGTTTGGACCGCCTTCTTCATTTCCGCCATGTGCCTCTGCAATGCGCAGCGCTTCTTCAACGGCGTATTCATCAAGATCATTTAGAACTGCATCTACATTTTCACGGTCGAGAATTCCATTGACCATCTTCTTTTCAGCCCATGAATCCGGGACCTGCTTTACGCAAACGGCGATTTTCATACCCAAAGGTTACTGGTGAGTAACCATTATTTCTACATGGCGCCCAGATTTCACGCATGGTTCGCCGACTTGTAACCTCAACTTCTACTTTAAGTCTGAGAATCACCTCAATCTGCTCACATGAAGCGATCGCTAAGGGTTGTTGTGGTCACCGAGTCATTTTTGCCTCAGGTCAACGGGGTCACCAATTCAGTGCTGCGGGTTCTAGAACATCTACGCGCCGAAGGACATCAAGCCCTTGTGATCGCCCCTGAAAGCGCTGGTGGCATTACTGAGTATGCAGGGTTTCGAGTCAAGCGAGTTCCTAGTTTGGAAATGAAAGGTTTGCTTCCTGTCGGGTTTCCACAAAAAGCTATTGAGCCCCTGATCGATGGATTCAATCCCGATGTTATTCACCTGGCATCACCGTTCTTTCTTGGTAACTATGCATCAAGGGTTGCCGAACGATTAAACATTCCAACTCTTTCGGTATATCAAACTGACATCGCCGGGTTTGCGCGTCATTACGGCTTAACGGTTGCACATGACTCGTTGAAGAAATGGGTCGCCAAAATTCACAAGCGCACCACACGGACTTTGGCTCCATCGCAGTGGTCCTGTGAAGATTTAAAAACCACAGGGGTATCTAATGTTCATTTATGGCCACGCGGTGTCGATTCCGAAAAATTCAATCCCGAAAAGCGCGATATCAATTTACGATGCGAACTTCTTGGAAATCGGCCAGATCGTAAACTTGTTGGGTATGTCGGTCGTTTGGCAAATGAAAAAAGAATTGATGATTTAGCAACTCTTGATGCGCGAGATGATATTCAACTAGTAATTGTTGGAGAGGGGCCTGCAAGATCGCGTCTTGAAAGAGTTTTGAAGAATGCCAAATTTGTTGGGTACCAAAGCGGAGAGGACCTTGCCCGCCATTACGCTTCGCTCGATATCTTTGTTCACACCGGAAAACATGAAACTTTTTGTCAAAGTGTTCAGGAAGCCCTTGCAAGCGGTGTGCCAGTAATTGCCCCAAATTTTGGTGGACCGACAGACCTTGTTAAGCACGGCTGGACTGGTTATTTGATTGATACTGAAAACACTTACAGCCTCAATCACGCGATAAACCAAATCATTCAACTAGCCGAACCTGCACTGATGGGTGCTCGAGCTCGTGAATCAGTTATTGAGCGCACTTGGCAATCAGTTAATGCGCAGCTAATTTCGCATTACACAGAGCTAGTTGCTCTAAAGTCACAAGAAGCGGGAGTAAAGGTCGCATGAAGATAGTTCACGTCGCTAATTTCTACGGTCCAAAGTCTGGCGGAATACGTACAACTTTGCATGAACTAGGCAAGGGTTACAAGGCACGTGGCCATGAATTTACATACATAGTGCCGGGGAATGGGTTCTTTTGTGAAGAATCAATTTACGGCAAGAAAATTACTGTGCCGTCAATCGTTCTACCCTTTAGCGGCGGGTATCGAATCATTCGTAACAATAAAGATGTTAAGAAACTTCTGATCACGCTGAAACCAGATGCACTTGAAATATCGGATCGCTTTACCTTGTCTGGCGTTGGTCAATGGGCTAAAAAGCGAAATATTCATACCGTTGTCTTTAGTCATGAAACCCTAACTGGCCTTGTCAAATCACATCTTCGATTCAGTTTCAAAAAGTTTGTCAACTGGCATAACGCCCGCCTGGCTTCTAGGTTCAATCATGTTATTGCAACGACAGCTTTTGCTTCAAGAGAATTTGAAGAAATTCACACAGATAATCTAGTAAATATCCCGCTAGGTGTTGATCTTGAAACCTTTTCTCCTAAATTACGAAACGCACAACTGCGTCGTGACCTTTTAAAAGAACAGGAAGTTCTAATTATCCACCTTGGGCGAATGTCTCCCGAGAAGAATCCTCAGAATTCAATTCTGACTCTTATTGAACTTCGAAAGCGTGGAGTGAATGCACGACTTGTTTATGTTGGCATGGGTCCCATGTTTGCAAAGCTAAAGCAAATGGCGGCTGGTCATCCGGTTACATTTTTAGGCTACATAGTCGATCGCAATAAATTAGCTGAAATAATGGCCAGTGCTGATGTATCGATTGCACCAGGTCCAATTGAGACATTCTGTTTGGCTGCCCTAGAGTCTTTGGCTTCTGGAACACCAGTTGTTGCATCAGCTACCAGCGCAGTTGGGGAATTTCTTATGCTGGATTCGAAGTTACCTGTTGGGGCAATTGCCGACAACAAGCCAGAGTCATTTGCAGATGCCATCCAAAAAGTGTTGCTTCTAAGAAATGAAAACTTGGACTTTAGCCAAAGTTGCCACCATCAAGCTGAGAATTATCCATGGAGTTCAACGCTCATGATGATGCTTCGACTACATGGCGCAGGTCATGAAGTTACTGCTCTGCGCAGAAATCTAAAGGCAGCGTAAATGGAGCGCGTAGTCACTTTTGCTGTTTTGGGTGATAGCGCGGCATCTGGCGTGGGAGATTCTGATGCAAACGGAGTTACCCGTGGCTGGGCTTATTACTTGACCCAATCCTTTTCACATCCAATAGTCTTTTCAAACTTGTCTCGCCCTGGTGCTCAGTCGGCTGAAGTTTTAGAACATCAACTTCCGCTAGCGCTTCAATTGCAACCAGATATCTGCGCGGTCATAGTTGGTGGCAATGATGCATTGCGTAATGGATTTGATCCAGAAAAGTACCGACAAAATCTGAGGAAGACCCTTTTTCAACTGCAGGAATCTGGAACACAAATTCTTTTGCTACAGCTACACGATCCCACAAAGATCGTTAAGTTGCCGAAACTTCTCGGCCAGATTCTGCTTCGAAGGATTAATGCAGTTAATGAAGTGATACATAAACTTTCACGCGAATTTGATGTTGAAGTTTTGTACACGCGACGTATATCTGGAATTTATGACCGAAAAGTTTGGCATATTGATCGAATGCACCCAAGCAGATATGGGCATCAATTAATGGCAGCTCACTTTAGAGAGTTGCTGCTCAAGCGAAACTGGCAGATAGCTCCAATCCAGATAGATAAGGTTGAAGTTGCTTCAAAAGCCACCTCTATAAAGTGGATGTTGAGAAATGGGACACCATGGTTCTTGAAACGATCCGTTGATTTACTGCCGGCGGCGCTGTTTTTGATGGTCGCTGAAATTGTAAAAATGAGCCTCAATCGCTTTTCTAAAACACAAGCCGATATTTATTATCCAGATTTTGCGATTCAATCTGAACTAAAATTACAAGAAGTTTACGAGGAGCGAGTCTCGTAACTTCATAATGCCCCTGCCATAGGGCAAGATACCCACCATGCTTCCTGCAGATCCGCGAACCCTTGGTGCAACCGTCACCGATGGTGGGACCAACTTTGCGATCTGGAGCAACGCCGCCGATGCTGTTGAGCTCTGTCTGTTTAATGAGGTCAACGGAAAGTTTGTCGAAACCCGCTATGCCATGTCTCATCGCAATGGACCAATTTGGCACGGCTACCTTGCCGGTGTGCGACCTGGCCAACGGTATGGGTACCGCGTCTATGGACCATGGATTCCTGAATACGGCATGCGCTTTAACGAAGCAAAGTTATTGCTAGATCCTTACGCGCATGTAATTGATGGTGATGTCGTTTACTCGCCAGAAATTTATAGTCATGTCGCATTAGATGCTCAAGGCAATGGTGATGTGAAGGAAAAAGATTTTCGTGACAGCGCAGGAAAAGTGCCATATTCGGTTGTAACAGATCACACGGTTCGCCAGATCAATCGTCCATTAGTTCCTTGGGCTAAGACAGTTGTTTACGAAGCACATGTAAAGGGCTTAACCGCATTCAACCAAGAAATTCCTGAGAATGAACGTGGATGCTATAAAGCCCTTGGTCACGCCAGCACGATTGCGCACTTGAAATCAATAGGAATTACTGCGCTAGAACTTTTGCCAATTGCGCAATCAATTACTGAGCCAACTATTTATAGCCGTGGTCGCAAGAATCATTGGGGATATAACTCATTGCTTTTCAGTGCTCCCCACAAAGAGTACGCAGCGACATCTGATCCGATTTCAGAACTGCAGTGGTCGGTTGATCAATTGCATGCTGCTGGTATCGAAGTGATTTTAGATGTTGTCTACAACCACACTGCAGAAGGCGGAGTTGCTGGGCCCACACTTTCTTACAAAGGTATTGATGGACATGCTTATTACCGACAAGATTCGTATGGCAATTATGTAGATGTAACAGGATGCGGAAACACTTTTGCCGCAAGCAAGCCGCATTCGGTGCGCCAAATTATTGATTCTTTGCGTTGGTGGATTGAAGTAATTGGTGTTGATGGTTTCCGTTTTGATCTGACCACCGCTTTATACACAAGTGATAGCGCCTTTAATTCATCCCTAATGGCGGCAATCGGTGCAGATTCCGTGCTTCGAAACTTTAAAATGATCGCCGAGCCTTGGGATATATCAAGGTATTCATTAGGCGATTTCCCTCATCCATGGCGCGAATGGAATGACGCTTACCGTGATTCCGTGCGCCAATTCTGGTTGGGCGACTTAGCTCGTGGATTCGGTGAAGGTGTCTCAGATATTGCATCAAGCATCAGTGGCTCTAGCAATATCTTTCACTACCGTGGCCCAACTTCATCAATTAACTTTGTTGCAGCCCACGATGGTTTCACAATCCATGACATGGTCACCTATAACGAAAAGCACAATCTGCCTAACTTAGAAAACAATGCTGATGGAAATGACTCCAACCGCTCGTGGAACGTGGGCCATGAAGGCGAAAGCGATGATCCGCGCATTCAAGAAATTCGTCATCGCCTTAAGAAATCTTTACTAGCTACCTTGATGCTTTCTTCCGGTGTTCCAATGCTCAATATGGGTGATGAGGTAAGCAGAACACAAAATGGTTCCAACAACGCTTACTCACTGCCTCTTGATGACACCCAAGATGGCGACGCGGCATTCAATGGTGGTTGGGCGTTGCCCTGGAATCTAAATGCAGAACAGCAAGACATTTTGAATACCGTTAAAGCCCTTGCCGAGATTAGAGATACCTATCTGGCAGATGTTGCATCAGAGTTCTTTACTGGCGCAGTCGATAAAGGCACTAACAGAAAAGACATTGCCTGGTTTTCCTTAGGTGGCAATGAAATGAGCGATGACCACTGGCGGGATGAAGAAAAGCGAAGCATCACTGTTTTTGTTGAGGCAGACCCAAGTAAAGCGCTTCTGTTAATGCTCAACTCTTCTCATGAAGAGACATCATTTACTTTGCCAGATACAAGCTGGGGCGAAACCTTTAGATGTATTTTTGATGCTTCACAAAAGATGGAAACGTACGAACCAGTTATTGCTGCGCCATCTGCAAAGGTTCAGGTTCCGGCGCACAGTGTTCTTGTGTGGTTAGTTTCCGGCCGCGTATCGCACGGCCGGACTACTAACTAACTCTTAAAGGTTACAGAAACTGTTGCAGTGACAGTCTTTTCAATTGTCGATGTGTCATAAGCGCCGTAATCTGCAGTCATTGTTGAATCTGGTGTTGTGATCTGAATTGGACCCGCTTTTACATTAACAAGTGATCCGATGTTTCCGCCAACAGCCTTAGTTAGCGCTTCAGCACGTACCTTTGCATCCTTCATTGCCTCTGCCATCAACTGTGGGCGAAGCTCTGGAAGATTCGAGATGTAGTACTGAGGACCATAATTATTGGCATTAATTCCTGTCGCAAGCAGCGTTCCAATTCCTTGACTTAGCTTTGAAACTAGCTGCACATCAGTTGAACGCACAGTTACTTCACGAGTAGCACGGTAGGAAAGAATTCTTCCGGTCGCATTTCCGTTGCTGTATTCCTCATTTGCATATGTTCCTATTGCTCCAAGAGTTAGCCCATCTGCTGGAATTCCACCTTCAGTTAAGTACTTCGAAAGTGCGGCAACATCGGCATCAACCTTTTTCACTGCAGTTGCAACTGTTGGTGAAGAAAGACTAACGTTAAGAACCCAAACCGCGTTATCTGCAGTTGCAGTTGTTTTTGCAGATCCAGTAACTGTAATTCCGTCGCTACTGCGTGATGCAAAACCAGAACCAACCTGCATTAATCCGCCACCAATTGCAAGTGACATGATTACTGCTGCAACAATAATTGTTACAGCTTTGCGGCGTTCTACAGTGATGATTGGGCTTTCATTAAGTTGAGTCATGTCCATATCTTACTGGCTAGATTGCGCGCAGATGGGCGATCTCTTGAAGGTCAACACTCCTGAAACGATCTAGTTCGGATTCCCACGAATTTCCCACAAGAGTTGCAATGGCTTCACGAATGTTTTCTTCGTCCAGGGTATTTTTCAGCGCAGCGCTCAGTTGGTTTTCAGTAAGAATGACTGCACCTGATTGATCAACTACGGCGCGATGAATGCCTAGTTCGGGTGTGCACCTAAACAGCTCACCACCATTGTCAGTGCTTTCAATGATTTCAAAGTTTAAGTAATGCCAACTATGTAATGAACTCGCTAATTCAGCAGCTGCACCTTGGCGATCTCGAAACTCTAATTGCATGCGATAGGAACCTGGGATCAGTGGTTGCACAGTCCATGTTGGTTTCACCCATGTTCCAAGGACGGCTTGAATCGCCCAATCAATATGGTGGCGCAACGCAGATGGCGCCGAATGAATAGTTAAGAAGCCTCGCACCTGCTGGCGGTTTGATGGCGGGGTTAAACGTTCCATGGTTCTCCTTGCAAGGTTGCCCAAATGCGACCTTCCCCAGCAGCATTTTTGGCTCAAACTTGCGTCGTGAACACCTCAATTAGACACCACTGAGCCTAAAACTGTCTACTCCCCCTTTAGGCATACCGGGCGACAGGCGGTAGAGTTCACCTCAGTCGGACGCTTAATCAGTACCCGTTTCATGTTTTGCATAATCGGTATCGCTGGAGCAAGAGGAAGACCGTGAACCGAGGATTTCTCGGATCACCCACATATCGAAGGAAAATAAATACATGGCAACAGGCACAGTTAAGTGGTTCAACTCTGAAAAGGGTTTCGGTTTCATTGCAGTTGATGGTGGCGGACAAGATGTATTCGTTCACTACTCAGCAATTCAAGGAAACGGTTACAAGTCCCTTGAAGAGGGTCAGGCAGTTTCATTTGAGGTCGTACAGGGTCCAAAGGGTCCTCAGGCTGATGCAGTAAACCCTGCCTAATCAACACTAACT
>Ga0208089_1000033_pt1 | contig 36217 bp, 46 predicted proteins | sample LakMenEpi29Jun12_FD_150744 | JGI IMG/M metagenome (GOLD analysis project Ga0208089, IMG submission 150744) | Freshwater microbial communities from Lake Mendota, WI - 29JUN2012 deep hole epilimnion (SPAdes) | ecosystem: Environmental > Aquatic > Freshwater > Lake > Epilimnion/Euphotic zone ... | reverse complement strand
CGCCAGACAATTCGCAGATGGGTGGAAGAAGCCAAGGTCAGAGGGCTTGGTTCCGTAAAATCTGAGATAGAGCTTCCAGATTTCCCGGCTGATGACATTCCGATTGAGCGGGTGATCGACCTGATGGTCGAGCGGTCGAAGCTGCGGGCTGAGAGCTACGAAGCGCACACATGGTTTCCGGTAAAGGTCAGTGACGACAAGCCAATCGGCATCGTGTGGTTCGGAGACCCGCACATTGACGACAACGGTTGCGACTGGACGCTGCTGAAGCGGTACGCGGAACTCTGTGCGTCAACGCATGGGCTTTACGGCGCCAACATCGGCGATACCACAAACAACTGGGCGGGGCGCTTGGCTGCTCTCTACGCCAAGCAGGACACGTCGGTGAAGACCGCCAGGCGATTGGCCAGCTGGTTCATGCTGGACAGCGGCATCAAGTGGCTTCTGTGGCTAATTGGAAATCACGACCAATGGGCCGATGGAGCCGAGATCCTGGCGCAGATGGCTGCGAAGCATAAGACCCAGAAAATCGTATGCCACGACTGGGAAGCGCGGTTCGTACTACAGTTCAAGAACGGCTGCGAGATTCGCGTGAACGCTGCCCACGATTTCCCCGGAAACTCGATGTGGAACCCTCTGCATGGTGCCGTGAAGACGGCCAAGCAGGGTGACAAGATCGATTTGCTGGTCTGCGGACACAAGCACAATTGGGCTGTGTCACAGTGGGAGATGGCAGCGCAGGGCAACGTTCCGGTCATGATCCGGGTGAAGGGCTTTAAGACCTACGACGACTACGCCACGAAGCTCGGGCACTACGAGCAGAAGGAAGGCGCTGCTATCCTCACCATCATCGACCCCAACGCCACCAGCAGAGCGGGCAGGGTGACTGCCTACGCCGACGTCGAGGCTGGCGTCGAGTATTTGAAATGGCTGCGGAGCCGGTGACATGGCTCGCAAGAAACGGTTCCGCAAGATCAAGATCGCGTGGAAACGCTCTGAGACTGTGTGGGGTATGGCGTACCCGGACGAGCACAGGATCGAGCTAGACGACCGCATGACAGACGTCACGCTCATCGAGGTCGCCAGCCACGAGGTGGCGCATGTGGTGCTGCCGGTTCTTGATGAGGATGCTGTCGAACTTCTTGGGCGTCACATCGCTGACGTTCTAACCCGTTTGGGGTTCAAGAGGACCGTTGAGGAATAAGGGCGCGGATTTCGGCGGCTATGTCTTCCGCAATAGCAGCTTGCACGGACGCGTGAGTGTCTCGATACGGAGACAGTGCAGCCGCCTTGCGTTCGGCGATTTGTGCGGCTTCTTCCAGCGCCGCCCGCAGCCGCTCTATTTCATCAGCGGCAGCGCGGAGATGCAGCACCATGTTGTGTGGCGCCTGCTGCGCCTCGAACAGGTCGGCCATCTGGCGCAGGCGGTCCATGATGTCGCTCATCCCCGCCCCCTTTCCAGATCCGCCTGGCGGCGGGCTTCGGCAAGCTCTGCGTACAGGCGGCGGATGTGTGCGTCCGCAAGTTTGAGATCAGCCATCAACTGCTGAACCTGAAGCGCAAGCGCACGGTTTACGGCCTCAAGGCTTGGCTCGCGGGTCATCTGGCCACCCGTCTGGCATAGGCCGCACCCGCTTTGCTGACCCGCCGCAGGGCGCTGACGCCTTGGTAGTGGCAGGCTGCGGCGATCCTCCGGTCGCCCTTGGCGCCCCTGTAACACATGGCCAGGTGGCGCATCCCCCACTCGGTCTGAACCGCGCAGCTGGCCCGCCGAATCGATGGGCCTCTGTAGCCCATTGCGCGGGCCGTGGAGGGCATGATCTGTAATGGGCCACTCGCCCCGCTCCTGTTATGGCGATGGCACTGTAGCCCGCTCTCTGCGCGTCCTACGCGCACCGCCAGATCCACCGGCACTCGGTGGCGCTTGGCTGCTGCCACGACTAGGGAGGTGGCGTCGGAGGCGGTGGCAGGGGGAAGGTTAGAGTCGGAAGCCAATAAAAGACAAAGAATAGCTCCAACAAAACAGGATTTTATTCTGTTCTCTTTGGCCGCGATTGGCCGCGATTGGCCGCTTTTCCCGTGAATGTATAGTGAACAAAGCGCGAATTTTGACGTTGATCTTTCTTTATTTATCAATGACTTAGCTGTTGACGCTTGCCTTGACATGGTAGGGGTCACAGGTTCGATCCCTGTACCACCCACCATTTTCCTCAATAAAATCAAATTATTGGATGACTGCATACCCTGTTACCTCTGGGCTTGGCCGCGATTGGCCGTTTTATTCTGGTTTGGACTGTTGAAAAGATTTGAACACAAGGCCATCGGTAATGGCATCCTGTACAGCTTGGCTAAGGTTTGGCTTTCCGTCTTGAATTGTTGCGACGCACTGTTCTTGATCGTTCAGCCTGTAGATATCAGAGACCTTTGGGGCGCTTTCTTCCCAGATGATGCCGCCGGACGGTAACACCGCATACTCCGTCTGTGACGGGTTGCAGATCTCATCCACCAGATCCCACAATTCGCCTAGAGATTTCGCCGAGATGATCCCGACAATCTCCTCCGGCACCATAGGATGGTTGACCGCCATTCTTACGCAGTACAGAGTCATGCTCGTCTCCTAAAAGCTGCTGCCAGCTTGTTCTGAAATTCCGGCGACTGGTGGCCATAGACAGCCTCCAGCGTCTTCATGCTGGTGCTCGTCAGGCCCGACACATCCCAAAGATCCATACCGGCTCGGAGCAACCAGGTCGTGGCGCTGTGTTTGAGGACATGCGGCGTCACGCCTGAGTCCAGACCCGCTGCCCTTACGACAGCATCCCAGCCCCTTTGCTGGCGCTCAATCGGCCTCCCCTTGTACCGGATCACGGTCGTCTGTGGGCCTTGAGCCATATCCAGTCGATGCCACCGCCTGACGTGGGCCAGTAATCGATCTGGCATCCTGGCAGCTGTGCGCCGTTTCCGCGTCTGCTTCTCGGCCTTGCCAGCACGGTGAATAATGCCCCGCTCGACGTCTATGCAGCCAGCGTCTGGCGCTTCATGCCAGCGCAACTTGAGGATCGTTGCGTGACGTGTGCCGGTATAAAGCCCCAGAAGAATAAAGCGTGCGACATATATCAAACGCAGTTTTCGTGCTGCGTTCAGCAACCGTGCCGCCTCATTTCTGGTCAGCACACGGTCGCGAGGTGCGCTGTCTTCCGGTTTCCAGACTTTTGGAACTGCGTCGAGGGGGCTTTCAAGATGCCAGTGATTTATCGCCGCCTGTAAAGTTCCAAGCTCGCGGCGTACCGTAGCCTGCGTGACAACCACACCGCGTGCGTTTGCATAAGAACGGCACAGCTGTCCGTTTATGTCGCGCAGGGTCTTCAGACCAAAGAACCCCAGAAGCGGTGTGGCGTGATAACACATCGGAGGAACCGGATTGTGTTTGATGTAAAGCGCGATCACGTCGGCGCAACTAATCTGAGCGGGGTTGCTGGCGGATGTATCGATCCGCCGCGTTTGTGCGATATACTCCCCGAGTTTTTCTTGAGCTTGTTGGTAATCGCCAGGGCCGCAGCCAGTGTCGATTTCCGTTCGTCCATCGACAATGACCCATCTTGCGCCAGCTGGGCGCTCCTTAATTCTGAGCCTTGCCGGGAGCCTTTTGCGCGACATTTCATCCTCCACTGCATGATGTCCGATTGGGTGACGAAATATGACCGACCAATTTTTTCAGAAGTCAACTCGCCGCGCCTGATTGCAGCCCGCAATATGTTGACCGTTACTCCACCTTCTGGAAAAAACCTGTGGATAGCAACCTCAAGTGGCATGGCTGTATTCATCACACCCCCCAACCGCCCACAGGCCAATCGTCATCCTGCCACACTGGTTTATGCGGCCTGGCGACGCGGTATCCTGCAATGATGCCGACGACAAAACCGATGGGCACGCCGCAGATGAAAGCCGCGATCAAGAGTATGAGCGATGTCATTGCGGCGCCTCCTTCTCGCGCTTCAGCCTTCTGGCGATCGCACGATCGTATCGGGCGATGACGCCCTCGAGGGTCTCACCCTCGTGGTGATAGGCCAGCAGCATGTCTCGAATATCCATGAGGCTGGCGATGCGGTCGGATTCCGTGGTCCGTGGCATGATCACCTGATCCTCCCCTCGAGCCTGTCAGCGACGAGCGTGGCGTAGCCTGCGATGTCTCTCCAACTATCGACGTGCGCCCGGTCTCCGTTGACCAGCCGCGCCAGCTTCGAGCTGATCATCAGAATGGCTTCCTCCTGATCGGGCTCCCATGTTTTTCCCCGCATGGCCATGTGTTTCCTGATGACAGACCGAAGCTCGATGGCGACCTCCGCGAGATCGATGAAACGTCCGTATGTCTGGTGACGCTGGTCGAGGATGTGATCAACCGTCAGTTCGTCGCCTCGCTGGTAATCAACCATTCCGTCTTCCCCATTCCGCGATCAGCGCCGCCTCAGCACGGTTGTGATCCATCTTCCGCTTGAAGAGATGAGAGCTGTCGGGCCAAAGCTCTATCGCCCTGGCGCGCGACAGTGCTTTGTCCCTGCCTAAGCCCATTGCCTTTTTCCACTTTTGTGGCGTCACCATCACCGTTCTGATACCGCTGGCGGCTAGCACGCCCTTGATGGTTCCGACGTTTTCGCCAAATCGAAACGCTGACGTCCGACCCATGCCAAAGGCGTTAACATCCTCAAGCACCGCGACGTCGATCCTGACATCGGCATCAAGCAGTCGATCATGCAGGAGCTGCGGCGAGAGCTCTTTCCTGGAGCCCTTGCCGTGAGCCACTTCTACGACGGGCAGATCCTCGACGTTAACCAGGTCGCCATCGCGCATAAACGCGATGGCTCCCGATATGCCTGGATCAACACCAACAATCAGCATCAGCCGAAGTCCATGTTGGCGAGGTCGGCCTGCTTCTTCGCAGCTGGCGGCGGCACCACCTTAGATCCTGTCGCTGGTGGAGCAGTGCGTGATGTGGCAGAAGTCGGTGCCTCGTCCTCAATATCGTCATGAGACGGGCGGTCGATCCAGCCGATGATTTCAAAGTTCGGAACGCGGGTGTTTCCTTTCCCAACCTTGAGCGGCGTCGATCCTGTATAGGCACACATCACAACCTTGCCGTCATTTTCGGTCTTTTGCTTGCCCGCAACGGACCATAGCTGCGAAAAGCCTTCTTTTGGCCCTGTACCAGTGGAACTCCATTCAGCCCATCCACGGTCTGGGCCAAGCCAAACCCTGACAGAAAAACCTCGCTTGAAATCGCCTTCTGGCTTGATACCCATCTGTCCGATGCGCTCGTCCCAAATCCACTGTGGCGCCTGTCCCTCGGTTACAAGACCCCATCCCGTCTTAATGGTGTCGAGATCAAACACGATCTTCTTCAAATCGAATTCGTCTTTTCCAAGCTGCCACGAATTGATCGACGGACTGAAACGGATGTAAGTTCCTCCACCGCCGCCAAGTCCCAGAGATAATGTCATGCGTTTTACCTTTGCTTTCACTTTTGCTGCGATGAGGCCCGCAGCGTTGCCTCCCGGCTACACGCCGGAAAGTTCAAACGCCAATTGGCGCAATTCATCATCCGCAAAATAGAATGACTCTGTGTCGGGAATGACGAGCTTCAAAAGCTCGTAAGGATCATCACTGAGATCAAGAAAGCGGTCGATCGTTTTGGCGATACACACAAGGCTGTTGAGATGCGCTTTTGCGTTCTCAACTGACAAAATGTGTCCGTGTTTCGGCGTAAAATATGCAACGCCAAGAGCATAGTTGTCAGAGATTGCAGCGCCGTACAGTGCCAGCTGTCGAGCGTGTGAACTTTTAATTTTGCTCGATAAAGCCAGTTGAGTTTTGAGGTCGACAATTATGCCGTGTTCGTCCCAGATGTAGTCAATATATCCCTTGAACGGGACCGGCAGATCAGGGTGCGTCCATGTTACCATCTGCTGAACATGTGACGGCACACCATAGGGGCGCAGGCCATTGAGCGCCTGTTCCACAATCAAAGGAACTGCGGCTCGCTCTTTTTCCAATGATTTTGACGAAATCAGCGCCGTGCTGCGCTCAAATTCGGCAATCGCAAGATCCTTACATTTGGAAATGCTGACGCTCGGATTTACAAGTCCAAGCGTGACAGCCGTTTCTACAGCCTGACCTCTAATTGCCGCAACGCCAGATAAGCCGCGTTTGCCGAGAATTTGTTCGACCACATACAGCCAATGATCAGCTTGAAACAGATTACATTGACTGACGCTGATATGAGTCCGCTTGTGACGCAAAAGTCCGCTCAATGGAACCTCGTGTGATCCAGTTTCGTTTTTCTCAGTTCCGCTCGAACGACACGCAATGCCTCGACTGCTGAGTTGACAGACGGCAAAAAATATTCATCCAAGCCATCAAGAAAAACGTCTCCGGCGTCGTCTTTGTCGAGATACACTGCAATGTTAGCCAGGACGTTTGCGCAACAAACCAAACCGTGTTCGAGTGCGTCTTCCCATTGCTTTTCCGATTGCGTGTTTTCCAGATCAACGATTATGCAGGCCGTCAAAAAGCAGGCTGCGTTTTTTGTCGTTTCGCTCATGCCAAAAGCAGCACCACGAAGGCGATCGCAGAGAAAGCAGCCATGCCTCCGACCACAGTCGCGATCTCGACAGCCGCACTGATGAGACCGGCTGTGTGGTTACTGCCACGAGCCGGTCTCCTTGAGTCAGTGTGGGTCTGAGTATGAGATCTCTGTGTGTGACAAGGCTCCGAAAACTGCATCGGTTCTGCCGATGCGCCAGCGTCCCTCTTTGCGAGGGAAGGGGGTGGCACGATCCACCGACCAGCGGTCAGATCGTAAGAAAAAGAAGCGGCCCGCTCATCTTCTGGGAGGACGACAGAGCGGGCCGCAGCCTCAAGCCCGCAAGGAGGCGACGGGCGAGACATCTTGTTGAGGTATGCCGCACAGCTTTGAGCGGCGTCGGCTGGAAACGTGCGATTGTTCCCTGCAATGATGACGCGGGCATTCATGAGGTGATCCTCTCGACGTTATTTTCGCGGATCGTCATCAGCTCGACGACCACAAGGTGCTGTTCGAAGGCGTTCACGCCCGCGCTTTGCGCTTTGCGCGGGTCGCGGATCGCGGGAAGCCAGGCATCGATCTTCTCGACGCGCTGCTGCGGCGTGAGACCGGCCAGTGCGTCCGTGAAACGGGACATGAAATCGTTTGCAGTCGTCACGCGGCCCTCGCGGCGTTGCGCTGCACCATGTCAAGCAGACGTATGATGTCGGCGCGGATGTCCAGATCAGGCTTCTTGGATCTGTCAATCGACCGCAGAGCAGCCTTCAAGTGGGACGCCGCCAGATCGCGGCTCCCCTCTTGGATGAGATTACAGGCAATGAGGAACTGTTCGAGGCCGGCGTTCATTGTGCGGCCTCCCAAACAAACTTGGTCGCGCCAACAGCGGTGCGGCGAGTTGACAGCTTGATCTGACCGCGCGCGCAAAGCTCGCGGGCCGCTTCGAAGTAAAGCTCGTTGGTGATCCAGCCGCGATCAGCGATGGCGGCGAGAATGCGGGTTTGCTGTTCGGTGATAGTCATGTCGTCCTCCTTGACTGACCGGGAGGACGTTAATGCGGTATAAGTGCCGTGTCAACCTAAAAGAGGAACATATACCGTATATGAGTTAAGTATAAGTTCCGTAACAAAAAACCCGGCCGGAGCCGGGCTAAACAAACTTAGATCTGGTGGCTTGTTACATTTTCAGAATCGATTTTTTGACGCGGCCGACGATCAGCGGTTCGCGCTGAGGGTAGATCGTCTCGTGAGACGGGTTGGTGCTCACGGGCTCGAAACGCATCGGGTTCGTTCTGAACCGTTTGTATGTCGCCTCGCCGTCGCCATTGGCGATCACATAACATGCGTTAGGCACCAGGACTTTGTCGCGCCGATCAATGAAAATGATGCTTTCAGGCGGGCTTATGCGATCCATGCTGTCGCCAACAACCTGGAGAGCGATCCAATCGCCGTCCGGGCTCAGGTCGATTTCTTCTATCATGCCAATGGTTTCATCGCTGACGTCTGGAAAAGCCATACGACCAGCTGAAACCCAAGATAGTAAACTAACCTTAAGTTTAGCGCCAAAGTTGTTGGATGTAATTTTTTCAATGCTGCCAGTGCCGGTCATCAGGTAGTCCAGCGACACCTGAAGCACAGAGGCGAGACGCACGAGGCTCTCTGCTCTCGGCGCCTGCGACCGTCCTCGGATGATATTGCGAATCAGATCCGGGCCGCCGCCAGCCTGAACAGACGCAGCCCGCGGGCTCAATCCAAGCTCAAGCAAACGCTCAGTAATCCTGCGCTCAAGTCCGCTTTTGTCGTGGGGATTTTCCGACATGTGCGGATAGTATGCCGCGCGGATAGGATTAACAAGTGCGGAATGTACTCAGAATTGTACTGATTTAGGCGGAAGATCCGTCCAAATGGATTGACAGGGATGCAGTATTGACAACGCGGCAATTGTTCCGCATTGTTCACTGCCATGAATCTGCTTCGTTCTCAACTTCTGACCGTGGCCGACGCCTACTGCGCAGCCAGGGGTCTCTCTCGCGCTCGCGTATCTACAATCGTTTTCAATGCGGGCCTTGCATTGGATCGAATTGCCGCTGGCAAAGACCTGAACACCGCCACCTGGGAACGCGCGATCGGCTGGTTCGATGAGAACTGGCCCAGCACTGCGACCTGGCCGCGCGAAGTTTCAAGACCATCACAACAACAGAGGACCGCATGAGGGAGAAAATCAGCGTGTCGAAAGACTGGCTGTCCTACGAGAACTGGCCGGAAGGCGCCGAGTGGCCGCGCGGCACCTTGAGGCCCGGCACATGACCCATCACTGATCCCCAAGCCGCCAGGGGTCAGATGGCGGCGCACATGCAGGAAACACCATGACAGTAGCACTCAAGACGATCGACAGCGGGCCGAGGTTCATTGATCCGAACTCTTCAATCACAAAACAGGTTGAGCAGCTGAACGCGCTGCGCCTCAACCCGCCGGAAAACTCCCGGCGCGTGAAGATCACGCCGCGGCTTGCAGAGCACATCCTGACGCATCTCAACCCCCACAACCGCGCGAAGCGCACGACGCACATCGCCCAATACGCGCGCGACATGACCGAAGGGCGCTGGGCGCTTACGGGCGACACCATAAAGTTTGGGCGTTCCGGCATTTTGCGCGACGGGCAGCATCGTCTGGCCGCGTGTGTGCGTGCCGGCACGCCATTTGAAACCTACTGCGTGTTCGGCATCTCCGATGAGAGCTTCTCCGTCATGGACATCGGGCGGAAGCGCAAGGGCGATGATGCTTTCACCATTGCCGGCATCAGCAATGCGAACAGTGCAGCAGCAGCTGTGCGCTGGGTGCTGATCCTGACGAGCGACAACCCAACGGACAGGTCTGTAACATTTGCCAACACCGACCTTCTCGACGCCTATCGCAAGCTCAAGCAGCCGCTCTTCGACGACTGCGTGGCAGAGGCGAAAATGGCTGCAAAAAATGCCCGCCAGCTGCACGAGAGCGCGCTGGCAGCCATTCTCTACTTGTTCAGCCAGAAGAATGCGAAAGCCGTCGCGGCATTCCTTGCAGACGTTCGCGCGCTGCGTGGCGGAGCAAAGAGGGCAATCAATCTGATCGACAAGGTGCGGCAGCAGAATATGGGCCGCATGCACGAGGTTCAGCGCAACGCAATCCTGATCAATACGCTGAAGTTCTACGCCGCCGGTGGTGTTCCACGGCGGGAGAGCGAAATCGCCTGGAATGAAACAATGGACTTTCCGGTGATCTGATGGTGAGCCGCGAACCAAAGACGATTGGACAGGAGGAGGGCGCAAGCCCTCCTCAAGTTCGCCACATTGCAGTCAACGGCATTGCATACGCCCGAAGACTTCGCGGCCTGAATGATGAGAATGTAAAAAGGCTTTGCGCTTCGATGCGCGAGGTTGGGCTGATCAATCCGATTACGCTTCGCCCACAGAAGGGCGTCGGTTATTGGCTTGTAGCTGGCCTTCATAGGCTTGAGGCGGCAAAACGCCTGCACTGGGACAGTATACCGGCGATCATCGTAGAGGCGGAAGACACAGAAGCCCGGCTTGCTGAGATTGATGAAAACCTCATGCGTGGCGAACTCACGCCTGCCGAGCGCGCACTGCACGTAGCGGAGCGCAAGCGGCTTTATGAGGAGATGCATCCGGAGACGAAGAACGGGGGTGATAGAAAGTCGTCTAAAATCAGTTCGCAAACTTTGCGATCTGATCAGATTGATCGTTTCACCGCCGACACCGCCAGGAAGACCGGCACCTCCGAGCGCAAGGTGCAGCTCGACGCAGCACGTGGGAACAAGATCAAAAACCTTGACAAGGTGATCGGAACAAGCCTCGACAAGGGTGAGGAGCTTGACGCGCTTGCTCGCCTTGAGCCGGAACAGCAGGACGAAATCATCACGCGCGCTGCTGCCGGCGATAATGTTTCCGCACGTCAGCGCCTGACAAGCCCGCCTTCACACCATCCGCAAGACGACGCCGAGCGGTCGATCAAGTGGCGGCGCTCATTTGAGAAGGTCTGGAACAGCGCACCGTCTGCTGCCGATCGCGAGTGGGCGATGGAGTGGATTGACCGCCCGATCATGGACGGCGCAGCATGACCCACTGGACCGAAACCGCCATCGCCAAAGCGGTCGCAGTCACGGCGCGGGATCTCAGGCCCGACATTTTTTCAGCAATCCAGACAACGAGGACCGCATGAGCGGCTACATTTCCGCTGAACAATACATGCGCCAACGTCTCGACGGCACTTTTTCACGCCTTGTCGAAGGCGGTCGTGTGATCGTCGAAGAAGTCGACCGCGATTTTATTCCGATTTTCCGTGTCTACAATCCGCAGTCAGCGGCGATGTTTAGTCCGACGAATGAATGGGAGCCGGATGACGATCAGCGTTTGCTTGAAATGAAGGCTGCAAACGCTCCAACGCGCTTCATTGCCTACAAGCTCGACCGATCAATTGCAGCTGTCAAAAAGCGACTGTCAGTCTTGCGCAAGCGCAAAGCGTCGCACACATGCGCCGACATATCAAGCGCAGGCGAGTGAGGAGGGTGCCGTGAGCATGACCGAAGTCGCCCAGGATCTGCATCCGAATGCCGACGACATAGCCCAGCACCTCAAGCACCTGTTCGGCAACGCTGGCGAATACGACGACGGCATGATCGAGATCGCGGTCAACACCGGCAAGGGGTGGCTTGGCCAGATCTATCGTACCGACGAGATTGAGGCCGCGACGGCCTATGCGGTCGATAAGAACCAGCAGCGGTGCAACGTCTACGTCGGCGTTGCCTTGCGAGACCCTGATCTGCCACCGTTCGGCAGAGCCTCGGACTCGGACCACTACGCGACTACTGCTGTCGCCGGTGATCTCGACACCGCCGAGTCGTCGGCTGCGGCGCCTGCCAGAACCAAGGCGCTGCCGCCGTCCTTCATCGTCTGCACGGGCACGCATCCACACGCCAGGCTTCAACCATACTGGGTTTTACGCGAGGCCATCACCGACCAGGAGCAGCACCGCGCTGCGTTCGGAGGTATCGCTGACAGCCTTGAGGGTGATAGAGCGATCACCAACCCTAGCCGTGTGATGAGGCTCGCGGGAACGATCGCATGGCCGACAAAGCCAGGCAGGGTGCCGGAACTTACGTCGCTCGTGCCGCTGAAGTACAAGCCGAGAGCCTACGACCTCGAAGAGGTGATGCGGGCATACCCTGCAAGCGCCAAGGTCCACTCAATCGACACGGCGCGGAAGAATGATCCGATTGAGCGGGTCGCAACCGGCGCTCTCGGCCTTGGCGCCGAGCAGATCTCGGACGGTCGAGAAGCATATATGCGGGACACGATCCTCGCCGTTCTCATCCAGTGGATCGGTGAGAACGGGTCGGTCCCGACAGATCAGGAGCTCTACGACGCCGCCTGGCCGCAATACTCGGCGCACGTCGATTTCAGCAGGCCGGGGCGCGGGCCTGACGAGATGGTGCGGAAGATCCGGTCCACCCTCGGACGGTTCGAACGTGGCCAGCTGCGGGGGCTGCCAGACATGGATGCTGCCGTGGCAAGGTGGCGGGAGAAGCAGAAGGCTGAAAGGCCGAGGACAACGCCACCGGCCGATTACACGGCTCACCTCGAACGCGAGCAGGAGCATCCGGTCAAGCAGCAGCCCGATGAGCTGGTGCAGAAGAGCGGCATCAAGGCATCACCCTTCAGGCTGGTGCCCGAAGACCAGATCCCGCCTCGCGACTGGGTCTATGGCCGTCACCTGATCCGCCGCTTCGTCTCTGCGACCGTCGCCCCCGGCGGCGTCGGCAAGTCATCCCTGACCTTCGTCGAGGCTATGGCGATGGTCACCGGCAAGCCGCTACTGGGCGTCAACGTGGCCAAGCCCCTGAAGGTCTGGGTTTGGTGCCTCGAAGACCCCCGCGAGGAGCTGGACCGGCGCTTCGCAGCGATCGCCAAGCACTACAAGATCGCGGACGAAGACATCGGCGAGCGGCTGTTCCTGAACTCAGGCCGCGACACCCCGCTCTGCGTCGCCAGGCAGGAGACCAAGACCGGCGCCATCATCGTCGAGCCCGACATGGGGGAGATCGAGAGGGAGATCACTGCGCTCGGGATCGACGTGCTCCTGGTGGACCCCTTCGTGGCCAGCCACCAGGTCAGCGAGAACGACAACGTCGCCATCAACGCCGTCATGCGCCAGTGGGTGCTGCTGGCCGAGCGCTGCAACGTGGCGATCGAGCTGATCCACCATACCAGGAAGAACGGCGACGGCGAGGTCACGGCTGAGACCAGCCGCGGGGCCAAGGCGCTGACCGACGCCACCCGCGATACCCGCGTGATCAACCAGATGTCGGAGGCCGAGGCTGCCAAGTTCGGCGTCGAGAACCGGAGGCTGCATTTCCGCACTTACTCTGACAAGGCCAACCTGGCGCCGCCGGCGGAGCATTCGGACTGGTACATGCTCGAAAACGTCGCCCTGGCGAATGGCGTCATGGGAGCCGACGGCGACCACGTCGGCGTCGCGACCAGGTGGGAGGTTCCGGGGCCGTTCCACAAGGTCAGCAAGGACACCATCAACAGCATCCTGCAGGCGATCGACCTGGGGGTGATCGACGACGACGGCAAGCAGACTGGCATCCCATACGGCGAGAGCAGCAGGGGCGGCTCCAAACGTTGGGTAGGCCAGGTGCTGATGGATCACGGGATGGAGGAGGAGGAGGCCAAGAGGGCTGTCGCCGCCTGGATCAGCTCGGGCGTTTTGACGATCGAAAAGGTGGAGGTCAGGAGGCGGGAAGCGACGGCCGTAAAGGTTAACAAAACCGCTTGGGCGGAGATCGTGGGGGCCTCAAATGGGTAGCCCGGAAATGTGCGCAAATCACTTTGGGCATTTGCGCACATTTGCGCAAACAGGGGGTGCGCAAAAAAACAAATCCCTAAGCCATAGGGATTTGCGCAAAGAGCGCGCAAAACCGCTCCATGAATTGCGCAGTTTTGCACGCGAGCGCAATCCCAATGGCCTTTTTGCTGCGGGCGATGATGATCTGGCGGAGCTTGAGCTTACCCTGCGTCAGGTGATGGACGCTATGGCGGAGAAGGCCAGGGAGTTGACCTGGCAACAGGCGAAAGTTGCCCCCTGGTGGGATCTTTGGCGGGAGGTTTCTCGCCAGCACGAGGAGATGGTCAGGGATGAGGGCTTCAAGATCGGCGGCCAGCAGGCGGGGTTCAGGTTGTCGGCGATCAGACGGCTTGACGCGCAGAGGGAAGAATTGAAGCCGCATTTTACCGAGGTTTCGAGGCTGCAGGGTGAGGTCAGGAACCTCAAGGCCAAGGCCAGGGGCATCCAGGCTGAAATCAAGATCGTCAAGAGCAAGCGACGGAGATCAGCATGAGCAAGACAGCCGCCCAGCTGGCGATCGAGGCGCTCGACGAGACCGCTCGGGCGATGGAGGTGAAATGGGGCTGCGGGCGCCTGCCCCGACTTGTGGCGGGCATCAACCCAGAGTTGGCGGGAAAGTTCTGGTCGCAGTTCGAGAAGCTCAACGCCGCCTGCGAAACCGGATACCTCGCAGAGCAGGAGATCCAGGCGACCAGGATGCGGGCGGCGTGGATGCGGCTTGACAGGGAGGCCGAAGCTGACGGCTGCGAACCCATCAGCCCGAAGCGCCTTGAGGGGCGGCTACCAGATGGCAGGCTCCTGGTCGTCGTAGACGGGCCGGAAGGCGCCTGGCGGGTGGCGCACGAGGATCGTGCGGCGGTGGTCTGGTCGATCGACGAGGTCGTGCGGATGCTGTGGTCGTTTGAAATGGTCAACGAGGCTAAGACCGTCTGGCCGGGGGCAAAGGTGCGTCAAATCAGAATTGATCCTGAGAGCACGAAGCCGCCAGTCGATTGGTCGAAGGGTGACGAACTTCCTTTTGAAATGTTGAGGGCCGGATGAGCAATTGGATCACAAACACGGAAGAACAAACAGACGCTGGCTTGATGACGCCTTACCAGCTGATGGTGCGCTATCAAGGCCAGATAAATTTCAGAACGTTAGCCAATTGGCGAAGCAAGGGCGAAGGTCCGAGGTTCGTCAAAATTGGATCACGAGTTTTTTATAGACAAGACGACGTTGAGGCGTGGGAAAAGCGCCGCACACTGGGGGTCAAAGATGATTAGTTTCAGCGTGCAATCAGAAATCAACAAAGTCCTGAAAAGCATTGATCCTTTAACATCAAAGCAGATGCCTTTTGCTATCGCCAAGGCTTTGACCTCTACAGCAAAGGCCGTGCAAAAAGACATCACATCTGAACTGCCTACTGCCTTCACATCACCAACGGCCTTCACCAAGAAGGCGTTCACCATCAAGGCGGCACGAAAGACAGACCTGACGGCATGGGTATTCGCCAAGGACGCACAGGCCAGATATTTGGCTTATGGCATTCAAGGCGGGGAGCGCCGCGTCAAAGGCTTTGAGCGCCGCATTGATGCAATGGGTGGCGAAGCAGGCGTCATGCTGGTTCCAACGAAAGCAGTGAAGCGTGACGCATCTGGAAACGTCAGCCTTGCAACAATCCGAAGGATCGCTGGGCAATCGAACAGCAAGAAATATTTTGTTGGAACGCCAAAGGGCAACAACAGGAGTTTCGGCGTTTACGAACGTATGGCAGGGGGTAAGCTCCGCGCACTGCTGATTGAGGCCGACGTTGGAAACTACCGAAAGCGGCTGAACATGATTGGCATTGGCAAGCGCGTGATCCAGTCGCAGTTCATGAGAGAACTTGAGGCATCAATTGCGCAAGCGATTGCAACCGCGAGGCCGTAGAAAAAAGCGGGTCCTTTTTCAAGGGGTTACACCGAGGGTCGTTCCCCCGCCCGATTAAACACTAGCGAATAGGTTGTAAAGTTGCCTCAAGTTATCAGCGCAACGGAATATTCTAAGCGCCGAGGTGTCGCACCTACGACGATTTCGCAGGCTATTGCGGAGGGGCGGCTCAATAAGTCGGTTCGCCGTCATGGCAAAGGCTACCTCATTGATCCTGAATTGGCGGATGCGGAACTTGCCGCGAATAACGCTCCGGGTAGAGGAGGCAGGCGTGAGAAAGGGAATGTAGGAATGTTAACACCTCCCGATTCAAACACTCCCCCACCTGATAGCTTTGACAGTGAAACTGAAACCTACACTGAAGCAAAAACTCGTCACGAACGGCTGAAAGCTGACCTTGCTGCACTTGATCTGGCTGAGAAAGAGGGAAAGTTGATTGAGGCCGCGGCGGTTGAGCGCGAGGCGTTCCGCGTGGCGCGGCTTGTGCGGGACGGCATCCTCAACATTCCCGACCGGATCGCTGGCGACCTTGCGGCTGAAACGGATCAATTTGCCATTCATCAAAAGCTGACGGCTGAACTGCGGAAAGCTCTTGAGGGCTTGTCTCTGTGAGCCTTGCTGCATGTGCGATCTATGCTGACGCCTTCCGGCGTGGCCTATCCCCTGATCCAGATTATACGGTGTCAAGCTGGGCTGATAGTCATCGGATGCTATCACAGAAGGCAAGCGCCGAGCCTGGGCGGTGGCGCACTGAGCGCACACCCTATCTGCGGGAGATCATGGATACTCTTTCCCCGTCCTCGCCAGTCCAGAAGGTGGTGTTTATGGCTGGCGCACAGGTGGGGAAATCTGAGTGTGGGAATAACTGGGTGGGGTTCGTGGCGCACCATGCTCCTGGCCCTATGCTGCTGGTGCAGCCAACAGTAGACACTGCCAAGCGGTTTTCCAAGCAGCGCATTGCGCCGATGATTGAGGAGACACCGGCGCTCAAGGAGCGGTTTGTTGAGAACCAAAGCCGTGACACCAGCAACACCATGCTGACCAAGGATTTCCCCGGTGGGGTGCTGATCGTGACCGGGGCGAACTCGGCGGCTGGCCTCCGGTCCATGCCTGTCAGATACCTGTTTCTTGACGAGGTAGACGCCTACCCGTTGGACGTTGACGGGGAGGGCGATCCCATCACGCTGGCTGCCAAGCGCACAACAACTTTTGCGCGGCGCAAGATCTTCATGTGCTCGACGCCAACCACAAAGGACATCAGCCGGATCGAACGAGAGTTCAATGACAGCGACAGGCGGCGCTATTTCGTGCCTTGCCCACATTGTCAGGAGATGCAGTGGCTTAAGTGGGCGAACATCAAATGGTCAGACGATGACCCAGGCACAGCTTGCTACCAGTGCGAAGCCTGCGGCGTCCTGATCGAAGAACGATACAAGGCTAAGATGCTGCCAGCCGGGGAGTGGCGGGCTACCGCTCACAGTGACGGAAAGACGGCGGGGTTTCATATCTCGACCCTTTATAGCCCGCTGGGCTGGAAATCGTGGGCGGAAATCGTTGAGGAGTTCCTGCGGGCGAAGTCAGACGCGGCGCTGCTCAAGACCTTTGTTAACACTGTGCTGGGTGAGACATGGGAGGAAGACTATTCTTCAAAGATTGGCGCCGAAGATCTGGCCAGCAGGGCAGAGTTCTATGAAGAAGCGGTTGCGCCGCCTGCGGTTTTAGCCGTAACCGCTGGCGTTGACGTTCAAGATAACCGCCTCGCTGTCAGCCTCTATGGCTGGGGCCGGGACGAGGAAAGCTGGCTGCTGTACCACACGGAAATTCACGGCGATCCTGCCAGAGACGAAGTGTGGTCGCAATTGGACGAGATCATTCTACGGCCAGTAGACCACGAGATTGCAAAGCCATTGCCCATTGCGGCTGTTGCGATTGACAGCGGCGGACACTTTACAAACGAGGTTTATAGCTACGTCCGTTCAAGGGGTCGAGGCCATATCATGGCAATTAAAGGCCAATCGCAGCGTGGAAAGCCGCCAATCGGAAAGCCAACAAAAGTGGATTTCAATTGGCGGGGAAGGGCATACGCGCGAGGCGTCGAAGTTCATCCCGTTGGATCTGACACATGCAAAAGTACACTATACGCTCGTCTAAAGCTCAATCAGCCAGGGGCTGGCTTCATTCATTTTCACGCTAAAGCGCCGCCAGATTTTTACGCGCAGTTGACGGCAGAAAAGCAGGTGACGCGCTACGTCAAAGGCTTCCCTGTTCGTGAGTGGGTGAAGAAATCTGGAGCGCGAAACGAGGCATTGGACTGCGCTGTTTACGCTTACGCAGCCATGCAGTGGCTATACACGCGATATAATCGGAAGACGATTTGGGAACAGTTTGAAAGATCACTGAATATCACGGAAAATACCAGCAAGGAACAGCCAGACTTAGTGCAAAATAAGCGGCAGCAAGTGCCGCGCAAGCGGTCCAATTTCATTTCTAGCTGGTAAAGGCCAAATTAAATGGCAATTCCAAGGGTCATCGTTTCTGGGGATACTGTGAAGTGGTCTGAGCCGTCTCACGGTGAATATACATCGCCAACGTGGACGCGCATTGTTTCGCTAAGACACCGCACATCGTCAACAACAGTCAACGTCACTGGCGTTGCCAATGCCGGTGGATGGGATTTCACGTTGAGCGCAGCTTCATCTGCAACGCTTGGAACCGGCACGCTTTTCTTTCAAGATTATGTGACTGCTGGCGTTGAACGTTTCACGGTTGAAACCGGATCGATTGAGTGCCTTACGAGCGCGGCGGCATCTGCCGGAACATTCGACGGAAGGACACAGGCCGAGACTGACCTTGAGAATGTAAGAGCAGCAATTCGTGCCAAGATAGCTGGCGGCGATGTGCAAGAATACACAATAGGAGGTCGCAGCTTAAAGAAAATGATGATGGCAGACCTAATTCTATTGGAAACAAAATTGAAGGCAGACATTCAGTCCGAGCGTCGTGCGCGGAAAATAGCAGCTGGCCTTGATAGTGGCCGCAATGTTTTTGTCCGTTTTGGCAGGAGCTAGATGATGGGACTTCTGGATTTGTTTCGCTTAAAACCACTTCCCGCTCCTCGCCGTCGCCGTGGGTTTGATGCCGCAATGCTGAACAGATACGTCAACGATTGGGTGACGTCATCGCATTCGCTCGACAACGAAATTCGCAAAGGTGCGAAAAAAGTTCGCGAACGCTCACGCGATCTTGCCAGAAACAACGACCATGCAAGAAACGCTGTTCGCGTAATTTGCAACAATGTTGTCGGGACTGGCATTCAAATGCAGGCGACCGTCAAGATGAGGCGCGGCGGAAAGTTAGACAAAGCAAAGAACGACATGATTGAAGCAGCCTGGAAGAAATGGCAGCGGGCAAATCGGTGCCACACGGCTGGCATGTTGTCGTTTTCTGAAATGGAACGGGCGATCGTTAGGGCGGTTGTCACAGATGGGGAGGTCTTTGTTAGGAAGATTGCCGAGCCATTTGGAGATAGCCGTGTTGCGTTCGCACTTGAGCTTATGGAGTCAGACAGGCTTGATTTTGAATTGAACGCAACGGCTCCGAATGGAAACGAAATCCGAATGGGCGTTGAGCGCGACAAGTGGGGTCGTCCTGTTGCCTATCATTTTGACATTACCAATCCGGCTGATGCAGGTTTTCCCGGTCACACGACAAATCCGCAGAAAAAGCGCATACCAGCAAGTGAAATCATTCACCTGTTTGTTGCCGAGCAGCCAAACCAAAGCCGGGGCGTTCCTTGGTTTGTTACGGCAATCCTCAGAATGCACCACCTTGCTGGCTTCACCGAGGCGGAAGTCATAGCTGCCCGCGCAGAGGCTTGCCGAATGGGCTTCATCACATCGCCGGAAGACATGGCTGGGGCGGACGGCGAGGATGCAGACGGAAGTCTTGTTTCTTCATTTGAGCCTGGAAGGATTGAGCGTCTGCTGCCCGGAGAAAGTTACACCGAAGCAAAGCCAGCGCGTCCAGGCGGAACATTTGAGCCGTTTGTAAAGTCGATGCTTCGCAGCATGGCGGCAGGAATTGGCGTGACTTATGCCTCTTTGTCGCGTGATTATAGCGAGGTCAACTATAGCTCTGGTCGCCTTGAGCTTCTTGATGAGCGCGACAATTGGCGCGTTCTACAGAACTGGCTGATTGAACGCTTTCATTCTGCCATTTTCCCTGATTGGCTTGAAATGGCCGTGATGTCAGGTGAGCTGACATTGCCTGATTACGAAAACAACCCAGAACTCTATCGCGCCGTTCGCTGGGTTCCGCGTGGCTGGTCTTGGGTTGATCCGCAGAAGGAAATAGCCTCATATCAAGCAGCCGTGCGCTGTGGATTTATGACACAAGCCGACGTGATTGCTGCATCTGGCGGAGATTTTGAGGCTGTTGTCGAAGGCCGTGCTTATGAAATTGAACTGGCGCAACAGAATGGTCTTGTATTTGACACAGATCCAGCATCTGTTGCGAAGAACGGCGCAGCACAATCTGGCGATCAGATTGCTGTGAACGAACAAGCAATTCAAAACACGGCATGATTTCAGTGATGTTCAGCAGATTTGCTGACATCACTAGAAATCACGGGAAATACACTTACAACAAAAAGGTGAAGCAGTAGAATTTCAGCCTCAAGTAATTTTTGAGGCGTTGATGCCTACTGAAAAACTCGAACTCACCGCGTTGACACGCGCAGCGCCTGCCGAAAGCCTAACGGTTGAGGCAGATACGCGAATAATCGAATTTCCATTTTCCTCAGAACTGCCAGTTGAACGCTGGTTTGGAAATGAGGTTCTAAGCCATCGTTCTGGGGCGGCTGATCTGGCACGCCTCAATGATGGCGGCGCATTGCTTTACAACCACAACGTTGATGAAATCATTGGCGTTGTTGAGCGCGCATGGATGTCCGAAAATCGCGGGCACGCTCGCGTTCGGTTTGCCAAGACGGCAAAAGCCGATGAGGTGTTTGGCATGGTGCAGGATGGCATCATGCGGAACGTGTCCTTTGGTTATCGAATATCTGAGATGACCGAGACACTTGATGACGGCCAGCCGACCTACACGGCAACCCGCTGGGAGCCGTTCGAAATTTCGCTTGTGACTGTTCCTGCCGATCCGACTGTTGGAATTGGTCGTGCAGATGCAAACGAGAAACGCCCGGTTGTTCTCAACCGTGCAGAACCCGAAGCGCCACCCGCGCCAAACACTGAAAAGGAAATTGAAATGTCCGATACCGACGCCTCCGTCACGGATGCGGGCGTGGCTGCGGCTTTGGCCGAACGCGCTCGTATTTCTGCAATCTCTGCCCTTGGCACTCGCCACGGCAACGCTGATCTCGCCCGCACTCTCATCGACAGCGGAAAGTCGCTTGATGAAGCTCGGGCGGCGTTTCTTGAATCAATCACTGGAAAGCAGGAACCAATGACCTCTGCACCCTCTCCCGAAATTGGCCTCTCCAAGACGGAGAGCCGCTCGTTCTCGTTCCTCCGCGCTCTCAACGCGCTCGCCAATCCGACCGATCGCCGCGCTCTTGAAGCGGCTGCTTTTGAGCTGGAGTGCTCCGACGCAGTTGGCTCTAAGATCGGCAAGCGTGCGCAGGGCATTTACGTGCCGTTTGAAGTGCTGTCGCGTGACCTGACGGTTGGCACGACGACCGCTGGCGGTCATACGGTTGCAACCGACGTAATGGCGTCGGACTTCATCTCGCTCCTTCGCAATAGGATGGCGACTGCTGCTCTTGGCGCTCGCATGATGTCGGGCTTGGTCGGCAACGTCGCTATCCCGCGTCAGACCGGCGGTGCGACCGCTTACTGGGTCGCAGAAGGTTCTGCCCCGACCGAGAGCCAGCAGGCTTTCGACCAGGTAACACTGTCGCCCAAGACTGTCGGCGCATTCACCGACATCAGCCGCAAGCTGCTGCTCCAGTCGTCTGTTGACATTGAAGCCCTCGTTCGTTCGGACCTCGCCACCGTTCTGGCTCTGGCAATTGACGCTGCTGCGATCAACGGCTCTGGCTCGTCTAACCAGCCGCGTGGCATTCTGAACGTCTCGGGCATTGGTTCGGTCGTCGGCGGAACCAATGGTGCGGCGCCGGATTGGGCCGACATGGTTGACCTTGAGAGTGCGGTTTCGTCGGCCAATGCTGACGTCGGCAACCTGGCTTATCTGACGAATGCCAAGGTCCGTGGCAAGCTCAAGCAGACTGAGAAGGCAAGCAGCACGGGTCAGTTTGTTTGGGAAAACGGCAACACCGTGAATGGCTACAATGCGGCTGTTTCGAACCAGGTGCCGTCTAATCTGACCAAGGGGTCTTCGTCTGGTGTCTGCTCTGCGATTGTCTACGGCAATTTCAGCGATCTGCTGGTTGGCATGTGGGGCACCCTCGACCTGACCGTTGACCCCTACAGCCAGTCGACATCTGGCACCATGCGCGTTGTTGCGCTTCAGGATGTCGATGTGGCCGTGCGTCACGCCGAGTCCTTTGCAGCGATGGTTGACGCGCTCACCGCCTAATTGGTGGGGGCCGGTTATTCCGGCCCCTTCCTCTTGTTGTTGAATTGAGGATTGACATGCCGAAAATAAAAGCACTTCGCGCCGTTGCTGCAAGTGGCGTACACATCGCTGCTGGTAGCATTGCCGAAGTGTCGGCTGAAGATGCTCGTGTGCTGTTCAATTTAGGTGCTGCCGTGCCTGTTGCAGAAGTGGCTGACGAGGCCACCGAGCCCAAGCCAAAGGCGCGGAAGGCCGCAGGCTAAAATGGCGCTTGCGGAACCATTAGACGCATTCCTGAGTGACTTTGGGGTGGCAGTTTCAAATGGAACAACCACCACTGTCGGCCTTCTCGATCGCCCTGGCGAAGTGATCGCAGGCGGATCTGTGATCTCCATAGAATACGCCTTGACTATCAAGGCTTCCGTGTATCCGTCTCTCAAGTTTGGAGACACCCTGACAGTGGATGGTGGCGCGTATGTCGTGCGCCAAGTTCAGCCTCTTGATGACGGTGTTTTCTGCCTGGTCTACATGTCGAAGGATTAAGCACCGTGGCTTCGAAGCGCGAAACAATATTGGCTCGAGTGGCGGCAGTCCTTGCCGGAACCACTGGCGTCAGCACGCGCATCTATCGCTCGCGGGTTGAAGCCTTCTCTCGTGCTGAAAGTCCGGCGTTATTGATCGAGCCTATTACAGAGGTTCCAACGCAAGATACTCTTGGCACAATGGCCTGGAATATGACTTTTCGTGTATCGGTTGTGGTTCGCGGGAATATTCCAGACCAGCAGGCCGACGCTGCATGTGTCGATGTTTACTCACGCATTATGGCTGATGCAACGCTTGACGGACTTGTGACAGATCTTGTCCCGTCTGGAATTGATTTTCAGATGTTGGAAGCAGACCAACCCGCTGGCGTTACCTCGTTAACGTTTTCCGCGACCTACCGAACAACTCTAAACTCCATCGAATAGGGGGCGACAATGCCGCTTTATACGAACAAGCGCACCATCCTGGTGAAGTCCGAGGTGACTTACGGCACTGATCCGGTTCCCACCGGCGCTGCAAACGCAGTTTTGTGCAAAAACCTCGAAATAACCCCGATGGAAACAGAGCTTGCAAGTCGCGACTTGATCAAGCCTTATTATGGCGCCAACGAGCAACTCGTCGCTGGCGCTTATGTCAGGGTGTCATTCGACGTTGAAATGGCTGGAAGCGGAACAGCTGGAACCGCCCCAGCTTACGATGCGCTATTAAAAGCGTGCGGGATGGCTTCAACAGTTACGGCTGCGACGTCTGTTGCATACGCCCCAATTTCAACCTCTCTGCCTTCCGTCACTATTTACTACAACGTGTCCGGCGTGTTGCATAAAGTCAAAGGTGCAAGGGGCAATCTTGAGCTTGTCATTGAGACTGGCCAGATCCCGGTTTATCGTTTCACGTTCCTTGGTCTGTACAACGCACCGACAGACACGGCTGCTCCGACTGTTGACTACACGTCTTTCAAGTCGCCAAACGTGGCAAACTCAGACAATACTCCAACATTCTCGCTGTTTAGCTACTCTGGAGCGTTGCAATCGCTCAACATCAACTTCAACAACTCTGTTGTCTATCGTTCTTTGATCGGCGCCGAAGATATTCAGCTAAACGACCGAAACATCACTGGAACGGCTGTCATTGAGGCTCCGACAATTGCAACAAAGGACTTTTTTACTCTTGCGATCGGAACCACTGTAGGATCTCTGTCTTTGATCCACGGCAAGACAGCTGGGTACAAAGTCGAGCTTGCATCAAGCCGAGTGAATGTCAGCAACCCATCTTATACTGACAACAACGGCATCACCATGATGTCACTTCCACTTCAGTTTGTTCCGTCATCTTCTGGAAATGACGAACTGACGATCACCGTTAAGTAAGGAAATCAAGGAAGTTCCATGTTTTCAATCGCCAAAGCCGTCACAGAGTACAGCTGGCCAGTTGTTGTTCATCTACCAGTTGATGGCGGAAAGGTTGAAAAGCAGACGTTTGACGCAAGTTTCAAGCGTGTAAGTCAAACAAGGATAAACGAAATCCGCGAGGCTATTGAGGCTGGGAAGATAACAGACGTAAGTCTTGCCAATGAAATCCTTGTCGGTTGGAGCGGTATTACGGATGGAGATGAGGCCTTGGTGTTTTCTGAAGCAAGCAAGGTCTCATTGCTGGACATTCCAACCGTAGCCGCTGCGATTGTCCGTGCGTTCTTTGAGAGCTTGTCGGGCGCTCCAAGAAAAAACTGATTGACGCCGCTGTTCGATGGGCAAGCGGCGGCGTCAAAGACGAAGTGGCTGATGATTTTGCGGCTTTTGGTGCGCCGCAGGAGCTGATCGAGATGCACACGGCTAGCGATGCTTTGGAAATCTGGCCAGAGAACGTCGAAACGGTCACTGCGTTTCTGCGTCTGCAAACGCAATGGATTGTCGGTGCAATGGGTGGCTTGGTCGGGTTGAACTACCAGGCTGTTGAAGCCCTATTCAACATAATCGAAACAACCGATCGCGTCAAAGTGTTTGATGGTTTGCAAGTCATGGAGAGAGCCGCGCTCCAAATCATAAACGGGCGGAAGGGCTGATTTCAATGGATATGCGAGCCGCAATCAAAATTACAGCTGACGTGAGGGGTCAGCAAGAGATTGATCGTCTGCGCGGATCAATGACAAGCCTTGGGGGAGGTGTTTCTAAACTCACCGCAGCACTTGGGGCTTTGGGAATTGCGTTTTCTGCACGAGAGGTTGTTTCGTGGGTTAAAAGTGCAGTTGATGCGGCAGACACATTGAAAGATTTGAGCCAGAAAACTGGTATTGCAGTCGAAGAACTAGACGCACTTTCGCTTGTTGCGGAACAAAATGGAACTGACATTGAGTCCGTTTCTGGTGCTTTGTCGAGACTTGCCAAAACAATGGGCGATGCTCTTGGCGGAAGCGTAAAAGCAAAAGATGCGTTAAGTCAATTTGGAATTACTATTTCCGAAATACGAGATGGCTCAATTACTGCAACAGAAGCAGTAGCCAGAATTTCAGATCGCGTCGAGGCAATGCCTGATGGATTGCAAAAAGCTGCTGCTTTGCAAAAACTGTTTGGGAAAAGCGCGGCTGAACTTGTGCCTCTTATGAACGCAGGCGGAAATTCAATTCGCAACGCTGTCAAGGAGCTTGACGCATACGGCGCTTTGATTGGCCCAGAATTTGCAGCAACTGCTGACGAGTTCAACGATAGGCTTGCAGTAATGCAAAGGCTTTCGCGTTCTTTGGCTGTTGAAATTGGAAGCGAATTGCTTCCAGTAATAAATGAATTGCTAGATGAACTTCTTTTATTCGTGAAAAGCAACGGTGGTATTTCTGGGATATTTGATGGGTTAAAAGCTGATTTTGATGGCTTGACAACGTTTCTTTCTAACACTGCGGCTGAATGGCAGAAAATCAAGCCGATATTTGACTGGCTTGATAGCATTGCAAAAGACTATGGCCCTTTTTCATCAATGATGAGCAAGCCGTTGGAAATCAACATTCCAGCTGACGGCGTTCCAACATCAAAAAACGCCTACGATTTCTATGGAACTGGCGCATTCAAGCAAAAACCAGTCTTTGGAACTGGCTATGATTTCATGTCAGGCGATGAGGCTGAAAAAGCCGCATCTGCTGCTCAAAAGCGAATTGATCTGCTCAAAAAGCAAAACAGCGAAATCTCTGATTATGTTTTGAGGCAATCAGAAGCAATAGATCTTCTGAGGCTTGAGGGACAAGCCGTCAACATGTCGGAGTTTGAATATCAGCAGCTTGTCAGTGCAAAACAGCACGAGCATGACGTTACGCAGGCAACGAATGACATGTTGCCGGAGACTGCGGCAAAATATCGTGAAGTTGCAGACAGTATGTTTGCCACTCGCCAGGCAATTGAAAAGCTGAACTACGAACAAAGCAGAACATTTGAGTTTGGCATCAAAACAGCATTGCGGGATTACGCGGAAGCCGCAGGAAACACTGCCGATGGCATAAATCAGGCGGTCACAAATGCTTTCCAGGGCATGGAAGATGCTCTTGTTGATTTTGTAAAGACTGGAAAACTTGATTTTTCGTCTCTTGTTGACAGCATGATTTCGGACTTGGCGCGGCTTGCTATTCAGCAGGCAATACTTGGTCCTCTTTCTCAAGCTCTTTTGGGGTCGCTTGGTTTTGCAAACGGAGGAGTGATGACTTCTCGCGGAGCAATGCCGTTAAAGACCTATTCATCTGGTGGCATCGCGCGAAGTCCACAGGTTGCTGTTTATGGAGAAGGGCGACTTCCAGAGGCTTACGTTCCCCTACCTGATGGAAGAAATATTCCGGTAAAAATGGATGGCGCCACCGGCGGAACGAGTGTTGTCGTGAACAACTATTCCGGCCAGCAAGTCAGCACGAACGAAACGACAGATGGTCGCGGAAATCGTCGCGTCGAGGTTTCTGTCGGAGACATGGTTGCTGGAGAAATAAGGCGTTATGGGTCAGCCGCAAACATGGCGATCAGAAGCTCCTTCCGCACCACTCCAAATCTAACAGGGAGGTAAAGAATGGCTGCTTACACATGGCCAGTCAGCCTTCCCCAGAATGTGCGTCAAGATTTTCAGACCGCAAGGGCGCTGAATATTCTTTCAACCCCCATGGACTTGGGATCTCCCAAGCGCCGCAGAAGGGGGCTTGGCGTCGAGCAGTTGAAGGTTGGGTTCTACATGACCACAGCCCAGATTGCGACCCTGGAAACATTTGTGCAAAGCACCATAAAGGGAACCGCAAGATTTGATTTTGCACACCCAGTAACAGGCGCAACCGTAGAGGTTCGAATTCTTCCACAGTCGGATGGGCAGCTTTACACAGTAAGCTATCATTCGCCAACTTTGTGGCTTGTTGACATGATGCTTGAGGTGGTTCCGTGAGCCGTCTGAGCAGCCTATCTGCAACAGCCATCAAGGCAATGCTGTCGCCAGATGCAGACGACAGCCTTGCCATTTTGCTCACATTCACTGGTAATGGAATAACAACTCCGATCAGGATTGCTGACAGTTTTACGCAGCGCCTTACTGGATTAACAACCAATGATGAAGTGGTTCACGGAATTGTCAGCAGATCAAACAACTACATCTTCATTCCATTTCGACTGACTTTGCCTGACGAACAAATTGCGAGTGCCCCACGGTGTCAGTTGTCTGTTATGGATGTAACCCGATACCTTACACCAATATTAAGATCTATAACCAGCCCTCCTTCAGTTTTGATCGAGCTTGTCATGACTGCATCACCCAACACCGTTGAGGTTGCATTCAGCGGTTTTCAGATGGGTGCGGTCAATTACAACAAGGATCAGATTACTGCCGAGCTTGTCGTCCAAAGCCTGGCGGCTGAGCCATTCCCAGCGCACACCTTCACACCAAGTTATTTTCCGGGGCTGTTCTGATGTCGCACTGGGTCAACGATTACATCGGCATTCCATACCTCACAGGCGGACGCACAAAGGATGGTCTGGACTGCTGGGGATTGGTCAGGCTCGTCCATAAAGAGCAGTTTGGAAACGATCTGCCGTCCTTCGATGGACTTTACGACGCGCCAGATGACGAGAGAGTTGTCGAACTCATAGCGCGAAATCGAGAGGGATGGGCAAGGGTTGACACTCCACAACCTGGAGATGTGGTCGTCTTTCGTGTTTGGGGCGGAAACCAGCATGTAGGGGTTGTCACTGAGCCCGGAAAATTCCTCCACGTCAGAATAGGCCGAGATGCCGTTGTAGAGCGCCTGGACGGCTCTATTTGGGTCAAGAGGGTGGAGGGGGTCTACAGGTATGAAGGGGCCTCAGAGAGCGTCTCTGTGGCGGGGCTGGCGCATCCATTGCGAACCGTTCGTCTGGACGGGAAAGTGCCAGCCGGTCTCACCTTGGCAGAAATCCAGCAGTGGATTTTTATTCAGACTTGCACGCCAGCCGAGCGCACCAGGTCTCCTGCGATCATTACCGTGGACGGATTTGATGTCCCGAAGGAACGCTGGAAAGATTTTCGTCCGCTTGCGGGCCAAAGAGTTGAATACAGAGCAATCGCAGAAGGAGACGTCTTTAGAGACGTCCTGAAAATTGGCGTCTTGGTCGGCGCTTTGCTGCTTGCTCCAATTCTGGCCCCATATTTCCTGTTCCTTGGCCTTGGCCTCGCGACAACAACTGCGCTTGCAACTGCCGCCATAGCTGGCGCAGGCGCCCTCTTGGTGAATTATCTGTTTCCTGTTCGTCAAGAAGGCAACAAGGGACTAGCAGACGAAAAGAAACAGAACATTCTTGAAGGCGGCTCAAACCAGCCAAACCCATACGGCGCCATTCCCATTGTTCTTGGAAAAGTCAAATATACGCCGCCCCTGGCTGCCCAAAACTATGTCGAGACAACTGGTGTAAGCTCTTATCTCAGGGCTGTTTTGTGCTGGGGTTATGGTCCCTTGCAAGTTTCAGAAATCAGAATTGGAGACATTCCAATTCAGAATTTGAACGAAGTTTCAAGCGCCACGCTCACCGGAGAAAGTGGTGAAACGAACAGCAAATTTTCCGACATCTATCCCCGAGACACAACGCAGGAGGTTATAAACTTCCAACTGCTTGCTCCGCAATTGACTTATGATTGGTCAAGAAACGCGAGCGGACTTGTCACAATCACAAGCACAAATCATGGCGCAAGTGTTGGTGACTTTTGGTATTCTGAATTGACATCAGAATGGTTTGAAATTGCATCAGTTCCAACTGCAAACACATTTACTTTTCAGACGTCTACATACGTCGCGCAAAGTGGAACAAATCGAAAGGGATTGCTCTCTAAACCGATCACCCGTGTGATAAGCGGAAATGTGTCAAACATTAACGTCTCGCTTCATTTTCCAAACGGCATTCGAGCCTTCAAGACCGGAGGATCGCAAAAAGTCGGCGAATACGTTGATGATGACTTTAGTGCAGTTCTACAGGTGCGGCAGCTTAACTCGTCAACGCTTGCACCGATCACAAACTGGGGCGACGTTTCAAGCAAGAGCAACGAAAAAACAATTCGCCTTCCAACGGCGTTTTTCAATATTAACAACGATCAGCAGCTTGAAGAAGTCTACCAGTGGCATTTTGTCGTTGTTGATGAGTTTAGCAAAATATCGGTTCTTTCCGGTTCTTTGACCGATAACAAAGATGCAAATCCCAGCGGAAATCTTCTTGCCCGCCTGCAGGCAGAGCAAACTGGTTTTAGCGCAACATTTACGAGATTTCCGACTGTTCCTGGTAATTGCACAGAACTGTGGAGGGTTCTTGTCAAGGGCGACTCTATTGTCACAGCGTCAAATGTTGACAAGAGGCCGGACGCTTCATTCACAATAACTGGAGCCGGTCTTACGACATCAGGCAGAAACATAACAATTGCTGCCGCAACTTACGTCAGGGCAATTTCAGAGAACGTCAAATATACGGCTGTCAATCTCAAGCCCTTTACAAAGAACGTTGAATTTGACGTCGCCTCTGGAACGCATGAAATCAGGGTCTATAGAACAACGCGCAGCGATGAGCTTTGGAATGATGTAAACGACAACCGAACGCATCTGACAAGTGCTTACGTTGTCGCCGCCACCGGATTTGCAGATAATAAGCCCATAAATGCACCGAAGCCTTTGGCAATGACTGCAATTCGTGTGCGGGCCTCGCAACAATTGAGCGGCACAGTTGATGGTTTTAACGGGACTTGCATTTCCATCTGCAAGGACTGGAACGGAACGTCTTGGGTTGACAGGCCGACCAGAAACCCGGCGTCACTATTCCGTTATATCTTGCAGCATCCAGCAAATGCACAGGCTATCTCAGACAGTCTGATCGATCTAACATCTCTCGCCTCTTGGCACAATTACTGCAGCACAAATGAGTTCATGTGCGATCTATTGGTTGTGGATCAAAGAAGCATTCTTGAAGTGTTAAGAGACGTTGCTGCCTGTGGTCGAGCAAGTCCTGCGTTGCGGGACGGGAAATGGACAGTGATTGTTGACAAGACAAACTCAACCGTCTCTCAATTTTTTACGCCGGCAAACTCATGGGGTTTTGAGGGTGCAAGAGCATACCCAAAACTTCCCCACGCTTTTCGTGTTCAGTTCAACAACTCCGAGCGTGGCTACCAGGCTGATGAAATGATCGTCTATAATGACGGTTATACATCAGCAAATGCGACACTGTTTGAAGCTCTTACGCTTCCCGGCGTGACCACAAAAAAGGCCATCTATAAACACGCCAGATTTCACTTGGCGCAATTAAAATTGAGGCCAGAGACCTACACACTCAATGCAGACATCGAGCATCTCATCTGCCAGAGAGGTGACAGGGTAAAGGTGACGCACGACGTGCCAATGTGGGGTATAGCGTCTGGCCGCATCAAGGAATTTGTCAGTGCAACACAGTTGAAGCTGACAGAAGCGATCCCGATGGATGCAAGCACGCAGTACACCATCAGGATCAGGCTTGAAGACGGAACCGATGTCACAAGAACAATTGCATCCAAGCCTCAGAGCGGACTGTATTCCGACATAACACTGACTGCCAGCCTAACATCTACGCAAGGTAAGGCTGGTAATTTGTTCATGGCTGGCACACTCAATGCTGAGAGCGTTGACTGTCTTGTGCTTGCTGTTGAGCCTCAGGAAAACATGACGGCAAGGCTGACGCTGGTGGATTATGCGCCATCAGTTTACGACAGCGACAATGAGGCCATACCCAATTTTGATAGCCAAATCACAAAGCCTCCATCGTTGTCTCAATCCGTAATCACCTCAACTGTTACTGTTCAATCCATTAAATCGGACGAAACGGTGATGGAGGTTTTAAGCAACGGTCAATATGGCTATCGCATCAGAGTAACCTATTCAGTTCCAAATTCCGGGGTTCCGCAGTCGGTCCAGAACGTCGAGGGACAAATCATCAAAACATCGTCCCTTTCAAGTGGTGTGTGGCTAGATGGCGGATCTGCCCGTATTGGCCAGCCCATTTATTTTTCAGACGTTGAGCAGGGCATCTACTACACGATGCGATTGAGGCTTGTTGCCTCAGATGGGCGGACAGGCCCGTGGGTGACGACTTCTTCGCATCAAGTTGTCGGAAGAACAAACAAGCCCAATGCTGTGGCTGATCTGACAACCACTTTTGATGGTAGCAAGGTCTTCATTGGATGGACAAAAAACCCGGAAATTGACGTTTTGGGCTATGAGGTCAGGACGTCAGACACAAGCTGGGGTGGGTCTGGATATTTAGCAAGGACAGACGCAACACAAATTGAGGTTGCGCCAGCCTCTGCTGGTACTTCAAGGACATGGTACGTCAGAGCCTATGACAGCGCAGGGCTGTATTCAGCCACCTCGGCGTCCGTTAGCTTGACCGTCTCATCTCCTGGCACTGTTCCGGTTCCAACCCAGTCCATCAACAAAATCGCGGCATCTAAAATCGTTCTTGGTGTTGATTGGGCGGATAGTACCGCTGGAACTCTGCCGATTGCTGGCTACGAAATACGTTCAGCAAACAGCAGCTGGGGATCGGCTGGGTATCTTTACAAAGGCGCCACAAGTGCTGCCACTCTGAATGGCGTATCCGCAACATCCGCAACGACGTTTTACATCAAAGCCTATGACGCCAGAGGGAACTACTCAACCACTGCTCGCAGCTTCATTCATGACGTCACCCCGCCAGCATCTATGGCGACAGCAACTGTTTCTGTGACAAGAAAAGCGTCAAATCTCAATTTCGTTGTAAGCAACCCACCGGCAACTCCCAATGATTTTGATGCTTACGAATTTAGAATTGGGCAAGTCAGGGCTGGTGCAACATCTGGCGATGATACGCCTAATGCAGTTGTAAGTGGATCGACAGACAATTTCTGGACAGACCCAGATTGTAAAATCATCAGAAGCGCGACAACATCAACCAGTGTGGATCTCAGAACGTTTGACAGCCCGAGATTTTCAACAACGGGAATAACCTACCGTGTCGCGTGCCGAATGCGCGACAAGTCGGGCAATTATTCATCAGCCTCTGCCCTTGGTTCCATCAACGTGACGAGCATCACATAATGCCAGCAACACTTACAGCTTCTATTTCGTCGTTGATTTTGACGCTTGATGATCCAGGCCGTGATGACTTGGACAGCGTTATAGTGTGGGCTTCAACGACAAGCGGATTTACACCTAGCGCAGCCAACTTGGTGTATCAGGGTAAGTCGTTAGTTGTAACGATAACTAACCTCACTCCGCTTACAACATATTATGTAAAATACGCCTATGTGTCGTCAATCGATCCGACAGATTACATTACATCTGCGCAACTGTCTGGTGTTCCAAATAAAATTGACGGAAGCATTGTTGTTGATGGATCAATATCTGCGACACAAATCGCAGCAAATGCCATTACATCTTCAAAGATTGAAACTAACGCTCTCCGTGGCAAGACACTGGCCGGAGGTGTTCTCATAGATGGCGGATCTGTTGTTACCACTGACACAGCAAAACCGGCAAATATTGACACTACAACGACCGTTTATCTTGACGATACAACAGATTTTCCACCATCTGGCGCAGCAATTGTACTGTCAAAAAACGGAGGAGTGCCAACATCTAGCGACACAATTTCATATTCTCCTGGAGACGGCGCTTTGGCGTTTGATAATCGAAAAATTAGATATACTGGTAAGACGTCAAATTCTCTTACTGGCGTAAGCGGGCTTCAATACAAGATTTCTTCCGGTGACGTAATTATACCTCAACCGTTTCCAAGTATTACGCTTGATAGCTACACAGTCGGAGACATTATAGACACTACGTATAACGCGGAATTTTTGTTTAGAAGGACTGGGGGATCAGCACTGGCGATTAACCAGAACAGAAATGCTGATCTGTTTTCCTACACAGCGGGACATGTTTTGTCTGGAAGCTCATATAATTCTGAGTTGTCTGGCGTTACAGGATTGGCCGCATTTTCTCTTGGGTATAACTCAAGAGCAACAATCATTGATTTAACAGCATCAATTACGACAGTTGTGGCGGCAACAGGAACGGTATCAAGCCTCACAATAAATGCGTCAACATCATTTTTGAAATCCGGCGGCGGCCAAATTATTCTTGCAAGCACAACTGTCACTGGATTCAAAAAAGCCAATTATATTTCTTGCTCAGCTACAACAGTAACCCTTGAAAAATCGCTATATCTAAACGCTGGAACTTATTACATAATACCGATCTCATCGGTAAATGTGTTCGGATCGGACCCATATTCACTAATCAATTTCAACAATTCATACAACGGCGAATGGAGGCAATCGCAGTTGTCAACAAACTATGACTATGCCGACACAGTGCATGATCGATTGCTGCTGACGCCGAGTTTTGGATATGGACTGCGCATTTACCCTTCAAAAAAAGCATCCAAAAAGGATGCTGCTGGGATTTTAATTTCTCAGCCAGACGCCGCGCTACATTTTGAAGTTGATGCGATACCGGCATCGTCAATCAGCTCCAGCTCAATGTATGGCGCGTTTTCTTCTTCCTTTCATTTTGGCGCAGCTTCTGGATATGCCGGAACAACTGGTGGCGTTTTTGTCTCGTATAGTGGAACAAGCGTTCAGCAATACCAGCCAATTTCCAACACCTTGCGGTTTAACGGCTTTGATGTAGCAGCAGCAGACGCCATTACGTTTGATGATGCGACTGACACATACTCATTCGGTTCTGACGGAACTGCAAACAATGCAACGCTAAATGCAAAAAACAGTATTCTTACCCTTGGCGCTTCCTATATCATTCAAAACGCAAACGCCAAAACAGTGGCTGATGCAGCAGTTGCACAAACACAAAATCAATTTATTGTTTGGAATGCAAGCAGTACGCTCCCGCAAATATCAATTGGAAATCAAGTAACCAGTGCCAGCGGAAGCAACATAGATGGCTACAAGGCGAGAGGCGGTAATACAACAACAATTACAGCTCCAGTCTTGGATGACAACATTCTAGCTCTGAGAGGATATTTATACGACGGCGCAATATGGAGAATTGCCGCGTCTATAAAATACCAAGTTGACGGTGCGCCATCTGGCGCAGACGCGCCTGGAAGAATTGTCTTTGCCACAACAGATGACGGCTCAACGTCACATATTGACAGACTGACAATCAACAGCGCCGGAGAAATCATAAATACCGGAGGCGGTCGGCTTGGATACGGGACCGGATCTGGTGCCGCTGCCACGCAATCAACTTCGAGAACGACCAGCGTTTCGATCAATTCGGCTGTTGGACGCATCACATTGTTCACGGCTGCGGGTTCAACAACTTGGGCATCGTTTACGGTAAACAACTCAAAGGTCGGAACAAATGACATTATTGTTTTGAACCAAAGGACTGGAACAAATCTATATGAGTTGCACGTTACGGCAGTTGCGGCTGGTTCATTTCAGATTTCGTTTAGGACAACTGGCGGTACAGCATCTGACACGCCTACCATTTCATTTGCCATCATACGCGGGTCAAACGCTTAATAGAGGATCACATGAGACTTGCATTCGTAACGCATGACATCAAGACGAACACGCTTGAGGCTTTGTGGCTGGAAAACGTCATAGACGCTGATGGCGAAATCGAATCGTTCAAGATAGTAAAGCGCCGGAACTACAGCGCAGAGCAGAAAGCCGAATTTGAGGCGGACTGCGATGGTCTTGGCGAAAAATACACGACAATGGCGGGCTGGTAGTTCACTAGAAATCACTGGAAATACATTGCCCGAAGCTCTGTTCAGGCTTCAATAAGGGTCCAAGCGCACAATTAGAGGGTGACGCATGGACCCGATTGAAGGGTTTATCGGGATCAAGTTGACGCACCTGATCGCTGGTGTTGCTGGCGGCACTGTTCGGGCGTTTTTGTCTGGATTTGACGATTGGATTTCTGCTGTCGCGGCTGTTGTTGTCGGAAGCCTGACAGCAGGATACCTCACAACGCCGGTCTATAAGATGGCGACTGCCAATTTTCCTGTTCCTGCTGAAGCAGGCACAGAACATGCAGTGGGATTTTTAGTCGGACTTACAGCAATGATGCTCTGCGAGGGCGTTATGAGGGCGGCAAGAGGGTGGTCAAAAAGCCCTAAACTTCCGTCAAACAATCAATGAAGAAAACATCCGGCGCCAACGCAAAGCCTTGGCGGAAAAGGATTGTAAGGCGCAGACGCCCAAGTCCATTGCACCATCAGAAAAAGCTCGGACCAAAGGAGCAGCACGCTTGACGTTATCGTCTACATCGCTTTCCAGGCTCAAAGGTGTTCATCCAGACTTGGTTCGGGTGATTAAGCGGGCCGCACAAATCACAAAAGTTGATTTTGCTGTTGTTGAGGGCTTGAGGACGCTTGAGCGACAGAAAGAACTTTTGAAAGCCGGTGCCACCAAAATCTTGAGATCAAGACACATCACAGGGCACGCTGTCGATGTTGTGCCATTGGTCGATGGCAAGGCCCGATGGGACTGGCCGCTTTACCACAAGCTCGCGCCATTTATTTGGGCTGCCGCACGAGCAGAAGACGTGCCTCTTGAATGGGGCGGTGATTGGAAATCGTTTCCAGATGCGCCGCATTGGCAGCTACCACGAAAGAAACCATACATCTAAGGAATATCAAATGCTGAAGGGCTATCGGACCTATATTCTCGGCGGCGTAACGATTGTTGGATCTGTCGCTGCTTACTTGGTTGGTGACGCTGGAATTTCAGAAACCATCAATCTGTGTGTAACCGCTGCAATGGGAATGTTCATTCGCAGCGGAGTGAATACGGCTGTCAAGAGCATTGCAAAGTGATGAATTTCGCCGATGCAGCATTGCTGTTGGTTTTGCTGCTCGGCGTCTTTGCTGGTACAATTGTTGTTGTCAGAAGTCCAAAGTTTTGGTTTGGCATCGCTGTTGAGATTGTCAAATCTGCTGCTCCATACCTAACAAAGAGAATGCCGCCTGATCTGGAGACCCAGTGGCGTGATTGCCAAAAACGCGGCGGGACTTGGGATCACATTCGCAAACGGTGCAAGTCTTAAATGGCCACGGGATCACGCCTTAAAGACGAGCAATGCCTAAAGGGTTTGCATTACGTCAAGACGTTTGGGAGCTTCAAGGCTGCGTCTGATGCGACTGGCGTTCCTCGCCAGACAATTCGCAGATGGGTGGAAGAAGCCAAGGTCAGAGGGCTTGGTTCCGTAAAATCTGAGATAGAGCTTCCAGATTTCCCGGCTGATGACATT
>Ga0208089_1000032_pt1 | contig 36838 bp, 31 predicted proteins | sample LakMenEpi29Jun12_FD_150744 | JGI IMG/M metagenome (GOLD analysis project Ga0208089, IMG submission 150744) | Freshwater microbial communities from Lake Mendota, WI - 29JUN2012 deep hole epilimnion (SPAdes) | ecosystem: Environmental > Aquatic > Freshwater > Lake > Epilimnion/Euphotic zone ... | reverse complement strand
AGTACCATAAAAATGAACGCTTGAAGTGTAATAATCAAAATATGGAAAATTGCCCATGGAAAACTTAATAAGGGTTGAATATACCAAGGTAGCAGTGCAATCAATATAAAAATCAATTCCCCAGCATATAAGTTTCCAAATAGACGTAGTGCCAATGAGATAGGCTTTGCAATTTCTTCAACCAACTTCAACAGTAAATTAAATGGAGTCAACCAAGGACCAAAAGGCTGAAACATCAATTCTTTCGCAAAACCGATTGGACCTTTAACTTTAATACTGTAGAAAATAATTAAACAAAATACCGAGATTGACATTGCAAATGTTGCATTCAAATCTGTACTTGGCACAACGCGCAAGTATTCAACCCCCATCAAACCTGCAATTCCAGGCAAGATATCAACTGGGAATAAATCCATAAAGTTAAACAAAAACACCCAACAAAAGATCGTTAATGCTAAAGGCGCAATTAATTGACTCTTACCATGAAATGTATCTTTGACTTGACCATCCACAAACTCAATCAAAAGCTCTGCAAAATTCTGCACTAACCCAGGCACGCCTGATGTTGCTTTATCTGCTGCTCGTTTAAAAAACCATACAAATATCGCACCTAATACCACCGAGAAAAATAATGTATCAAGATTTAAACGCCAAAACCCCTCACCCACACTCAATGATGTTAAATGGTGAATAATATAACCGGTTGCCCCTTGGGCGGCGTGTGCTTCTGTACTCATTTTTCCTCACTTAATTTTTAACTTAATAACTTAACGCATGAGTAGTGCAAACCAAAAAACCGATAACGCACTCACATAACATGTTAACAGCGGTAATAATTTTATATCTGGCATTTTGTACACGAGAAAGAACAGTATAACTGTCATAAAAAGCTTAATTGACTCACTCGCGTAGAAAGAATTTATGAATTTTTTTGCCTCTAATTTGAATGATCGCACCAAACGTATACCTAAATAGGCGTTTGGAATAATCGCAACCAACCCACCTAAAAATGCAAACTTTCCATTTACCTCATCTAACGTTAATGTAAAACTCACACTAACAACCAACGTTATTAAAATTTGATATGCAATAATTTTAATAATTGATGATGCGTTTGCAATCATAAATTGAATTTAAAAGGCTAACTATATTCTGATGATTATATAGAGCGAATCATGTTAAATCAAGGCAGTTTCAAGATTGATTGATTTTTTAGTTAAACTATTTTACTTAAAATACCATTGAGTTCTTCTTGCGTAGTGTAGAAAAAAACCAATTTTCCACTTCCATTTTTTTTACTTTCCACTTTTAGCCTACCGTCAAACTTAAGATCTAATTCAGCCTGGAATTGTGTAGTTTGTGTATCAATGCGCGTTGCGTCATCCATCTGCTTCGGATTCAATATCCCTTTTACTAGCTGCTCGGTTAATCGCACCGACAACCCTTGATTAACTATTTTGCGTGCTACTAAAATTTGTTGCTCTCCAACCAAAGACAGTAATGCTCGCGCATGCCCCATATCCAATTGATTGTTCAACAACATTTTCTTTACTTCTGGCTGTAATTCCAGCAAACGCAACAAATTGGTAATCGTGGCTCTTGATTTCCCAACAGCATCTGCAACTTGTTGATGTGTCATAGTGAATTCGGTTAATAAACGATGCAACGCCTCTGCTTCCTCTAACGCATTTAAATCTTCTCGCTGAATATTCTCAATCAACGCAATGGCAATAGCGGTGCGATCATCCATTTCTTTAATAATGACAGGCACATGATGCAAACCGGCAATCTGGGCTGCTCGCCATCTGCGCTCGCCAGCTATAATTTCATAGCGCCCATGTGAAATACCACGGACAATAATAGGCTGAACAATCCCTTGCATCGCAATTGAATTCGCTAATTCCTGGAGCTTTTCTGGATTGATATCTCTACGCGGCTGATATTTTCCACGCTGCAACACGTCTATGGGCAGTGAATGACTTCCCATTTCATCATTTGATGTACTGGGCATTTCACCCAAGAGCGCATCCAACCCTCGCCCTAAGCCTCGTTTTTTTACATTCATGATAATGTTGAGTTATGTGTATTAAAAAAATCGAGTTGTTGAACTAATTGTTCAAATGTATCGAGCAATTGCTGTAGTTGTTGCGCTTCTAGAAGCAGCTGTTCCTTCTGCTGCACAAGTAAATTTTTTTGTTCAAGTTTTAACGATACGTTTTTTTCACTAGGTACTTCACTAAGTAAAGCTTCAAGTCCGCGACCTAAACGTGGTGCTTTAGTTGCCATTTTCACCTGCCGCATTCGCTAATATTTCTTTTGCTAACGCCATGTAAGCGATAGCACCCCTAGAGCTTTTATCATAATTTAGCACGGGCAAACCATGACTTGGCGCCTCTGCTACACGGATATTACGTGGAATACAAACTTTAAATACATCCGTTCCAAAATAACGAATCAACTGTTCAGACACATCTTTTGTTAAACGATTCCTATCGTCAAACATCGTCCGTAAAATACCCTCTAAATGCAATGTTTTATTGACCGTACTTTGAATATTTTTCAAAGTACTCATTAACGCTGAAATTCCCTCCAGCGCGTAATACTCGCATTGCATTGGTATAAGCAAGCTATTTGCCGCTACCATCGCATTAAGCGTCAACATATTGAGAGATGGGGGGCAGTCAATAAGTATATAATCATAGTTTGATTTAATTTTTTCTAAAGCATGCGCAAGACGTAATTCCTTGCGTTCAGCCTGCATTAATTCAACTTCCGCAGCGGTTAAATCCGCATTTCCGGCAATCACATCAAATTTCAACGAAGGTAAATGAATGACAGTTTGTGATGCATCAACCACTTCCATTAACAAATCATAACCAGAATGCGTAATATCATGTTTATCTATTCCGCACCCCATTGCCGCATTACCTTGCGGATCTAAATCCACAAGTAATACTCGCTTTTTTAATGAGGCCAGTGACGCTGCTAAATTGACACTCGTGGTTGTCTTCCCCACGCCACCTTTTTGATTTGTAATGGCAATAATTTTTCCCACGTTTTCTCCTCAACTGTTAAGAAACTTGTATTTTAACTAAACAACGCTCGGCTTCAATGTGCGGTACGTTAAGCGATATTAATGTCGTTTTTGCCTTGATATCCTGCAACTCCTCTTGAGGAATTTGACCTTTCATGCAAAGTAACACGCCTTTTTCGTCTAAAACATGTTGCGTTAAATCAATAATTTCAGGCAAACTCGCAAATGCACGAGTCAGAACCATGTCAAATCTATTTTCTAGAATAAATGCTTCTATGCGACTATGGGTAACTTTGACATTTGGCAATTTCAATTCCAATATCGCCTGTTGAACAAAGCGCGTTTTTTTTGCGTTACTATCTATCAATTGAAACTCGATATCTGGCCGACAAATTGCAAGCGGTATCCCAGGCAAACCTGCCCCAGTACCAACATCCATAATATGTGACCCTTGAAGGTAAGGCAAAATAGCGAGACTATCAAGCAAATGCAAATTCACCATGTCTTTACGATGGCGAATTGCAGTCAAATTATAGGCTTTATTCCATTTCTCAATTAAATAAATAAATGCCAATAATTTAGATACCATCTCATCGCTAACCGCAATATTTAGAACACTTAAACCATCACATAATAATTTTTCGTCTTGATTCATGCCGCTTTCTTTTTCAAATGCACCAATAATAATGAAATCGCCGCTGGCGTAATTCCTTGCATTCGCGAAGCTTGCCCTAACGTTTCTGGGCGTTGTTTTTGTAATTTCTCAGACACTTCATTTGATAATCCTGACACCGCTCTATAATCTAAGGTAGTCGGTAATTTCAAATGATCATAACGCAGAGATTTATCAATATCTGCTTGTTGCCGAGTGATATAGCCTTGATATTTTGATTGAATTTCAACTTGCTCTGCGACATCATCCGAAAACTCATGACCATCATCTAAAAACGATAACAAATTTTTAATATCGACTTCTGGTCGACGAAGCAACTCGGTCAGATTCGCTTCTTTATTTAATGATTTTCCCCAAAATTGCTCTACTTTTTGCGCATTTTCAGTATCGGTGTGAATCCATTTTTGTTTTAAGTTTTGCTGCAATTTATCAATGTTTTCGCGTTTAATTTCAAAAGCCTGCCAACGTTTATCATCCACCAAATTTAATTCACGTCCTTTTTGCGTTAAACGTAAATCCGCATTATCCTCACGTAAAAGCAAACGATATTCTGCACGACTCGTAAACATTCGATAAGGCTCTTGTGTTCCACGTGTAATTAAATCATCGATCATCACGCCAATATATGCTTCATCTCGACGTGGACACCACCCTTCAAGACCCTGTGTCAATCGAGCGGCATTTAAGCCCGCAATTAAACCTTGCGCGGCAGCTTCTTCATAACCGGTTGTGCCATTGATTTGACCAGCAAAAAATAAACCATCCAAATGTTTCGATTCAAGGGTCATTTTTAAATCACGAGGATCAAAGAAATCGTATTCAATCGCATAACCTGGACGCATAATTTGCGCATTTTCAAATCCTAGCATTGAACGCACAAATTCATATTGCACATCAAAAGGTAAACTCGTTGAAATGCCATTGGGATAAATTTCGTGGGTCGTTAATCCTTCCGGTTCAATAAAAATTTGATGCGAATCGCGGTCAGCAAAACGCACAATTTTATCTTCAATCGAAGGGCAATAACGTGGGCCTATACCTTCAATTACACCAGAGTATAAAGGCGATCTATCAAGACCATTTCGAATAATATCATGCGTTTTTTCATTGGTGCGCGTGATATAACAGGGAATTTGCTTTGGATGCTGCTCTGCATTGCCTAAAAAAGAAAAAACAGGCACGGGCGTATCGCCATGCTGCTCTTCTAATACGGAAAAATTAATCGTTCGCGCGTCAATACGTGGCGGTGTTCCTGTTTTGAGTCGATCAATGCGCAAAGGTAATTCATGTAATCGCGCCGCTAATGCAACAGAAGCAGAGTCACCTGCTCTACCACCACTGTAATTTTCAAGGCCAATATGAATTTTTCCAGCTAAAAAAGTGCCTGCCGTTAACACAACCGAACGCGCCAGAAAATCTAATCCCATTAGCGTTTTCACGCCAGTTACCTGTGTGCCCTCAATGATTAAATCAGCCACAGTTTGTTGAAATAACATTAAATTTGGCTGATTTTCCAATGCGTAGCGAACGGCTTGTTTATAAAGTTGACGATCGGCTTGTGCACGTGTTGCTCGAACTGCTGGCCCTTTACTTGCATTGAGAATACGAAACTGAATACCTCCTAAATCAATGGCTTGCGCCATAATTCCGCCAAGTGCATCAATTTCTTTAACCAAATGCCCTTTACCAATGCCACCAATGGCTGGGTTACAACTCATTTGCCCGAGCGTGTCAATATTTTGAGTCAGTAGCAATGTTTGCGCCCCTGTCCGAGCTGCTGCGAGCGCCGCTTCAGTGCCTGCATGACCGCCACCTACCACAATAACGTCAAATTCTTTTTTAAATTTCATTTTGTATTAAAGCCACAAGTTCAGGTAAAGAATTGAGTGTATAGGTTGCATTCAAATCAGCCATCGTATATTGCCCAGCGTAACCGTAAGACACCGCAACCGTTTTAAAATTAGCCTGTTTTCCCGCACTAATATCGTTAATTGAATCACCTATCATCCATGTTTTTTCTGGATCTATGCCCATTTTTTTCGCAGTTTCAAGTAACGGTATTGGACTGGGTTTCATGTCAGAAAACGTATCACCCGATGCAATAAAGTCAAAATAAGGGGCAAGTCCCGCTGTTTCCATCAAAGGATTAGTGAAACGAGCTGTTTTATTTGTGACGCAAGCGAGCTTTAACCCCATTTCTTTTAATTCTTTTAAGGTATCAAGTGCACCATCATACAAACGACTGTGCACCCAATCATTTGCAGCGTAATACGTTTTAAATAACGCAAACGCTGCGTCAAAATCCACCGGATTTGATTCAACGTGCCAACTTCCAACGAGTGAGCGTTTCACCAGCACATCAGCACCATTGCCAATCCACTGCTGAATACTCGCCTGTGAATGCAGAGGTTTATTTAATTGTGACAGTGCAAAATTGACCGCCTCGACCAAATCAGGGGCAGAATCAATCAACGTACCATCTAAATCAAAAATAATCAGCTCCGGTTTCATCGTAATTAAACTGCCTTTGCAAGCTCTGCACGCATTTCATCAATGACTTTTTTATAGTCAGGTTGACTGAAAATGGCTGATCCAGCTACAAATGTATCTGCACCTGCAGCTTTAATTTCACGGATATTATCCACTTTAACACCGCCATCAATTTCAAGGCGAATATTGCGTCCACTTTCATCAATACGTTTTCTCACTTCACGTAATTTCGTTAAGGCAGAAGGAATAAATGATTGACCACCAAATCCTGGATTGACAGACATTAATAAAATCATGTCGATTTTATCCATCACATAATCTAAATAATGCAATGGAGTACTTGGATTAAAAACTAAACCTGCTTGGCAACCGTGATCTTTAATCAATTGCAACGTGCGATCAACATGAACAGAGGCTTCGGGGTGAAACGTAATAATACTTGCACCCGCTTTTGCGAAATCAGGAATAATTCTATCAACAGGCTCAATCATCAAATGCACGTCAATTGGTGCTGTCACGCCATGTTTGCGTAGTGCTTCACACACCAAAGGTCCAATCGTAAGATTTGGCACAAAGTGGTTATCCATCACGTCAAAATGCACAACATCAGCACCCGCTTTTAATACGTTATCCACTTCTTCGCCCAATTTCGCAAAGTTTGCAGATAAAATCGAAGGTGCAATCCAATTATCATTCATAGGTAAATCCTCTTTATACTTAAAATTAAAAAATAGTTAATTAAAGGCATTAGTGCCTTATATGGGCTATCAAAAGCCAAAAATTGATTGTCGATAAATGCTTATTCTGTTTTGATGTCGTCATGTAGTAGAAGATAAATCGCGTCAATCAATCCTTCACTATCATCACTCGATTTAATCACTACACCATCGTTATTTTGTGATTTCTGCTCATTGCGACTCGCTAATTCAGCTTGAATTAGCGTATCATCCCCTTGCGATGAAAGTGTCAGCAAATAGATCGTTTTTGACTCTTCTTCGTTTAAGAAATTAATGACATTGGTTAAAACACCTTGTGAATGATAATTAACGTAGTAATTGTATTTACCCTTCTCATAATCGGTAATTTTAATATCACTCTGTTTCAGCGCCATTCCGAGTGTACGCCAAGCTTCCGTTATGGGCTGTTTAATCAATACGCGCTTATTCTCAACGTCACCCAATAGCGTGACAGTCGAATTGAGTCCTGGACGTTTTTTCTTAGGTTCGATACTGTCATCAATAACCACATTGCTATTTTGTGTATTTTGTTGCAAAGCCAATGTGGGTGGTCGCTCAAGCATCGCTGTATCGCGATAACGACTACTCCCACTCGAACACGACAGCACAAGAAAACTTAACGCGAGAATCACTGCTCCATTTTGCTTCTTAATCATATTTTATTCACAATAAAACAGGCGATGCGTCAAAACAGGAAAACCTGCACGCACTTTAACCAATCTTTCATGATCAATTTCAGCAGATACAAACCCACTGCCCGTTTTATAACAATCCAGTACCACACCCCACGGATCAATAATCATGCTATGACCGTATGTTCGGCGACCATTTTTATGGAAGCCTCCTTGATTAGGTGCGATGATGTAACATAAATTCTCCACAGCACGAGCGCGTAATAATAATTCCCAATGAGCAGCGCCTGTTTCAGCAGTAAACGCAGAAGGTACAATAATCACTTCAGCACCTTGCTCACTCATTTTGCGGAAAAATTCAGGAAAACGTAAATCATAACAAACCGCAATACCCACTCGCCCAAAAGGTGTATCAATCACTAATGCTTGATTACCTGCTTCAATTGAATCCGATTCACGATAAATTTCGTTGGTATTTGGAACATGTACGTCAAACAAATGGACTTTGTCATAACGCGCCACTCGCTGCCCTAAATGATTGTAAATTAAACACGCAGCACGAACTTTATGTTCATCAATACCGGCGATTGGAATCGTGCCACCAACAATCCATACACTGTATTTTTTTGCAGTTGTTTCTAAAAAATTTTGAATAATGCCTAGACCATCCGATTCCTTCGCGTGAACTTTATCGAGTTCATTATTCCCCATTAACGCAAAATTTTCAGGCAATGCGACTAATTTTGCCCCTGATTTTACCGCTTCAGCAATCAGTTTTTCTGCTTCTAATAAATTTGCGCTAATATTTGGACTTGACGCCATTTGAATGGCAGCACATTTACTCATGATAAGCCTCTTTAGAATTAAATTGTTGGTGTAGCCATGGAAACTGCGTCAACTGCCCCCATGTTTTTTGCATTAAGCCTTCGTTTTCATGAAGTGCAATCACTTGCGTATTTCCCCATGACCCTGTAATTTGATATTGTGATCCAAAGAAAAAACCTTCTTGATCTTTACCCGTTAGGGTTTGCCCGACTAAATTCATTATTTTTCCTATAATTGTACCAGCAATAGGAACCGCGTCAGCACTTTTAGGTGTCACATTCACTAAATAGTTCACATTTTCAGCCACAAAATCCGTATCACCTTTTAAGAGAATTTTCGCTGGAATAGCATCCACTATAAGATTTTGCGTACTTGCTTTACCTTGCAGAAAGTCAAAATGCCCACTAATCGTATTAAACATTAACCCTTCTTGATACAGATCACTAAAATCTAAACTTAATCTTTTTAACCACTGTTCAAGCGCCAACATACCTAGTATTCGCCCAAAACCCGGTTCAATACTTAAAATCCGTCCATTTTTTAAATTTAGTTCCGCTTGTCCGTGCATTTTTTCTAAACTAAATTGCTGCGGTGATCCTTGCCAATCTAAATTAATATCGATATCACCTGTCGTTTCAGAAATATCTTTAGTAATACCTAAATGTGAAAATAATTGCCCCGCTTTGAGTAAAGTCAATTTACCCCGCAAATCTGTTTGCAAAATTGGTGCGTTAAACCAATCCCCCGTCAACTTCAAATTATGCGTTGGTGCTTGTAAAGTAATTGTTTTAAAGCCAATACTACTCGCTCGAACTTCTGTTTCAATCGTTAGCTTTCCTAATTCACAATCCTGCCAATAAGTCTGTTGACTCTCCAAAAATAACGTAGGCAAATTCATAAAATTTGTCGCCAACGATACAGGCTCATGTGAACCAGTCGTTTCTGTTGATTGTAATTGTTTAAAGAAAGCTAAATCAAATTTATCAAGCTTCAATCTTAAAACACCTGTTTGCGTCATTTTCTCAGGCAGGGTCCACTGCAACTGCCCTTTGGCAAACGTACTATCTAAAACACCGCGCCACGATGTTGAATCATGTTTTAAAACCAAATCAAATTTCCCCAATGAAGCCTTCTTCCAAAATGCATTGTCACTTTGCATAATGAATGTATGAATAGTGGCCACCGTATTTTCTACTTTTTCTGTCGAATTAGGGATTTGTAATACCGCAAGTTTAAGCCAATCTTGGAGCATCAAGTGATCGCGAACAATTTTAACAGTAATTCCTTCATTTTGTGGCAATTCAACCTTCCCCTCACCAAGTAACACTTCGCCGCGTTGAAATCGCTTATTCTTAGTATCAACCATTAAAGCAGCTTTCAATTGCGCGTTATAATTCACCATCAATGGCAACATTAAATCATCACCTAATGTAAACGTCATGCTTAACGGCGTTTTTTGCAATTTATCTTTAGATAATTCATCAGGCAAATTTAAAACAATGCCTTCTAATTGAGATTCAAGCAGTAATGTCACCGGCTTTTGCTCTTTAGGTAAATTCAATGTTAGTTGATAATCACTACCCCCTTCAATCCATTTTTTTTGTTGAGATGTCGTCACTAGGGAAGATAATTTTAATTGTGAAAACAAATCCTCAATTGCTACATTCCCTAAAACAGTAATGACGGTTTGTTTATCATAATTTTCTAGTGTTATTTTAATCGGCTTTTTAAATGCGACCCCATTAATCACATCACTAAACACGCCATCTTCAGTAAACTTCAACACACCATTAAGAGAATTGATAGGCAAATCTAATGATTTCACCTTTAATTTAGCTTGATGAAATCGCGCCGAGCCTTTCACTTTTGGCAAAAAACCATCTTCTAACGGTATTTGCAAATCCAAACCTACTTGCGTACTGCCTTGAGGCGTCACAGCTTTTAAAATAGTATCAAAAGAGCTATGCAATGGTGTATTTTTCATGAAATCAAGTATATCCATCACTGCACCATCAAGTTCTCCAATAATCGATACATAATGACTCGTGGACATCGAAGGGATAATCACTTCGGCAGACTTAATTATGGCGTTTTGTGCCATCCCCTCTAAATTAACTTGTAAACTATCTTGAAAAAAACGTACGCTAGCATTTAGATTCGTTAACGAAGGCCAGTTGGGTGCATAAAAAAGTTGCGTATCTTTTGCATCAAAAAGAACTTCGAAAACACCTTGGTTTTTATCAAAGGGAAACTCTGCAGGATTGCCATAAAGTAAAAACTGACCATTCTTCAACTGTCCTTTTTCAAATGCACGATCAAGCCACGCAACCGTATATTTTCCCATCACACTAACGGGTAAATAGCGAAACGCTTGTGTTGCATCATCCGCTGAAAACCGTGTTTGTAAATCTATAAAACTGGGGCCATTTTTGGACAACGTGTATTTAACCCGACTTTCACTATGGATATCTTTATTATTTAACACAATTTGGTCACTGGAAATAATCCAAGCATCCGGCAGTTGCTGCCAATTGAACACTGTTTTTAACTGCAAGGCTGGAAAATCGTCTCGAAATAATGAAGGAATAAACGCTTCTACCTTATTTCCATTTAACGCGATATTTCCGATTTGTTCATTACCGTTTACAACACCACCAATATGCTCAATGTGTAATTTAGAGGCAACATCATAAAAACTCAAATCATCAAATTCGCTGTGAATGGCGAATTTTTGCAGCGCTGGTTGAGCAAATAAACGGATATTTTTCAAAGTACCGCTTAATTTAGTTTGCTCAAAAGAAGAAATAGCCTTATCTGGTGCGAAAAAATGCGCTACCGAACTAAGAGGAGCAAGTTCTAATTGCGCCAAATCAAGCGCAATGCTGTTTTGTTTCGCATCATTTTCATTAATTGCAACGGAAATAGCACCATTAGCACTCGTGTCTGGAAGCGTTAATTGCACAGTGGGTAGTGTCACACGCCACATTTCATTTTCATGTTGTAGCTGAAAAGCACTGCTTAACCTATTTATGTTCAAATTTGAATGCTGTGGACGTGTCAATACCATTTGAGATGCACTAACTCGACCATGAACATTACTAATTTGACCTTGTTTCCATGTTGCAAAAACCTGAAGATTTGCCTGACCTTTTGAGAGATTGAGCGAAAGTGGCAGAGGTAGTACCGAAAAATCAACCAAATTTATTTTTTTGGACTCAATGAAAATGGAACCGTCTAATTGTTTAGGATCAAATACGCTACCTGTAAACCTCATCGACACACGCAATGGCTCCATCAGTTGCGACAATTGAGCAAGAACGTTAACGCGATGTTCGTCACCATCGTTCATGATAGCTATATTTACAGGTGAAATCTGGCGAGGTTCTGCAGGTGTTTTTTCATCACGCCAAATGACCGAACTTTGCAGAATTTGATATTTTCTACCTTGAAGCAACCAAAGCGGCTCACCTTCGCTCGCTTTTAAACCTTCAATGCCAATAGAGTCATCTGAATGCCGAATAATTGTAATTTTCGCACCGACAAGCATAACGGATGTGGCAGAGAGTAAATCTCGCTGTTTAATAAACTCCCATACATCCATGCCCAAACGAATCTCTTTAAGCTGAATTTTTTCATCCGCAATATTGAGGTGTAAAAGCCTGATTTCTGGCGTTAAACCACGCAACTTAGCGCGTAACTGTCCAATTTTGACTGGCGCATCAATAGCTTGACTCAATTGCGTTTCTAAATCGGCTTTATAATTTTCTATACTCGCAAATAAAAAATGCACACCAATAAGTCCACCCGCTAAAGTGAGCAGTGTCCAGAACATCACATGTCGAGCAAATCGCGTTAAATGGTGTTTCATGCGTTAATTTAAGTAAAAATCGTTAATATTATCAGGCGTATTTCACGCATTAATCACGATTTACTAGTCCGTCCTACATTTTTGAGTGGATGAAAATGAATATATTACGCAATAAATAAGCCACAAAATGATGCGCTATTTCTTGGCGATAATCAACGCGCCTAAAACAATACAAACCAATAAATAACTTGTTTTATCAGCTCCCCCACGCTTTATCGAGGCGTTGTGCTGATACGGGAATAGCCGTTTTTAGTTGTTGCGCAAAAAGTGACACCGCAAATTCTTCAAGCATCCAACGAAACGATTCTTGCTCAGGCGTCACCGTTTCTTTTTTACTGCGTTCAGCCACAGATTTCCAATAACGAAGTTGAAATTTCGCCAATTCATTCGCTTTTTGTAGCGTATTATCACGTTTATCTAAACGGTATTGCATCGCTTTTAAATAACGCGGTAGATGTTTAAATTGCGAAAAAGAAATAGTACGAATAAATCCAGCATAAATTAAAAAATTCAGCTGTTCGCTAATACTTTTTGTTAAGGAATCATTTGAATTCATTTTCTGTAAATCTGAATTCAAGTCGCTATAAAGTTTCATAATATCGAGCGCAATGGTACTTATTTCATTCGCACGCGTCACTACTTGACTTCGGTTTTCATGTAAACTTTGCTCAAACGCACTTTGTGTACGAATGGTTTTACCTTCCACAAAGACGCTATTTAGCAACAAAGTTAAGATATCGTTTTTATAATCAGCCATCTGATCAGATTTTAATATCGAATGGGCTGACAGGCGATTATAAACTAATTCTAGCCCTGCATTTTTGGGCATATTTTTAATCGCATAGGTGCATTCTTTGCGCTGATGCAGTTGAAATAAACGAATTAACCCTGCATTATGCTGCAGTTGTGCTTTTCTTTGGGTATCAAAAATCTTCACACCCACCGTTTCACCCTCATCAACTAACGCAGGGTAGCCAATAAATGCCTGACCTTTTTGCATAAAGCTGTATTGCTCTGGTAAATCATCAAACGCCCATTGAATATAGCCTGTGTAATTGAGCTCATCTGCCGCAATTTGATTAAAACTCTCACCGGCTTGCGTCACATGCTTTGCCTGTAATTTTTTCAAATCTCGGCCATAATCAAGCAATCGCCCTTCTTCATCAATGACGCGAAAATTCATTTTTAAATGCTCAACTAGACCATCAAAACTCCACGCATTCAGCGGAATGGCTTCACCAGTTAATTTACGCAATCGATTCCCAAGCCATTCTTCTACGGCGCCTTTAAAATCAGGTTCAATTTCAAGGCAACGCTTAACCGTTTCGGGAACTGGCACAAAATGCTTGCGAATATTCTTAGGCAATGCTTTCACAAGCGCGATACATTTTTCCTCCAGCATTCCCGGTACCAGCCAATCAAATGGTGTTTGCATCATCTGATTGAGTTGATGCACTGGAATAATCGCACTTACGCCATCTTCATCGTGCCCTGGCTCAAAGCGGTATTGCAACGCGATGGTGAGTTTTCCAACTTTTTTGTGATCGGGAAAATCCCATTCATTCACAAAGTCTTCACCCTTTTCACGGGTTAAATCTTCTTTGGTTAAAAACAAAAATGCTTTATTTTCGCGCTCGATTTTTTTACGCCATGTATCAAGCGTCACACCACTGATAATCTCAGCCGGTAATTTATGATCATAAAACGCATACAGCCATTGCTCATCTTCCACTAAATCCACGCGACGGCCTTTATGTTGAATCATACCTACTTCTTCAAGTAACTTCTGATTCGCTACATAAAATGGCGCATTACTGTGGTAATCATGATCCACTAATGCACTACGAATAAAAATCTCTCGCGCCGATTTGACGTCAACGTGGTCATAAGGTAATTTTCGACCCGCTTGCAAAGTCAAACCATGTAGCAAGGTGCGTGAATACACCATCGCTCGCGCACTTTTCTTTTCCCAATGGGGATCGTAATAATTATGTTTAACTAAATGTGACGCGCAATCTTCAATCCATTCAGGCTCAACACGCGCCACCGTTCTCGCGTAAACTTTACTGGTTTCCACCTGCTCTGCGGCAACTATCCATTTTGGGCGTAATTTATGCAGTCCAGATCCGGGAAAAATAAAAAACTTCAGTCCACGCCCACCAAGATATTCATATTGCTCATGGCGAAAGCCAATATTGGATAATAAGCCTGTTAATAATGCACGATGAATTTGATCATAACTTGCGTCATTTTCATTTGGGTGCATTTTCAAATCACCTTTAATGACTTGCAAAATTTGTGTGTGATTATCGTGCCATTCGCGCATACGCATATACGACAAAAAATTATCTGTGCAATATTTACGCAACTTATTATTGGATAACTTTTTCTTCTGCTCTTCAAACACATTCCACAAATTGAGCAGCGATAGAAAATCCGATTCTGGATGTTTAAAAACCGCCTGTTTCGCTTCAGCTTGCTGCATTTTATCCGCTGGTTTTTCACGTGGATCTTGAATGCTTAATGCAGCAACAATGACGCTGACTTCTTTTAGGCAAACTTGCTCCTGCGCTGCGATGAGCATACGCGCTAATTTGGGATCGGTTGGGAATTTAGCGAGTTGTTTCCCTATTTCAGTTAATTTTCCAGTTTTATCAAGTGCATTGACTTCAAGTAACGACGATTTACCATCACGAATCATTTTATCGTCTGGCGGTTCGATAAAAGGAAAATCGGCAATATCACCCAAATTTAACGCAGTCATCTGTAAAATAACAGCGGATAAATTTGTCCGCATGATTTCGGGTTCAGTAAATGGCGGACGTGCTTCGTAATCTTCGCGTGAATACAGTCGAATACAAATCCCTTCGGCAACGCGCCCACAACGCCCAGCGCGTTGATTTGCACTCGATTGCGAAATTCGTTCAATAGGTAATCGTTGAATTTTACTGCGCGGACTGTAGCGACTAATTCGCGCATGTCCCGTATCAATCACACCACGAATATTAGGCACCGTTAATGACGTTTCCGCGACGTTTGTTGATAATACAATGCGGATTTTACCCCCTTTGGGTTTAAAAACACGCTCTTGCTCGCTCACACTGAGTTTGGAATACAACGGCAAAATTTCATATTGATTGGGATGATGTTTTTTAAGTGATTCGGTGGTTTCACGAATTTCATGCTCACCGCTCAAAAAAATCAAAATATCGCCTCTCAAATCACGAGAAAGCTCATCCACGGCATCTAAAATAGCATTTTGCAAATCGTCCGTCGTTTCGTCTTCTTCCTCGTCATCTTTGGCTTCAATAGGACGATATCGCATTTCAACAGGATACGTTCGACCTGAAACTTCAATAATGGGTGCATGGTTAAAATGCGCTGAAAAACGCTGAGTATCAATAGTTGCCGATGTCACAATCAATTTTAAATCGGGGCGTTTAGGCAATAACCATTTCATGTACCCGAGTAAAAAATCGATATTTAAACTGCGTTCGTGCGCCTCATCAATAATAATCGTGTCATATTGACTTAGAAACGGATCATTTTGCGATTCAGCCAGCAAAATACCGTCGGTCATTAATTTGATGAGCGAATCAGCATGCGTTTTATCATTAAAGCGAATTTTATAACCGACGGATTTTCCAATTGACTCACCAAGTTCCTCAGCAATACGATCAGCAACCGTACGCGCTGCAATTCGACGCGGCTGAGTATGTCCAATAAATCCTGATGCACCACGCCCAATTTCTAAGCAAATTTTAGGTAATTGCGTCGTTTTTCCTGAACCCGTTTCACCGCACATGATGACGACTTGATTATTTTTTATTAGCTGCGCAATATCCTCTTTTCTACCCGTAACAGGTAAATCAGGAAAATTTAATGCTGGGAAACTTGCACGACGTTTTTCATATTGTGCGGAAGATTTTTCAATGCGACTACGCAGCGTATCAAAAGCAGAAAGTTCCGCCTTCTTATTGCGACGCAGTGCATCAAGTTGACGCTTCAATCCATGACGGTCTTTTGCTAAACAGAATGGAAGTTGTTTTGAGAGCTGGGTAATTAAATCGGAGGTTAACATCAAAATGCCGCACAAATAAAAGCAATTATACGTTATCCTTCGTGTAATTTGTGATGTAGCTCCATTTAAACATCACTTTCAATCAGGCGCTTTATCGAGCATTTCAACACTTACTGACATATTTAACGCCAATACGGCTGGGCCAAATTGATTAAAAATAGCCACATCGGTGGCATCACGCCCATAGGCTACGCGAACGCGCCCGCCTTTGGGTTGCTTTTGTGTGGGATCAAATGTGTACCATCGTCCACCAACATACGCTTCAAACCATGCGTGAAAATCCATCGGTTCAAGTCCGTGCAAATAACCCACCACCATCCGCGCCGGAATACAAAGTCCACGACAAAGTGCAATACCTAGGTGTGCAAGTTCGCGGCAAACCCCCTCTCGTTGCTGATTCACTTCCACCGCAGACAGCTGAAAATGTGTAGAATTTGAATTAAAGCGAATGTTTTTCTGTATCCACAATACAATTTCACTGACCTGATCGTAACCCGGTTTCGCGTCACCGACAATGTCTCGTGCCAAATCAACAAAACGATCAGATTCGCAGTAACGTGTAGGCAGTAAATACGTTAATACATTGTCGGGCAAATACTCAATATTTTCAAACGGTGCGCCAGCACAGACATCAATATCCTCTGCCGTGAGAATATCCGATGAAGTATGAATAGAGAAATCGCCAGAAGGCGCAATTAAACGCTGACAAAGATTGCCATAATTATCGGTAAACTCAACCACAGGCACACTAGGCTTAACTGTATAAGATTCACGGGAAACCCACTGTTCAACGCCACTACGTGGACGAAGCATGAGTATAAAAGGCGTTTCAATACTGAGTTCAAAAGTCATAATACAGCCGGTTCGAAGCCACATTGCATTTTCCCTTTTGTATGAGGGTGTGATAATTATCACATGGGATAAAAATAAAGCGCTGTTTTTTATTTTTCCATTAGTGTTGTGAGGAGATTTGCAAGTACAGAAAAGTCCTCTGCTCCACGGCTTTTGGGTGCGTAATCACGGACCGGTTTTGCGTGTCCAAACGCTTCAGCTAATTTGATGTCGGTACGAATACCCCCTAAAACGCGCAACGTACCAAATTGACGAGTCATTTGTGAATTTATATCTCGATGTTGACGCACATTACCTGCCACCATCATGGGTAAAAAACCCAAAATTTTAAGCGTCGGATTTTGCTCTGATATGATTTTGAATAAAACGCGCACTAATTGACGTACCCCCTCAAAAGAAAGAGGATGAGGAACATACGGAACAAGCACCCACGTCCCCGCACATAGCGCATTTAAAAGAAGATTATCTAATGAAGGCGGTGTATCAACAATCACTAAGTCAAATTTTTCAGACACCGCGTCTTGGCTCAATGCCCTCAAAAGTAATTGTTGATCATGACCACATCTGTCATGCTGAAAAGCCGTATTCGCGGGTAATAATGAAACATTTTCAACAGCCGTTTGACGCACACAATCCAAAATAGACCAATTTGGTTCGGTAAACATATCGTGAACAGTCGACTCACCCGCATTTACTTTCACCCCCAAACCAACCGCGCAATGCCCCTGTGAATCTAAATCAATAAGCAAAACTCGCTGACCTGAAGCTGCAAACTCACAAGCAAGATTCACCGACACAGTGGTTTTCCCTGCACCACCTTTTCGATTACTAATGACTAAAACGCGCACGCGCTCACTCATAAACTTAATGTTTGTTGAATCACATCTTGTAGTTGCTGATGTGTAAAGGGTTTTTGCAAAATACCTTTCACGCCTAACATTTCTGCTGAATCTAAATTAAAACCGGCTGTAATTGCCCGTCTACCGCCTGAAATAGCAATAATGGGCAATTCAGGATTCGCATTAAGTAATTCCATAATCACCTCTATGCCATCTTTATTTGGCATTATGATATCGGTAATAATTAAATCCGGTTTAAATTGATGAAAGCTTCGCACACCCTCTTCACCATCTTGCGCCATGAAAACTTGATGACCATCACGTGTTAGCATCTTTTTTAATAAATCACGCAATTGCTCTTCATCGTCAATTACTAATATTTTTGCCATAAATAAAACCTTTCAGAAAAAATAAAACCACCACATTCTCACATAATGCCACAAATTAGAAAAGCTCAAATTTAGGTGGAGAATCTTCTGCACTGCGAGGCGGTGACATAACCTGTTCGAGTGCTGTTATCTTTAGCATCACTCAAAGCGTTCGATGTATTTTCAGCGAGAGCCTTTGTATGCCTTTTAAAAGTTTTAAATTTATGAGAGATCGGTTTTTTTAGTCGGATATGACTCAACGGCTCCCATCTGCCACATTAAAATAGATTTCAATATTCTTATTACAGTTTTTAAGGCTATCTATCCCTCCATTTTGCTTTAGCAGGCAAATCACGGTAAACGTCTTGCTTAGAATTTGCTATAATATAACCATTATTTATGGTGTAACTTTTAACGATTATATAAAAACAATTTTCACACCAAAAATACACTCATTCATTTTTGCAACACTTAAAAAATAGAGAGCCATGTCAAACTTCGCCAAAGAAATTATTCCCGTTAATCTCGAAGATGAGATGAAGCAGTCCTACCTTGATTACGCGATGAGTGTCATTGTGGGGCGTGCGCTACCTGATGTGCGTGATGGATTAAAACCCGTACATCGACGCGTGCTTTATGCTATGAGTGAATTAGGAAATGATTGGAATAAATCCTATAAAAAATCAGCACGTGTTGTCGGTGATGTGATCGGTAAATACCATCCTCATGGTGATACTGCTGTTTACGACACAATGGTTCGTATGGCTCAGCCATTTTCAATGCGGCACATGCTAATAGATGGACAAGGTAATTTCGGTAGTGTTGACGGTGATTCGCCTGCTGCGATGCGATACACCGAAGTACGTATGGCTAAAATTGCCCATGAAATGCTCGCCGATATAGACAAAGAGACCGTCGATTTCACCCCTAACTATGATGAATCCGAGTCTGAACCGGCTGTTCTCCCAACGCGTATTCCAACGTTACTCATTAATGGATCATCAGGCATTGCTGTTGGAATGGCAACGAATATTCCCCCACACAATCTCAGCGAAGTAATTAGTGCGTGTTTAGCCTTAATTGACGACCCTGATCTCACCATTGCCGACTTGATGACGCATATTCACGGCCCTGACTTCCCGACAGCTGGTTTTATAAACGGTGCTGCGGGTATTGGCCATGCTTATGAAACAGGGCGCGGAAAAATTTATTTACGTGCACGCTGCCACTTTGAACCTATCGGGGATAGCTCGCGCGAAGCAATCGTGACGACTGAACTTCCCTATCAAGTCAACAAAGCGCGCTTACTTGAAAAAATCGCAGAACTTGTTAAAGAAGGTAAATTAGAAGGGATTTCAGGCCTACGTGATGAATCTGACAAAGATGGCATGCGCATGGTTGTCGAACTCAAACGTGGTGAAGTAGCTGAAGTAGTTTTAAATAATCTTTATAAACAGACACAATTTCAAACTGTTTTTGGCATGAATATGGTCGCACTGCTTAATGGGCGTCCTTACTGCTTAAACTTAAAAGAAATTCTGGATGCGTTTATCAATCACCGCCGTGAAATTGTGACTCGTAGAACCGTCTATTTACTTCGTAAAGCCCGTGAACGCGCTCATATTTTAGAAGGCTTGGCAATTGCACTCGCTAACATCAATGAAATGATTGAATTGATTAAGGCCGCAAAAACACCTGCTGAAGCGAAGGAAGGCTTATTGGCAACGCAATGGGAAGCCGGTCTTGTTTTATCACTTATTGAACGCACCAATGCCGTTGATTCTCGCCCTGATAATTTAGCGCTTGAATTTGGATTAGCCGGTAATTTTTATCGTTTATCCGAAGCGCAAGCACAAGCCATTTTAGAATTGCGTCTCCATCGCTTAACTGGCTTAGAACAAGAAAAAATCGTCAACGAATACACACAATTGCTTGAGCAAATTGCATTTTATTTGCATATCCTAGCGGACGATTTACGCTTAATGGAAGTGATACGTGAAGAGTTAGTGGCCATAAAAGAACAATACAGTGAACCACGCCGTACTGAAATCATGATAAATCAATCGGATTTAACTAATGAAGATTTGATTACAGAAGAAGATATGGTAGTCACTGTGTCTTATGAAGGTTATGTCAAAGCACAACCTTTAAGTGACTATCAAGCCCAGCATCGCGGTGGACGTGGCAAATCAGCCACAGCGACAAAAGAAGCGGACTTTATCGAGCAACTTATTGTTGCCAATACGCACGACACTATTCTCTGTTTTTCATCAAAAGGTAAAGTTTACGCACTGAAAGTTTATCAACTCCCCATTGCAAGCCGCGCATCGCGTGGTAAACCTTTCGTCAATTTACTACCTTTAGAAGCGAACGAAAAAATTAACGCATTTTTAGCGACACGTGATTATGACGAAAATAAATTCGTCTTTATGGCAACTTCTGCTGGCACTGTTAAAAAAACACCGTTAAGTGAATTTGCCTATCAGCGAACAAGCGGTAAAATCGCCATTGATTTACGCGAAGACGACACGTTAATTGGCGTGGCCATCACCGATGGCCAGCAAAATATCATGCTCTTTAGTAGCAATGGTAAAGCTATTCGCTTTAATGAAGCCGATGTTCGCTCAATGGGGCGGGGTGCTGCCGGTGTACGTGGATTTAGATTAACCGAAGAGCAAAAAGTGATTTCACTGATTGTTGCTTCAGAAGGCGATGTACTAACTATTACAGAAAATGGATTTGGTAAACGGACAATTGTTGACAAATTTCGTCATCAAGGACGCGGCGGTTCAGGTGTTATTGCGATGCAAACCTCAGAGCGAAATGGTGAAGTCATTGGTGCATTACTCGTGAGCGATAACGATGAACTCATGATCATTACCGATGGTGGCACACTTGTTAGAACGCGAGTAGCCGAAATTTCAGTTGTTGGTCGCAGTGCTCAAGGGGTTCGTGTAATTCGTTTAGATGAAGGTGAAAAAGTGGTCGGTGTGGATCGTATCGCTGGATTGCCCGATGATGAATTGAACGTTACCGACGATTTTATTAGTGATGATGACAGCGAAAACCCTATTATTCACGACATAAATGACGATGAAATTATCAACAATTCACAAGACGATTAAACACAATGGAAAACTTCACCCCTTATTCTGCGCTGATTGGCGGCTGTCTAATAGGCTTATCAGCCGCGTTATTGTTATTTTTTAATGGCAGAGTTGCTGGAATATCTGGCATAATTGTTGACAGTTTTAGTGCGGAAATAGAAAATCGTTACTGGCGAGCATTTTTCTTAATCGGATTAATGTTCAGTGCAGCCATTGTGAATACTTTTTTTCCCGTTGTACCTGTAACCTATTCGCGTAATATTTTACTGGTCATTGTGTCGGGTATTTTAGTTGGATATGGCACACGCCTTGGTAATGGATGTACAAGTGGACATGCCGTTTGTGGTTTAGCGCGATTTTCATTGCGCTCAGCGGCAGCAACCATTACATTCATGTCAGCAGCCATATTAACATCGTATATCATGCGACATATTTTAGAGTACTAAAATGACCAAAAATATAGCTGCCTTAATTTGTGGAATATTATTTGGTCTAGGATTAACCATTTCTCAAATGAGTAATCCTGATAAAGTCCTTGCTTTTTTGGATATTACAGGAAACTGGGACTTGAGCTTAATGCTTGTGATGTTTAGCGCCCTAACCACACTAAGTGTGGCGCAATATTTTATTTTAAAACGCCAAAAACCTGTATGTGATAGTCAGTTTTATTTACCTAAAAAAGGTAATCTCATTGATGTAAGACTTATTTTAGGTGCCGTAATTTTTGGTGTAGGTTGGGGACTTGTCGGGTATTGTCCAGGTTCAGCGCTCGCAGCACTGAGTGATGGCAAACGTGAACCCTTTATTTTTACCATTGCCTTAGGGATAGGCATGATGTTATTTAGTCGGTTCCATAATAAAAAATAATGTAATTTAAATTACCGCGTACTTGGAGACGTCATACTATGAAAAAACATTTCATGAACATTTTCTTTATTCTTGCCATCAGTAGTGCGAGTTACTTTGTTTTTGAACGAATGAACTCTGAACCACCTGTTGATAATTCACTGGCATATTCAGACTTTATTTCGCGTGTTAAAAATAAACAAGTTGACCGTGTTGAAATAATGGGGCAGATGATCAAGTTACGTACATCAGATGGCGAAACTTACGAAACATTTAACCCAGGTGATGGCCATCTCATTGACGATTTACTTGCTGCTGATGTACAAATTCGCACAAGAGTGCCCACTCAACAATCGATGTTTATGCAAATCTTCATCGCTTGGTTCCCGATGTTCTTATTTATTTTAGTGTGGATCATTTACATGCGTCGTTCACAAGGAATGGGCGCAAATGGCTTTGGTAAAAGCAAAGCGAAAATGCTAGAAGAAGATAAATTAACCGTTAAATTTGCAGATGTTGCAGGTTGCGAGGAAGCAAAAGAAGAAGTATCGGAATTAGTTGATTTTCTAGCTGATCCACAAAAATTCCAAAAACTGGGCGGTCAAATTCCACGCGGTATTTTAATGGTTGGTCCTCCAGGAACGGGTAAAACACTCATTGCAAAAGCCATTGCAGGTGAAGCAGGCGTTAAATTCTTTAGTATTTCAGGTTCTGACTTTGTTGAAATGTTTGTAGGTGTTGGTGCATCTCGCGTTCGTGATATGTTCGCGCAAGCAAAAGAGCATTCACCTTGCATTATTTTCATAGATGAAATTGACGCCGTCGGTCGTCAACGTGGTGGTGTTGGCATGGGAGGAGGCAACGATGAACGTGAGCAAACTTTAAACCAATTACTCGTCGAAATGGACGGTTTTAACGGAAATGAAGGTGTCATTATTATTGCCGCAACTAACCGTGCTGATGTACTTGATAAAGCGCTACTTCGTCCAGGTCGCTTTGATCGTCAAGTCAATGTGGGGTTACCTGACGTACGTGGTCGCGAACAAATCCTCAATGTTCACATTAAAAAAGTACCTGCCGCTTTAGATGTCAAGTTATACGACTTAGCAAGAGGTACACCAGGCTTTTCTGGCGCGGATTTGGCTAATATTGTCAATGAAGCAGCTTTACTGGCTGCACGTTCTAATAAAAAAGAAGTTACCATGAGTGACCTCGAAAAAGCCAAAGACAAAATTCTTATGGGTGCTGAAAAACGCACCATGGTGATGAGCGAAGAAGATAAATTACTCACTGCATACCATGAAGCGGGACATTGTATTGTCGGTCAACTATCACCCGAACATGATGCTGTTTATAAAGTCAGCATTATGCCACGTGGTCGCGCCTTAGGTATTACGATGTTCCTGCCTGAACAAGACCAATACAGTGCAAGTAAACGTAAACTTGAGAGTCAAATTGCGAGCTTATTTGGTGGACGCATTGCCGAATTGATGATTTACGGTGGGGATCGTGTTACAACCGGTGCATCTAACGATATCGAAAGAGCAACTGAACTAGCGCGTAACATGGTAACTCGATGGGGATTTTCTGAAAAATTAGGTCCTCTAGTTTACGGTGAAGAAAGTGGTCAACCTTTTATGGGATATGCGGCTAAAGGTGGTAAAAACTCTGAATCTGTAACCCAACAAATAGATGAAGAAATTCGTGGCGTGATTGATTCGAATTACCAACGTGCTGAGAAAATTTTGCAAGATAACATCAGTATTTTGCATAATATGGCAAAAGCATTAATGAAATGGGAAACCATTGATAAAACGCAAATCGATGCGCTAATGATGGGCAATGAGCCATTGCCACACCCAGAGTTCCCGCAATAAATTTTTAAAATACCGCGAATACTATTTTGGTATTCGCGGTATTTATTTCGCTAAATCCTCTATGAAAATAACACTCTACCATAATCCTCAATGCAGTAAATCACGTGAAACATTAAATATTTTGCAAGAAAAAGGCGTTGAAGTGATTATTATTGACTATCTAAAGACACCACTTACACTTTCTGAATTAGAATCTATATCACAAAAACTCAATATGCAGCCGCGTCAATTTATGCGAACACATGAAGATGCCTATAAAACTGGAAATTTATCGGATGCGACTTTATCCAATAAGGATCTTTTTCAAGCAATTATTAATCATCCAAAGTTACTTGAACGCCCTATTGCTATTTCGCAAAACAGCGCAGCAGTTGGTCGTCCACCTGAAAACGTTTTAGCGTTATTGTAATGGTTAAATTAGAAGCAAAATTCTATTATTGGCTAGCACTCAGTGCATTTTTAGGATTATTTACGTTACTTATGCTTTGGCATACCATTCTGGCACCTTCAACACGTTTTCCCATTGCCCTACTCCTCATAATTACCGTTACACCGCTACTAATTCCCCTCAGAGGCATGCTTAAGGAAAATAGAAAGAGTTGCGGATGGATGGCCTATATTAGTCTATTTTATATCATTCATGGTATCACTGAATGCTATGCAAACGATGCAGAACGCTATTATGCCTCTTTAGAAGTCTTTTTTAGTATACTACTGTTTTTAGGGTCTGCATTTTATGTGCGCACTGTCAGCAAAACAATCGAAATACCTCATGCCTGAACAATATCCGCTTCATTTTGAATTTCTAGCAAATCAGACATTTAATGATTTTTTTTCTGGAGAAAATCAACCCATCATCGAAAATCTACAACATTGTGTTTTAGGAAATGGAGAGAAAAATATTTTTCTTTGGGGAAAGTCCGGGCAAGGAAAAAGCCATCTACTCCAAGCGTGTTGTCATTTTGCACAACAACATCAAAAACCGTCATTTTATTTTGATTTATCGCGTAATTCCAGACATCAACCTGCCATTCTAAAAGGTATTGATGAATATGATGTGGTGTGCCTTGATAATGTAGACACTGTTGTTGGAAATGAAAGCTGGGAACTTGCTATATATGAACTGATGAAATATCAATATCAGAAAGGACACCAATTAATTATTTCATCAAGTTATTTGCCAAATCACTTGGAAGTTATCACGAGCAACCTAAAAGAATATTTAAACTGGGGTTTAATTCTACAATTGAAAACCCTAGTAGATACTAACAACATTGACGCACTCATTTTCAAAGCAGATTCAATGGGATTTGAAATTTCACCTCAGGCAGGTCGATTTTTAGTGATTCAACATCAATCTGAACTGCATGATCTGTGGCTTTTACTTGAAAAAATAGACCGCGCATCATTAGCGGCCAAGCGAAAATTAACGGTTCCATTTCTTAAACAATTATTCAATACCACCAAACTCTATTGACGTGTAATGGTCAATTAAATTCTTCAAAGAACATCTTTTAAGTTCTGACTCTATTCGTTTTTGAGTGAACTTTTCAAAATTTAGCACATAAAAAACCCACTCTAGGCTTTAAACCTAGAGTGGGTTTTATGTGTTAAACGAAAATTAAGCTTCTAGAGCAGCTAAACGGTTCGCTAACAATTCTTCCAAAACAACAAGTGCTTTTGCAAATCCATCAATGCCTTCTGCAAGTTTTTCTGAAGCCATACGGTTTTCAGCATGCATATGCTCAAACGTTGCATGATCAACACTAATTTTCTCAATTGTCGATGCAGCAGCATTCTCTACTGTCAATTTACGTGGCAATTCACCCTGTGTTTTTTGTAATTCATCAAGGAGTGAAGGTGCAATTGTCAGTAAATCACTCCCTGCTAATTCTGTAATTTCGCCAACGTTACGGAAACTTGCTCCCATAACTTCAGTGTGGTAACCGAATTTTTTATAATAATTATAAATTTCAGTAACCGATACAACACCCGGATCTTCAGCAGGCGTATAGGAATCGCGACCTGTATCTTTTTTGTACCAATCTAAAATACGACCCACAAAAGGTGAAATTAACGTAATACCATTTTCAGCACACGCAATCGCTTGATGCAAACCAAACAGTAATGTTAAGTTACAGTGAATACCTTCTTTCTCTAAAACTGCTGCAGCTTGGATACCTTCCCATGTTGCTGCAATTTTAATCAATACACGCTTACGATCAATGCCTGCGGCTTCGTACTGCGCGATTAATTCACGTCCTTTGGTAACGGTCGCATCGGTATCAAAAGATAAACGTGCGTCTACTTCTGTTGAAACGCGACCTGGAATGATTTCTAAAATTTTCAAACCAAACGAGACGGCTAAACGATCAAACGCCAATGTGACAACATCCGCTGCAGATGCACTTGCACCTAAAGTCCCACGCGCCCCTTTCAATGTATCATCAACAATACCTTGATATTGTGGCATTTGAGCAGCTGCTGTGATTAAAGACGGGTTTGTTGTTGCATCACGCGGCGTAAAAGCTTCAATAGCTTGAATATCACCAGTATCTGCCACAACCACTGTGACTTCTTTCAATTGCTCAAGTAAAGACTTACTCATTGTAGATTACCTATGTTATAAATTAAATAATGAATATAAATTAGCGCTGACCTTGCAAATATTTCTCAACACCTGTCACCGCAACACTTTCAACCACAGCGTTTACAACCGCAATGGCTTCAGCTTTAGCTTGAGAAGCCGTTACAAGAGCTTGTCTGGCTAAATATTTACTGACACTGCTTGTCGTTGTTTCAGGACGGCTTTGCAAATAACTTTCAACGCTAGTTGTTTTTTGTTTTGGCGGTGTATGTCGATCTGCTACATTTTTTTTAAGCATATACTTCGCAACACCACTCATAGGCGTGTTAATCTGACTTGCCAAATATCGTTCAACACCAGATTTCACAACAGGTGCACTATCTTTATTGTTATTTAAATATTTTGCAACACCTGTTAACACGACAACAGGCTTATTTCGCTCATTAATAGCTTGTCGTGCTAAATACTTAGCCACACCACTAGGTTGATTGAGCTCTTGACTTTTCAAGTATTTATCAACTTTACTGAGCGAAGGTGTTGTTGTTTGGATTTCTAAATAACGACTTACACCAGTCCCATCATGAGCTAAAATAGCATTTCGCGCTGGCGATGTCGTGTAAGCATTTTCAGAATGTGTACCAAAAAGACTTGAAAAAAAGCCCATAACTACCCCCGATCTGTATCGTTTTGAGCAGATGACTTGTGTGCGACATTTTGTCTAGCAATATATCGAGCCACATTTGTTGGAATCGTGTTGCGTTCTAAATATTTACTTACTCCTGATACTTTAGGAATTCTAGCATTTAAGTAACGTGTCACACCTGTTTCACCTGAAGCATAAACGCTATGGTGAGATACAGGTGAAGACGTTTTAGAGCTTTTAGCGAAAGCAAAGCCACCTACTGCCGCCGCCGCTAACAAACCTAAAAACAACAAATTAGAATCACCTTCTTTTTCTACTTTGGCAACAGATACATTTTCGCTCACAGTTGATGCTGATTGAATTGAAGGTGTTGATTTGGTAGGTTTATAGTTTTCATCACTAAAAAGCACTTTAGGCTCGAAATTTGTTGCAGGGTATCTTGCATCGAAAGCTTCTTCAACTACTGGTGCAGGAGTTGATGCAGGTGCAGATTTTGTTGTTGCTGTGGGAGCATCCGGTGCAAAAGATTTCACAGAAGCGTCTTGATATAGAACTTTAGGTTCAAAATCTGCTGCTGGGTATTGATTATCAGCAATTGCGACAAATGAATTGGCCATCAGCAACGTGGTGACAGCAATTTGTAGTAAATTATTTTTTTTCACATTGACACCTATCGATTAAAAGCAATCGTCACCCATTTATCACAGAGAAAACAGATGACGAGTACTAAATAAATTTAGAAATTAAAGTACCGCTTTAACGTGTTTGACTACATTTTCAACGGTGAAACCAAAATGCTCAAATAATACGCCACCAGGTGCAGACTCACCAAACGTATCAATACCAACTACTTCACCTTCTAAGCCAACATATTTACGCCAAAAATCAGATACACCTGCTTCAATAGCGACGCGTTTCACGCCAGGTATCAAAACACTGTCTTTATAAGCTTTATCTTGACGATCAAAAACATTAGTTGAAGGCATTGAAACAACTCGTGCATGAATCCCTTCTGCTTCAAGTGCAACTTGCGATTTAATCGCTAATGCAACTTCAGAACCTGTCGCAATTAATACTACATCTGCTTTACTTGATGCTTCAGCTATAATATAAGCACCTTTACGCATTGCTACAATTTGAGCTTCATCATGTGCAATTGCAGGAATAGCTTGTCGACTTAACACTAAGCTTGTTGGGCCATTATGACGTTCAATAGCACTTACCCAAGCAACAGCTGTTTCAGTTGAATCAGCTGGACGCCAAACATCCATATTTGGAATGTAACGCAATCCAGATGTATTTTCGATTGGTTGATGTGTTGGACCGTCTTCGCCTTGACCAATAGAATCATGGGTTAACACGGCAATAGTACGCTGTTTCATCAATGCAGCCATGCGTAGTGCACTTTTTGCATAATCTGAGAACATATGGAATGTGCCACCAAATGGAATAAATCCACCGTGTAAGGCCATACCATTCATGATGGCATACATACCAAATTCACGAACACCATATGAAATATAGTTACCAGGTTTTTTACCGCTAACGTGTGTAAAACTTGGACAACTAGTCAAATTTGAACCCGTTAAATCAGCAGAACCACCTAAAAATTCAGGTAACGTTGCCGCTAAACCGGCAATGACTTTTTGTGATGATTGACGAGATGCTAAATTTTCAGCTTTTTCGTTAAATGCGTGGATTAAATCGCTCGTTACAGTTGCCCAGTTAGACGGCAACTCTCCTGCTACACGACGTTTAAACTCCGCTGCTAATTCTGGATGTGCTGCTGCATAAGCATCGAATTTTGCATTCCAAGCCGCTTCTACAGTATGGCCTTTTGCTTTTGCATCCCAACCTGCATAAACATTTTCTGGAATAACAAAAGGAGCATGGGTCCAGCCTAACGCTTCACGCGTTAACGCAACTTCTGCATCACCTAATGCTGAGCCGTGACAATCGTGACTGCCACTTTTATTTGGTGAACCAAAACCAATAATGGTTTTGCAGCAAATCATAGAGGGCTTATCTGTTACCGCTTTTGCGGCAGTCACTGCAGCATTTATTGCATCGGCATCGTGACCGTCTACAGATTGAACATGCCAACCGTAAGCTTCAAAACGTTTTACTGTGTCGTCGGTGTACCAGCCATCAATATGGCCATCAATTGAGATGTTATTGTCATCCCAAAATGCAACTAATTTACCGAGTCCCCAAGTACCCGCTAATGCACACGCTTCATGAGAAACGCCTTCCATTAAGCAGCCATCACCTAAAAACACATATGTATGGTGGTCAACAATTTCATGGCCTGGACGGTTGAATTGGTCAGCCAATAATTTCTCTGCCATGGCAAAACCAACACCGTTGGTAATACCTTGACCTAATGGACCTGTTGTAGTTTCGATACCTGGCGCATAGCTGTATTCAGGATGTCCTGCGCATTTGGAATGCAATTGACGAAACGACTGCAATTCTTTCATTGGCAGGTCGTAGCCAGATAAGTGCAGAAGTGAGTAAATTAGCATTGAACCATGACCATTTGATAATACAAAACGATCGCGATCGGCCCAATTTGGATTTGTTGGATTATGTTTTAAATGGTCGTTCCACAACACTTCAGCGATGTCTGCCATACCCATTGGCGCACCGGGGTGTCCTGAATTGGCTTTTTGTACTGCATCCATGCTTAAAGCGCGTATGGCATTCGCTAATTCTCTACGCGAAGTCATATTTTTCTCCTTTTGATAATTGGATTAAAAAATTGCACTATTAAAAAAATTTAATAGTGCAACCCGTTTTTTTACGTGAGTAACCAAAACAGTTAAAGTGAACAATTCTTCAATTATTCACTTTAACATTAATTACTTATTCTAAATTAGCGTGTCTTGAACGCATAATCTCTTCAGGAATACCTTTCTCATGAATAATATGAGAAATAGTCGATTCCAAAAAGAGCAATGTTGACAATTCAAATACAGTACCCATTGGCATTCCAACCACTTTGCCATACAAATCAGAACGACCAATTTGGAACACACCGTCTGCCATATCACCAATAGTCGATTTTGATTGTGCTGAAATCAACATGATTTTAGCGCCAATTTTTTTCGCACTTTTAGTGAACGCAACAAGCTGTTCCGTTTCACCTGATCCTGAGATGACAATGAGTAAATCACCTTCTTGAATGCTCGGGGTAACGATTTCACCGACAACATTAACGTTGTAACCACCATGCACCAACCGCATTGCAAAGAAATTGCCGACAAGTTTTGAACGACCTGCGCCCGCAATGAAAATGCGAGCAGCTTCATCGAGCATTGCAGTCAGTTTTTCATCGTATGATTCCTCAGTTGCCTCAAGGATGCCTGTGATTTTTTCTAAGATTAGCTCTTGGTGCATAAGGATTCCTAATTAAACTGCGTCTACTAATTCACGAATTTCACGTGCCGCTTCTGCTGGAGATGCTGCACCGTAAATTGCTGCACCAACCACGATGATGCTTGCGCCAGCGCGAACTACATCTTGAACGGTTTTAGTATTGATACCACCAGCAACTGAAATACGAACGTTTAATCCTAAAGAAGCAACCAAGCTTAAATCTGCAAAAGGTGTGTGACCTGCTGCTTGAGCGTCTAAACCAGTGTGAACACCGATAATTTGCGCACCAGCGTCAACAGTTGCACGTGCGCAAGCTGCTTTGTCATCAACATTGATTAAATCAATTTGCGCTTCAGCTGCGTGTGCATTAGCTGCTTTGATAACACCTTTGCAAGTTGCTAAACCTGAAACACCTAATACTGTACAAATATCCGCACCAGCTGCATAAAAAGGTGTTGCTTCATATTCGCCAGCATCCATTGTTTTCAAATCAACTAACAATAATTTGTCAGGGAATTCAGCACGCAATGCTCTAACTAAGTTAACACCGTTGTGTTTAATGCAAGGTGTGCCGATTTCAAAAATATCAACAAAAGGCGCAACTTGTTTCGCTAATGAAACTGTTGCATCGAAATCTAATGAATCTAATGCCATTTGAATTAATGGTCTTGCCATGATGTACACTCCAAAAAAGTTATAGTTATAGTTAATTGTTACGCTAATTTATGCGGGGTTAACTTTAAAGTAGAAATGGTAGGCGTGTCAATGCAAAATGTATCTAATCCTTCTCCCCATTATCACGCAGTGTCACTGTTCGGTTAAACACCAATTTATCTAAAGTACTTTCTAAATCTAAACAAAAATAGCCTGTGCGTTCAAATTGATAACGATTTTCAAGTGTTGCGCTATGTAAACTCGCCTCAACACGGCAATCCCTTAATATTTGCAATGAATGCGCATTGACCACATCTAAAAAGCTTTCCTCGTTATCTGGTTGAGGCACCGTAAACAGACGATCATACAAACGTATTTCTGCTGGGCATGAATGCGCCTGTGATACCCAATGAATAACCCCCTTTGCTTTACGACCCTCAGGATTTTTACCTAATGTATTTTCATCGTAAGTACAGCGCAACTCTATGATTTCACCTGCCTCATTCTTAATGACTTCATCGCAACGAATCACATAAGCACCACGCAAACGCACTTCCTCTCCTTGAGTTAAGCGTTTATATTTTGGTGGTGGATTTTCTGAAAAATCATCACACTCAATCAAAATAGTCTTAGAAAATGGTACGATACGTTTACCAAGCTCTTCTCTTTGAGGATGATTACTCACTTCTAGGTTTTCTACTTTATCGTCAGGATAATTGGTAATCACAATGCGTAGTGGATTTAAAACTGCCATAGCTCGAAACGCATTGGTATTGAGATCTTCACGAATGCAATATTCCAAAACCCCCATTTCAATCCATGAATTTTGCTTAGTAATCCCAATACGCTCACAAAAATCTTTAATTGCCTGAGGCGTAAATCCTGCACGACGCAACCCCGCAATGGTTGGCATACGTGGATCATCCCAACCGGATACCTGTTTTTCTGTCACCAGTTGATTTAATTTACGTTTACTTACGATTGTGTATTCAAGTTGCAACCGTGCAAACTCAATTTGCTGTGGATGACAGGGTGTTTGAAGCTTATCAAGTACCCAATCGTAAAGAGGACGATGATCTTCGAACTCTAAAGTACAAAGTGAATGTGTAATGCCTTCAATTGCATCTGAAATACAATGTGTGTAATCGTACATCGGGTAAATGCACCACGCATCACCAGTTCGTTGATGATGAACTCGACGAATGCGATAAATAGCTGGGTCACGCAAATTGATATTAGGAGAAGCCATATCTATTTTTGCACGCAACACATATTGCCCATCTGCAAATTCACCTGCACGCATACGAGAAAATAGATCCAAATTCTCCTCAATTGAGCGGTTGCGATCAGGACTTTCTCTCCCCGGTTGCGTCAACGTGCCACGATAAAGTCGAATTTCTTCAGCCGATAAACTGTCAACATACGCTAAATTATGCTTAATTAATTCAATAGCATATTGATACAGTTGCTCAAAATAATCTGATGCATGACGGAGTTGCGTCCACTCAAAGCCAAGCCATGCAACGTCGCGTTTAATGGACTCCATGTATTCAATACTTTCTTTTTCTGGATTCGTGTCATCAAATCGCAAATTGCAATTGCCATTGTTTTCTAAAGCCGTTCCAAAATTCAAACAAATTGACTTTGCATGTCCAATATGCAAATAACCATTAGGCTCAGGTGGAAAGCGAGTCACCACTTTTCCATCATGCTTATTTGTCTGCAAATCATTTGCAACGATTTGGCGAATAAAATGTGAAGGTTGTGTAAGTTCGGTTTTTTGCATAATTTAGGGTTCATTTCAAGGAAAAAATATAAACAAACAACGCGATAAACTGCGTCAAATCGAGGATTTTCCACCATAGTAAAGCAATCTGTTTCGTCTAACAAGGCATGAAGCGACAGATAAACTTTACAAATCACAAGTGAATTGTGTCTTGTTCAAGCCTTTAGATTGTTTTACTATTCGCCTCGCTTTGCTCTTTTGGTAAAGTAAAAACACGGAAATTTGATAAACTCAATGAATTCTTTACCTTTGCTCTTACAAATTATTATTTTTACCTCGGTGGGTGGCGTATTAAGCGTATTGGCGGCGGGATTATTTTTACTTCTCCCCCCCAAACAACGCAATCACGTTCTGCCACATGGAATTAGCTTTGCTATTGGCGCACTCCTAGCGGTTGCATTTTGGGGGCTTATTCCCGAAGCTTTTAAACATGCAAAACCTGATCAGATACAATTATTATCTGGCACTATTTTAGCTGGCATATTAGGCTTTTTTGTACTTGAAAAACTGTTAATTTGGCGACATTGTCACTTTGGTGAATGCGAAGCCCATGGGGATGATGAACATCAACATCCCGAAAATTATCAACATGACCATGACACACATTCACATAGTCATGGGGCAAAAACAGCCGGTATTTTCATTATTTTAGGCGATAGCATTCACAATTTTGTGGATGGTGTACTCATTGCTGCTGCATTCCTAATGGATCCCCATTTAGGGATTGTGACCAGTTTAGCTGTTGCTACCCATGAAATTCCCCAAGAGGTAGGTGATTTTGCTATCTTGCTACAAAGTGGTTATTCACAACGAAAAGCTCTTTTTTATAATGTATTATCGAGTCTAACAACCGTTGTGGGTGGTGTACTCGCGTATTTTAGTTTAGAAACACTGCATGAAAAGTTGCCTTATTTTCTGGCATTAGCTGCGTCTAGTTTTATCTATATTGCCGTTGCAGATTTAATTCCTTCATTACATAAACGCACGGATATTAAAACATCACTTCAGCAAATTACCTTAATTGGCGCGGGTGTTGCGCTAATATGTACACTACAAAATATTGCACACCATGTGCAATTATAGATATTATTTGCTTTACAATAATTGACTATTTTAGTTGGTTAAGTATAGTTAAGTAACTTTTTATTTTTTTCTGTAAGGATATTACCCATGCGTTTAACTACTAAAGGTCGTTATGCCGTAACAGCCATGCTGGATTTAGTGCTTCACAGCCAAAATACACCTGTAACATTAACTGAAATTGCCACTCGACAAACCATTTCTTTATCCTATCTAGAACAACTGTTTTCACGTCTGCGTAAAGCGGATTTAGTCAAAGGTGTTCGTGGACCAGGTGGTGGCTATAGAATTCGTCAAACACCTGAATTAATTAGCATTGCGTCGATTATTGAAGCTGTTAATGAGCCTATTGATTCAACTAAATGTGGTGGTGAAGAAAACTGTCAACATGACAGCATTTGCCTTACCCACGATTTATGGGCTGGATTAAGTGACCACATTCAAGATTATTTATCACAAATCACGTTGGCAGACTTAATTGCGCAACGTGATGAACGTCGCAATATAGTTAAATGCAGCGAATCCATTGTCAAGTTTGAAAAACCACTCAAGTACGGTTAACAAATTAGTCATTTAAGCTGAATAAAAAACCGCTCATGTGGCGGTTTTTATTTGCACGAAAAAACATGGACTCAATATTTAGTAGGTGATACGAACTGCACTTTGACCTAGCCATAATCTTAATTGATGAATGAATTCGTCTGTTGCTTTGACACGCCACTGCGCTCCCAATTGTACCCGTGCCCGAGTTTTTTCAGTACTATAATCAATTGTTATGAGCGTATCCCCTCCCTTAAATTCACTCAACAATACTTTCATCTTTTCCAGATTTCTGGCTGTATTTGCATCATTATTTTGCCATTTAAGATGTATTTCCCTTCTCGCTTGCTCAATGGGATATATGTGCTCAATTTTTAATAAGGGAATATTTAAATAACTATCAATGGATAAATTACCTTCCGCAATTAAAAGCTTATCCCGAAAATTTGAGGAAAACATCGCTTGATTGACTTCAAAACTTTCACGCTGTGCACTCATTTCAAGGCGTCCTGTATTGTCATCAAATATCACAGAGCCGCGTGATTTACCTTGTTTGTTTTGCCGAATACCAATTTCAATGGCAAGTCCTGCGACCCGCACTGTGGTATTCCACTGATTTGGTGATAATTCATCGAGTAATCGTGCAATATTTTTAGGTGCAATTAACTTTAACTCATTCGCGTATTGGTCAATAGGATGACCTGTTAAAAATAAACCCAATACCGCTTTTTCCTCGGAAAATCGCACACTCTCAGACCATGGTTCAACCACCGCTGTATAGGTTGGCGTGTCACTCTCCTCACTTGACACCTCGCTACCTAAACCAAACAAATCACTCTGACCAACCGCTTTCATGCGTATGTGATGCTCAGCCACTTTTAAAATAGTGGGCAATTCAGCTAAATGAGCTGCGCGATTGACATCAAACTCATCAAACGCACCCGCACGAATAAGTGCTTCTAGTACGCGACGATTAAATTTGCGTAAATCCACACGTTGACATAAATCATATAAATTCAAAAAAACGCCATTATTATCACGCTCACTGAGCATATCTAAAATCGCATTCTCTCCTGCCCCTTTGATGGCACCCAATCCATAAATCAAATCATCATTGTCGTTGACGGTAAATTTATAATGCGACACGTTAATTGACGGAGGAATAATGTTCAGCTTCATTTGCCGACACTCATCAAGCGCAATAACGACTTTGTCTGTATTGTCCATATCAGCAGATAATACAGCCGCCATAAAGGCGGCTGGATGATGCGCTTTTAGCCATGCTGTTTGATACGCAACTAATGCGTAAGCTGCAGAATGCGATTTATTGAAACCGTATCCAGAAAATTTATCGACCAAATCAAAAATGTAATTGGCAATTTCGTCACTGACACCATTCGTCAACGCGCCACTAACAAAAACATCACGTTGCTTTGCCATTTCTTTTGCATCTTTTTTACCCATTGCGCGACGTAGAATATCCGCGCCACCGAGCGTATAACCCGATAATTCACGGGCAATTTGCATGACCTGTTCTTGATATAAAATAACGCCATTAGTGGGCTCAAGAATAGGCTCAAGCAATGGATGTGCATATTCAGCGGCTTTGGTTTTATGTTTTACGTTCACATAATCATCCACCATACCCGACTCTAAAGGCCCTGGACGATAAAGCGCAACGAGCGCGATAATATCGTTAAAACAATCTGGTTTTAGTTTTTTAATTAGCTCTTTCATTCCACGCGATTCCAATTGGAATACTGCCGTGGTTAGGCCTTTTTTAAGTAATTCATAAGAAGCAAAATCATCACGCGCAATGGCACTTATATCAACAAGTGGCCTGCCTAACTTTTTCTGTTTTGCATTGATTGTCTGTAGCGCCCAATCAATAATAGTAAGCGTGCGTAGACCTAAAAAGTCAAACTTCACAAGTCCGACAGA
>Ga0208089_1000030_pt1 | contig 37951 bp, 29 predicted proteins | sample LakMenEpi29Jun12_FD_150744 | JGI IMG/M metagenome (GOLD analysis project Ga0208089, IMG submission 150744) | Freshwater microbial communities from Lake Mendota, WI - 29JUN2012 deep hole epilimnion (SPAdes) | ecosystem: Environmental > Aquatic > Freshwater > Lake > Epilimnion/Euphotic zone ... | reverse complement strand
CAAAAAACGAAAACAAGCAGAATCGAATGACGGTCCAAGTTCGATTGCGAAGAAACAAAAACAAGAATCCGAAATACCATCTCGGATATCGTCTCAAAATAAAACGGATATAGATGCACAATTAAAAAATATCGCCATACGACACATCATGGAATCGAACAACAGGATGGTACAATTTGTATCGAGTTTTATTGCGATGACGAAGGTCGACGCTTCTATACAAGACTTTTTTACGATATCGCAAAATCGTTTGACATCTTGGAGAAACATCGACGACTATTCGGAAATTATGAACATTTTGTTGAGCGAAACGCCCGATATGTTCGACGACGTTTCGTTGCATCTCGCCGAAAGTTTTACGAAAATATATCGAGACCAATTGAAAATGCATTTTGGGGATCTCGATTTGAATTACGGATTCGACACCATCCACGACATTCAGGGTTTGTACGATAAATTGTCCGACACAAAACACGTCGACGACGTCATCGTGCGATTATTGAGCATGACGAATCCCGCGTTGGATTCTCACTTTAGAGCGATAAATAATTCGTTTTTTTCGACGTTAAATTCGGACGACAAATCGATAAAAAGCAAAATAAATTCGATATTGAATCGGAAAAATACGATATTACAACACGTTTCAGATTTTGTAAAAAAAACGCTCTCGTCTTATAAATATTCGTCCGATACGAACCTGACCATAACGTTCAAGCCAGAATTCCAAGGAGCGATACAAAATTGTCTCAATTATTTGTACGTAAAAACGAGACTGAAATGCACCATGAACGATATCGTCAATTCGAACGTCATCACCACGCTGTTCGTGTCGTTGATGGTGGCTTTCGAAAAAGCATTCACGAATAGCGTCACGACGCGCCCTTCCGACCCTTTCGATTTTAAGGGTAAAAGATCGACGAACGGCGAAAACGTCGCAGACAGAATGCAAACCGAAAAGTATTCCGGACAACAGAACACTCTCGCGCATTTGGGACGATCCAATACGACCACGTACAACATCATCGGAACCAAATCTAAAGATGCGAGAATGGCCGACAATTCCGAATTGTCGGCCTTATTGAACACGTTTAAATACAACGTGAGACGAAATCCCATGACGAATATTATGGAATTTCACGACGATAATGTGCAAAATTACGGCGTCAACGAATATTTTTACAATTTTGAACCGCGAGCCGCACACGAAAAACCCAAACATACCGACGCGGAACATTTTGCAGAAATGATAGAAGCGATCAAAAAATACCACGACGCGTTATTAACCTGTTCGAACGAACGCGCGGATCAAAATCCTTTTTTTGCGACGCCTCGCGATCAAATCGGAAACGCACGTTCGAACGGCGGCAACATGTTGGATTTTTTATTTGAAAACGAAAAAAATGCGCTCAAAATGACGCGACCGCCATTTTCAAAACAACAACTCGAAGATCGTTATCGGTTAGAGATTAAGCCGAAAACGCATCGCGATGGTACGTTTATTGTTAGAAACGGCGAAACAATGTAAACCATACACACGAAGGATCGTAAAAGTACATAATGAATGAAAAAATAAATACCGTCATGTTTAGTATTCTTATTTTAAAGACGATCGCGCGTGATCGTTGCGCGTCAAATGCGACGTTTCGATCGACGTTTGGTCATTTTTTAAAAAAAATGAACCGGTCAAACCGCGCATCCTTTGTGGATATTTTTTTTTTAAAAATAAATCGCGTATGTTACCGTATTTGTTTGATTTATTTTTTTTTTTATATTAACGCATTTTTTAATTGCGCAAAAAAGGTCGACGCCGAGGTACATACGCTCGTGGTATAAATGCAAGCCTTCAAAACCGCAAACGCAAATCTGAACAAGCAGAAAACTCAAACGACCGTTTCGGCGACAACGAACCAACCGTCGATTTTACCAGAAAATAAGACCCACTTGAGAAACGAAAGACACGACAAAGATGTCGATCGCGAATGCGCAACATGCGTCGTTCGGCTGTCCGGCACTTTGGAAGATTTCCAAAGCGGTAACCCAATCGTTCGCATCGAAACCGAAACCGCTGACGCACCTGGTGACATTTCCTTCAAACCGGATTGTCATTATCCGTCGACGTTGTGTTCGGGCACATTGAAGGGGTTTTTAACCGGATTACATCACAAAAATCAAACGTGCAAGGTTACGAACGTGCAGTTGACGCGATTTGTAAACAACACACCGGTGCCGGTCGGTGTTTTTATATCCGGAGTGGAAGACGTACCGCAACACAAGTTGTTCGTCGTGGGATACGATGACGTCGTAGAAAACATCAAAGAATCGTTTAGATCGGCGTTTTCCCCGTCCACGTCCGTAGATGCGCCAGCTTCCGAAACCAAGAAAAAGTCGTCCAACTTGGAATTGAAACACACCGACCCACCGTCTTCGTTTTTGAAAACCGAAGGCGAAAGTTCTACGTTGTTAACGCCGATATACGCCGATTTTTACGGATATTCTTCTCCGTTTTCGACGTGTAGCGGATTATCCACGCACATCGATCCGTTATACGGACAATCGACAAAATCCGATAATAAAAAATCGAGCACCTCCGCCGTGACGAAGCCCAGAAGCCAGCGCGATGCGGACGCGCAATCTCAATTTCACATCAACAAATCGGTCGTTTTTCTCCGCGACGGTAACGGCGTGTTGGCCACCACGCCTTGGGGATCTCCGTTGCACGTGAACATTTTGGACGGGAACGTTCACGCCACTTTGAAAAAACACGCCGAATTATTAAAAAAACAATTCAAAATACCGACGGTTCAAGTCGACGACGCGATTTCGGATTCGAAGAAATTCAAATCGAAAACCGTCTCGCTTTTGGAAAGCGCCGAAACGCGCAATTCCAAAAAACCCGTGACCGAATTGAACCAAGTTTACGATCCGGCGTACAACGCGTTTCCCGTCAAAACGAGCGATTCCGACGACAATTTTTCGGACACGATTTTTGTAAAAGAAAATTTTGTGGGCGAGTACTTGCCGCTCGTTTTGTCCGAAAAATCCGTACATTCGAAAGATTATCCGCTTTTAGATCCTTCCAAATGGGAAAACGAGGGAGACGTTGACGAAATGTGGGAGATGTTGAAATCGGACTCTGTGTGGAAAAACGCCCACAGATCGTGGATATTGTCGACGGACGATACGCCCTTCGATGCGGAAAACGGCGGCGTTAGAATTTTGGCGTATCCGAAAGATATGATCGTCATGTATCTGGCCTGCTTGTTCCACGATCGATTGAAAAGCGGAGATACCGATTTGAGACGATTCAACGCTCTATTCGTGAGGTTGGATTCTCCGTCCGATTGGACCGCGCAGGGCGAATTGAAACAAGATCAATGGGAATCCGTAAACTCAAAGTGTTTTTCGATGGAGGCGAGATTGCAAGTTCACTATTCCAGGGTGACCGCAAAAGAATCGTCGGTGGGAAGCTCGATTTGGGTTGCGAACGACGATTGGAGCGAAGATGAAAGATCTTGGGACGATTCTTCGTCGTTCTCGGACAGTTACTAGACCACCTTGCACACGCGTGCGTATTTTTATTAAAAATACGCATTTCAATAAATGAACGTTTTTTTATTAATTTGTATTTTGTGGATCAAAATGGCGATCGTACGATCGCGGTCGTCATTTTGTTTTGTAAAATTCTCGCCTTTGATCCCACAATCCGTCGTCTCTGAAAACGACCCAACTTTCGCCGGCGTCGGGATCTGCGCGTTTGCACGTGGGCCAACAAATGGTAGCGTGTTGGGAAATTTCGTCGATCATCGCGTCTTTTTGCAAATCGACGTCCGCCGTCGTCGGACGTTCGGAAAGAGGATCCAATAAATTTCTCACAATCTTCGTATCGTCGTGGTGGTATTTGACGCCAAAAATGCGACTTCTCAATTCGGGTTCGTTGAACCAAACGACGTTCGGCACGAACAAAAACACGGTGTTAAATTTCGTACCGCGTTCCGAACGCAACGGCGAAGTGATGATAACGTCGCTGTTCGCCAACCGAAACAATTTTCCGAGATCAGACGGCGGTGAATCTGTTGTTTTTGTTTCGGAAACGACGATCACCGATTCGCTTTGATTTGCGCACGCCCAGTCTACGATCGTGCTCGTTTCCGTGTTTTTTTTCATCGCGACATCCGTTTCGCGTACGCTCAAAGATTCGGAAGACACCAACGACTCCGTGATCATCGTCGTTACGTCCTTGACGACGCGCGCTTCTTCGGACGTTTCGGCGACATGCTTTTGTTTTTCGTCCGGTGGGCGCGTTTCTTTCGATGTGTCATCATCGGACGAAGAGGAGGAAGACGACGACCAATCGCTAGAATATGAGGACGACGAAACGGACGACGCATTTTTTTCTTTCGAAGCATCGTTGGTTTCGGCCATTTTTTTAATCTTTTCGGAAGTAACGTCGTAATCGGCGATCGTTTTATTATTTAATTCGAAAGCCAAATGATTTTGCGATTTCGAAATAATATCGTTTACGGCTACGATATTCGATTCCTTTTTCCAATCTTTGATAAAAAGCGTCAAACCGCCGTCGAACGTCGTGTTTTTTATGCGCGGAGGCAAAACGTTTTTTTTGAAACACGACAAACGTAAACTTTCATTTTTCTCGAACGTCTTTTTTATGTTATGATGTTTGTGTTTTATCGTCGTCAAAAGCGCGGTATAATCGCCACCGCCTTCGTTTAATATTTTTAACATGGTGTTCGAATTGTCGTGCGTCGTATGCCACGATAATACGTTTTGCAACAACATGGTCGCTAAACGTTGCGCGTTAGAAATCGTTCTAGCCACGAACATCGTATATTCGGTGGAATATGTAAACGCCTTCGTGGATTCTAACGATTCGTTGGATTCGGTGGTACAAGTTTTCACGCAATAATCAAACAAATCAAAGTGTTTTTTCAATCGGTTAACGTCGTTCGTCGGCATCGGGGTTTCAAAAAGAACCCAATAATCGAAATCGCCGTCCGAAAATTGTCGTCCAGAAAAAAAAGAGTTTCGTTTGTCCGAGCGCTTGTTCGTCAAACCGGCGAGATCTTTGAGCATTTTTCCGATTCTAAAATTTCCCGCGACGTCGAATATTTCGTAAAATCCACCCATATTGTTCAATAACGCGTCGCGATCTTTTTGAAACGCGGTCGTTCTCAACACTTCGACGTTTACGGTACTGGGATACCACATGTCGGACGCGAACGTCATTTCTCCCGACAAACATTTTTTCAATATTTGCAAAGGCAACAGTTCCGGCGCATTTGGCGTTTGCAATTCTACCCTTTCGTTGGATTCCGATCGATCGTCGGCGTTGACGTCGTCGTCGTCGTCGCCAACATCGTCAACGTCTACGTCTTTCGACATTAATTTTCGAGCTTCTACGCTTTCGTTTATGCGTTCGTCTCTTTGGACGAACGAAATAAAAGTTTCTTTTCTCTTTTTGTTCGAGCTCGATTCGTTCGTTTCTTTTATCTTTTCGTAAAACGACGCGTATGCGACCGAGGCGCAGTCGCATTTTGTTTTACAATATTTTTCTATTTTTTCGTAATCCGTCAACAAATGAACGTTCAACAGCGAGAAGACCCTGACGATCCAAACGACAAATTGCTTTTTTTTTAGAGATCGCATCGATTTAGATTTTTTCGATCCGCCGTCGGGAGAAGCTACGTCATTTTTGTAAATCTCGACCCAAGATTCGTAATGTTTTTTAAATTTTTGGTACAAATATTTTAACTTGCGTTTGTAACCCGGACTGCCAACATCCAAATCGAATTGATTCGATTCATTTTTTGACTTTCCGTTCGCCGACGCATCGAATAATCGATGCATCGCGAATATCAACCGTATATTCGTTTCCTTGTCGTCCGATAATTTACAACCCGGTGCCGACGTCGTTTCGTGTCTTTTTTCGTCCATGCTCGGTTCGATTTGGTTTCGATGTCTCGCGAACCGCGTTTCAATATTTTTTTAAATGTTCGATAAATATGGACGTACATAAAACGCCAATATTTTTTAATAATTCAAATGGTTGTAAATGAGCTCATTTTTTTTTAATAATAACACGTATCGACGATAATCTGTTTTTTTTATTCAAAATGTCAACATGCATAACATTTCAATGGTTCGCCAAAATTTGTCGAACGATCCGACAACGATCGTCGCGACGGTTTAACTTAGTTTGCGCGAACGTGTCGTGCGACGCGCGCGACCGCATCATTGGTATCTGGACAAAATCAATCTGCCGGATTCGTTAATTTTCGATTCCAATCCTGGACGATCCGTAGAATATTTGTAAAAATTGTAAAGAACGCCATTTTTCTCCGTGCTGTCCAACAACATCGACAATCGCTCCTGTCTTCCCAATTCGAAATGTTTGATCTGATTCCACAAAACGTTATTATTTCCGGTATGATGTTTTAAATTTAAAATAAACGATTCGATATCGACAACACCACCGTATTCTTGAGAGGAAAATAAATCCGTCATGGTTATCATTTCTTCGACATCGCCCGTCGTCATCGATTCCGATGCGATTTCTTCGACCGCTTCGCACGTATCCGCATCGCGATCGCGACGACATTCGTTCAATTTTTCGAGCGCCGTCGCCGACGCGAAAGAATCGATATCGACCGTCCGTTTGCGATCCTTCCGATGAACAATTTTTGTGGAATATACGAAATCGTAATCGTCCGCGTCCAGATCAAAAAATCCCAAAGTAAACATTTTATCGCATCGATAAAACCTACTATAATACAAAACATCGTAATTTTTAACATCGAATTGATAGTTTTCAAAATATTTCGAGGAATCCAACGGCAGATAAAACGACGCATCCATGCGTTTGTACGACGTCGCTTTACAAACGACGAATTTGATAATTCTATACTTATCCATCAACGACGCAGACATGTAAGAATCCGAATAAAAATCATCTTTGCGATTGTTTCGTTGTGATTTACCATTTGTTTCGAGTTTTGAGCCGGTACCCATGATACTTAACATATTTAAATAAGCGCATTTCGATGATGATACGTCTACATCGTTCGTTTTGTTTAAATCAAAATCTACGCCAAAGACAAACTTGGACATGAATTTTCGACGGTGTTTGTTCTCTTTTGACAAATCGTTAACGTATAGCTCTTTGAACGATATTTTAAGTTCGGTTATGGGTAACAAATACTCGAAACATTTAACGTCGCGTTTTTTTGGCGAACCGAGAAATTCTTCAAAATTTAAATCGCCGTCGCCGTCATTATCGCAATTTTTTCCCGTAACGTAACCGACTTCGTCGTCAGAAACGGATGCGCATAACTCGCTCACGATGTGTTCCGTTCGTTTGACGCGATCGGCATCGGAATCTGAAGACGGGGGTCGCATATCTTGGCGATATCTCGAATTTGATATTTTTTCATCAATTTCGTACATGGCCGATTCGTAATCCATACCGTTGTCCAATATGGCCGATTCGGTTATGAGTTTTAACAACTTTTCTCCGGAAAAATGCTTGAGATATTCGATATATAACAAAAAGGATCGCACCTTGTCCGTCATCATGCATTCGTTTTCGGTCGTTTTATTTAAATGGTTGAATATGATATCGTCCAAATTCGTGTTCGAATCGAACATGAACGTATCGTGCCAAAGCCATTTCGATTTTAAATTATGAATATTATCCGCACGTTCGGCGACCCCGTACCCGATCGATTCGGATTCGCCACGCAACATAGAATCGTGAACGGACCCCATCATCTTTTTAGATGACGACCCGATTTCGGACGTTTTTACGTATTTTTTGCATTTTGAAGGTTCTCCATTTTTCGCAACCGCGAGACGTTTTCTTTTCGGCATGATTTTAAAATGCGAACAATAACCTTTCGATTGAAACGGACCGCACGAGGGCGCGATTTTTTTCGGAACCATCATTTTAGACATGCTCGATTGTTTAGCTATTAAAAAAACGTCAAAAACGTGTTTGTTCAAAATCACCAACGATCGATCGTTTCGAATAGACGAAGAATAACCCGATCTTTGCAACGATTTCGTATCTTTCGCTTCTTTGTTTGAACAAAGCGATCGTCTATCCGAGTCGATGATCGTCGCATTGGTCTTTGGTTTTACCGGTTTGCGACCGTTTCGACTTCCGGGAGGAGGTTTGATCGTAAACACCGAAAATTTGGATTGAAAATCTTTCGATAACGTCGCATTTTCGTAAAACGTTTTTTTTATGCGCCTATCCATCGTTCGTTGCATGTTCGTCATTTGTTTGCAAGTCGTTTCGATGTTTTCCATGTAATGCGGTTTCGATAAACGATCACAAATAGACGAATTCGTACTTTTTTCGCGAGTTGTAACACATACGCGGAAAATATCATCAATTTGTTCGTCACCATCCGGCGTATTCGTTCGAATTTCATCCACCGTCATATTTCGATCCGATTCGACACCGTTTTTCACCATTCGTTTCAATCCTTTTTTGTAATTTTGCATCGGAGTCGTCGCGGCATTTTGAATAAATTCGAAAGTCTTTGTTTTAGTATATCTTTTACGGTGTTTGAACGACTCAGCTTTGTAACCATCGAAAGCGTACGTTCCGTTTTTGTTCAAAACGCCTAAATCGTATTCCTTTATCGTTTTTCCGCGAAGTACGTTCGAGTCGCTTTCGATATTCATAGACCCCTGTAGATCTACGCTCACGTTGTCGCAATCGTCTTCGTTCAGCACGACGGACCGTTCGTCGGCCGAAATCGGACTACGACTTTTATTCGAAGCGTTCGAAAGCGCCACGTTAATTTTTTGATTGTCCAAGGTCGTCACCGTAATTTTGACGTTGCAGTTTTTTTCATTTTGAGCAACTTTTTCGCACTTTGAAGATGCCACGCCCATGTTCATGAACAAGCTCAGCGACAATATCGCGGGTAAATTTGCCGATTTTTTGCAAAAAGAATACAACGTTTTGTTTGCAAAATAACCGCCGAGCTTAAAAATATTGATTTGATGTCTTATTTTAAAATTGCGCTTATTCATTTTTTGCATCGTAGATTTCGAATATCGAGTCGGCCGCGGCGAAATGTCTTCTTCGAAATAATATTTGACGTCGTCCGGATGATTTTTTTTTGAAAAACCCGAAAAATCATCTAAACCGCAGTTAATAAAAATATTATATTGTTATTTGAATTACCTTGCACACATTCGCGTTGGCGATCCAAATACCCAAACGGATGCATGGCGTCTTCGAATCGACGATGTCGTTCGTCGTCGTTGATGATCGACAACATGTTCGAAACGCATCCATAATCTAAAAATACGTGTTTACATTTTTCTATAAACCGACATATTGTGTACTTGAAAGATGATTCTCGCATATTATACGCTCTGGCCGTCGTGTTGTTGTGTTTGTACAACTCTGCCATACGAGATCCGTTCGATTCGAACGAACGATTCGTTCTACAATCACCATCAATGTACGTATCCCAAATATTTTCGAATACTTTTCGCAACTCGCTGATTTTTACGGTATTCGACATGTCGTACGATTTTTTGGCCATGCCAGAACATCCGCAAGAAGCGATATTACATCGTTTGATGTAATATTTTGAACCGTTGGTAAAGACGTCCGAATTATTTTCCGGCGACGCGATGCACGAAATCAACGCGTCTATGAAACCGTCCTTTTCGCAAATATTGTAATCGGACTCGTCGTCGAACGACATGGGCGACGAGCTCAACGGGTGTTCTATGCCGTTTTTTTCTAATCGCGCCATTTTACGCAACAATTCTTGCAATTTACCGTTTTCGCATCCCAAATATTCTTTAACGTCGTCGTATAACTCGAGTTTTTTGGATGGCGATTTGATGTAACATTCGGTGCTTATTTTTGCCGAAGATCTTATAAAATCGTCGGACATTTCCGGCAATTCTAATTTTCGTATATTTTTAAATGTATCGGTCGAATCGCCGACGCCTTCCGCGAGTTCTCCGACGTTCGTCCGTCGAACCGAATTCTTCTTCTTCGTTTTTCTTTTTTTTACGATTTTTCCGCTCGAGCCAATGGTCGTCACCACCGCCGAGGCGTTCGAATCGGTTCGCAATTCGTTAAAATTGTCCGCGCAACGCGTTTCGTCATCGCAAGGTTCCGCGAAATCGTCGTAAATAAAACATTCTATCTTGCGTTTTATACCACGCTTACCCGTCGTCGTCCCTCCTTGAGACTCTACGAAGGCGCTGTATTCCACACCTGGTCTCAAATCGACGTATTGGACCAATCTGTCGCTTATCGTTTTCACCTGATCTAACGTTTCCAACACCGTAAACATGTGTGGCGTCACGTTCTTCGATCTTTCTGAACACGGTTCTTTTAATTTGTCGTTTAATTCGACCAACAACGGAATTATCATATGCTTCGGTAAATATCGAATAGCCTTTTCCTTCAACCAAAGTAACACGGTAGCATCGTCTCCGATTAAATACGCTCGTATGCATCGTATAATAGAGCGGTCCACCACGTGATGTTTTTTTATGCGCAAAAAAGAAGACAACCCACGCAATAAACTGGGTTTATACGGATTCGCGTACGCGTATTTGATGAGTTCCTCCATCAATCCGTTCGAATTCGAAGAGTATTGAATAATGTCGTTCAATATGTCGAACATATCATCAAAATCGGGATGATCTGGTGGTATTATGTCCCCGATATATTGATTCGACCGCTTGTCCGATATCCAATTTAAAACGGCACACATGGAACACCATTTGCGCATTCTATCCAAAATGGAATGCTTGTTCGAAGGTTTGGACCAATGTTTCGTTATATTTTCGAATACGACGTCGCTGTTGTTTAACGTTTTTAAAGTATTCGTAGCATGTAGTAAACACATAACGTCTTTTCGTACGATCCAGATTGCGCGATCGTCATCCAAGGGGAAGAATTTATACCATTGCGACCTCGAATGCCGAGATGCGCTCGTATATCTCGAATCTATATAATAACACCCAGATTTTGAAACCCTTTCGCCATCGTTGTACACGATTACGCCGTATTTTTCCGCGATATTTGCGTAGTTTTCGTCGACGGTTGCGCGATTTTGAGAAATACCAAATTGTTTACAAATGTATTTTAGTATCGTCTCGTTAATCGGATTTTTCGTTTTGCACAAAACCGTTAATACATCACATACGACTTGTTTGAGGTACGTTATAACGTCTATTTTGAAATATTCGTCGGTGATCATCGCATCGCATTCTAAATGTTGAATCAAACGAATGTCCGAAACGATCGTCAACATCGCGATCGAAATGTCGAACGTTCTTTTGTTTTCGACGACATCTGCGATGCATTCGAATCGATCGTCGTGATCGGCGTTTCGTTGTTGATATTTTGAACGCACGACCGATGCGAGAACCGACGCCATTTCACACGGCGCGTTCAACACGTGACACAACCGTCTCAAACGATAAACGTGTCGCATCATTTCGGACGCGTTTTTATGACATTCGCCGTAAATCGATTCGTAAAAAAGACGGTATCTTTCGGATATTTCCGAAATATTAGAATTCTTATACCCGACAAATCGTGTTATATCTAAATCGGCTTGTTTTCTAAAATATTCAAATTTAAACAGCGGTGTCGTCGATGAATTTGCGACCGCATTAGATATGCGACCCGCGTCGATGCAACGACCCAATATGGACGTTTTCGTATCGTCGACGTTATTTTTGAATTCGACATCGAACGTGTTCCAAAAGGATTCATCTTTCGTTATCGATTTTAAAGTATTTCGACCCGATCTCATAAAATGTTCCAAATCTTCCATGTTATTTTTAGATATCACAAAATAGAATAAAGATTGGGGACACCAATCATCCATAGATGTTCGATTTGGTACGTATTCCGTGGTACCATTTTTTTTCATATTGCGACCAGCTTCTCGTATTGCGTCGTTTTTGGCATTTCCGGTCGAGTTGGCGTCCGCATTCAAATATTGTGCGCTTTTAAAAATGCGTTTATCTGACCGGCTTACAATATCGTTGTTCGTCTCGCGTTTCAACAATACATCTACGTTGCCCCACCGTTCACAATCGACCCAATCGTATTCGAAATCTTCGGTAGTATCGCCAAAATAACGAGGGTATTCGCCACAATCATCGTTTTCGCAACGTTCCGAAACGTCCGACATTTTAAAAATATTTTTAAAAATCGAAACGTCGCCATCATCGTTCGCGATTTCTAACAAAACCCTCCGATTTTTCGAATTCAACGAATCTATCTGTTCCCGTATTAACATGTGATCTGGCATTTGTAAGTCGTAATGTTCTGGAAAATGTTTTTTTTTCGCATCGCGAGCATCCGCCTCGATACAAAGATCGATCGGAATAATTTCATTCGAAAACGTATAATACAACGCGTCGTCCATCATTCGCGCATGCGATCGATTATTTGTGTCATTTAAAGACTCAACCATCGCAAACAACGCCTCCTTCCGCGACATTTGCACACGATTATCCATTGCGATACGATGGTCCACCATTGTTCCACGATTTGACGAAAATCGACAAAAGTTATTGCCGTCGCCATTTTTTGAATTTTCTCTAAAAACCCGTCAATATAAATTAAGACGAAAAATAGACGAACAAAACGCACCCGTTATCACTTTTCAGATTATTCTCGTCGTTTTTATAAAAGTTTCTTTCTTCGTTTTCGATCGACGGAACCACGTCGTGATACAATCTCGTTTTTTTTAAAAACAGGTCCGTAGATTCTGCGATGATATCGCGCATTCCGTTTTCGTAAAAAGACGGCAACGGTTCGCCTCCTTCGAAGAAGGAGGAGGCGAACGCATTATCTTCTACAACGATCATTTCGCCAATATCGGATATCTCTTCAAAATGATGATAAACACCAGCGTTAGATTCAGATTCGTCAAACAAAGATCCAAGTATTGCGTTTGATGAATAATACGTATATAATTTTTTTTTGCTTTCAAAATCGACATCCGACCAACGATCGTCGACGGTGTCGATAACATAAATATTGTCTGCAGATCGAGACGACGTGTCATCGACGATAGCGAGACGATCTTCGATATCAAACGCCTTTAAAACATGGTCGCATATAGATCCTTCATTTTTTGCATCCATACGAGGTGTCGCGTATCGAAAAAATGGACCTACGACAGGACCAGCCACACGATGCTTATCTTTTTTTTGAAAAAAAAAAGTCCGCATTTGGTCTTTTTTATTTTTTTTAAAAAATAGATATCGTGCGTCGATGATCGCATTTTTTAGACGGATGCGTTTGCGGATAATAAAATTATACGATAATTGACGCTCGCGGTTTTAAACGCAGGTTGAGTCGTTCAAAAAAATTTATTTACGTACATCTTCGCGATGCGCACCATCGCGATCGACTTCTCGCCACAAACACCTTTGACAAATCGAATAATAGACATCACCGTCTCCGATTTGGATGATCGCGTCGCTATTTTTAACCCCGTTTTCGACCATCGAGGTGTACTTTGACATTATAGATTTCGTATTGTATTTTCTGGTGTACGTGGCCGACATTTCTTCGCAGTCGATGCACTTTGATTTGCACAAAATATCGAAAGACATGTACGTTGCGAATTTATAATAATTGCCCCAATGATCTTGTTTAAAATCCGAAATCAAACCGCCGACGATGATATATTTTCTATTTTTGAAAAAAACACGATCCAAAAAGATGTTCGTTTCTTCTTCGTTTAAAAATTGACACTCGTCCAAAACCACGACATCGGGAACGTAAGGTTCTCCAGAATTTGTAAATAAAAAAGTATCGCGGTCCGACATGATAATGTCCATAAATTTCTCCGTTATATTCGAAACGGCCAACCCCAACACGCGATCTTGCGATCTACTTTGAACAAACATGTATCCGACATCGACTTTCGGCACATCGTCTGTTGTTTCGGTGTTCAAAATTGCGTTTAACTTCGATTCGTCGATCTTCCAGCCGTCGACACCGACAACGTTGAACCCCGAATGGATATTTTCAATGCGAGCCAAAAGTCTAGCGGTTTCGGATTTGTGTCTCACGTCGATACCCGGCGAAATGACCAAAACCTTAAACCCCAGTTTCATTAGCGTTTTGGACAAAACCACCAGACTTCTCGTTTTTTCGGAAAACATGGGACCTTTGAATCCCATGATTGTAGGATACGTAATCGCTTCGCGATCGTCGACATTTGTTTCGTTTTGGACACGATGTTCTTTCGAAAATTGATCCCCAAACAAAAGAAAATCGTCGACGTTTAAAAAATCTTCAATTTGCGTAGGAAGGTCGTATGTTATCACCTTCGACGTAGCATCGTTTCCTTCGCGACAATCGATGACTCGCGCTATTTTTTGCGCGTGATTGTTTACAAAAAACTCCAAGCACGGTATTACGTGTGGTACAGCGGTGCTCGCGTCGCTCAAAATTTTACTCAATACAAACGCGTCGTCGGGTCCGTTTGGTCGATAGGACGTGCGACGTTGCATGTAATTTTTCGATTTTTAAATCATGTGAATCAAAAAAATCACGTATTTATTGCTTCGGTCGCGCACTCGCAGATTACGAAATGTTAAAAAAAATTAAAAAAAAACTTCCGATTCGCAGAGACGGTCCGTACGATATGGAGGCGCAATGTTCATCGCCCGTTATAGATCACGCGTTATATTCGAACTTGACATCTCATCCTGCAGGGAAAATATCAAAATTGATAGAGGCGGGGTTAGATTTGGTCATCGTCGATTTTGACAAAACGATCACGACGTGCGACAGTCACACGCCTTGGACGATTTTCGACACGTCGAGTTTTTCTTCCAAAGAAACGAAAACGAAAATGGCCGAGCTTTACGCAAAGCACTGCCCCATCGAAATTTCAGAAAAATATGCAAAATCAGAAAAAGAACACAACGCTCTCGAATGGTACGAAAAAACGTTCGAAGCGTTGAGCTTGGAAATTCCAAATACGACCGAAATGCTTCGCGCTTTCGAATACATCGACCACAACGTCGAAGGTACCGAAACATCCGAAAGCGTCGAAAATGCTGAAAAAAAAATACGCATTGCTTTCAAGAACGGTTTCATACGAATGTTGCAAATTTTAAGAACGAACGACATCCCGTGTTTGATATATTCGGCAGGAATCGGTGATTTTATCGTACATATGCTTAAAAAATACGATACGAATATGTTTGGTGCATTCGTAGTTTCCAATTTTAGAACCTTTAAAAAAGACGCGAAACCCGAATCCACTTTTTGCGACATGATGCGCGACGAAGGCGAACCCATCGTTTACCCGTTCGCCGACAAACCCGCCACAGGATGGACTTCGCCGTACGTTCATTGTTCGAACAAAAATATGCAAACTCTAAAAACGTGGATAAAAAACAACGAATCAAAAATAAAAATACCGCACAACATTTTGGAAACGATCGAAAGATCCAAAAATATCATTTTGATCGGCGACGTTTTGTCAGATTCACACATGTCCGACGGTTTAAACGAAGACGCAAATATTATAAAAATATGCTTCCACGAACGCATGTTCAACGCGTACAAACGCTCGATATCGTCGTTGAACGAATTTCACGAAAAAACTTCGCACGATTTTTGACGTATACACGACGGCGGCGTTCGAATCGACCCTCTTTTTAAAATAAAACGACGGCGACGATTTAAACAATCGTCCGATGCGATGTTTATACAAATTAGCTTCCGACGCGTATCGCGTCGACGTACCCGAACAATATCTTTTATTAGGCGATCACGAATTTAAATTCATGACCGACTTGGATGCCAAAAAATCTAATTTCGACGTCGTATTGCATAATTGCAAACACGCGTCGTTCAATTTTGTTTGCGCGTTGGTAAATATCGGAACGACACGTCGTTCGATCGGATCGAACTCGCCCTTTGTCGTCGAAAATACGCAAACGCGCTACACCGATTCCGTCGTGGCCACCATCATGCGCGAACTCGAATACGAATTTGAATATTTCACCATTTCTGGATTTGCTGGATCCGGGAAATCGACTATGGCCGAACGCATAAAACAAACGCTCGCCGGGGATTGTGAAATATTGGCGTTCGCCGATAAATTGCGCAATATTGTTTTGTGTTTGTCGCCGTTTACGCCGTTGTTGTCCGAAAAAGAATCGAACATAAACGTCGAACACTTGGGCTCTTCGGGATTGATATTAAATTTGCCCGATTTGAATTTGTCCGATTTAAATACGATATCGAAGCCGCATCCGCATTGCGTCGAGAAGAAATTTATCAACACCGTCGCGTCGGTTCCGCACGACGTCTTGGTTAAACGGTACGGATACGAAAAATCCAAAAGACACATTGCGGCGTTCAGAGAAAATCTCATCGCCGTGGGCCACGGGTGGCGATCGTGCATAAACGAAGAATGTTGGATAGAATGGCTTTTTAAAAACGATTCAAAATTGTCCGAAGTTTTTGATCTTTCTACGATGCGCGCAAATTCGTCAAAAATAACGAAAAGCGATTCGATATCTTTTTTGTTCGAGCTTTTTTTTACGTCCGTCGGATACGATTTCGATTACGATCTTTTTTCGAACGATTTTCTCGAATCGGAAAAAAAGACCAATACGACGTTTCGTGCGCGGTTTACAACAAATTTATCGATTACGCACGTCGTAACCAAGATGCTAAAAAAATGGCCGCGTTGCATTATTTGACGAACGTTCATCCGGACACCGTGGCGACGTTGTTCGAAAATTTTTTAAACATTGTCGAGAATTATTTGATCAAAGACGCCGATACCGCGCGCTACCATTACAAAAAATCGTTCGACCAATTAAAAAAAATGTCGAAAACATTTTCAAAAATCCAAGAATCGGATACGATCTCCGACGTGTATTTCAAATTACGCGGATCTCCGTATCGTTTCGTTTTTTTTAAATTCGTGCTGCCTTTTTTATCAACGTACGACGGTCACAGTATATCTCAGACCGTGAAAACCGCCAAACAATATCTAATGTACGTTACAACCGCGTTCAAATTGACAATCTCGAACAAAATATCACCAGAAAATACGAACCGAACCGAACCGAATCCGAACGCTTCGGCCCTTTGGTTGACGTCGATTCGTTTGCGGAAGACCGCAAAGAAAACGACGCCGCGATGGGCGTCGTCGATTTAAAAACCGCAGAACGTCCTAAACGCCGCAAATGCATCCAAGACGCCAGATATCATAACGAACGATCGACGTGTTTACAAAAAGGTTCGATACTGTATTACGTTTGTTCGAACAAATGTAAAAAAATCCCAGAAACGGAAATAGAGTCGCACAAGAACGGGTATTACCACGTACAACTTAAAAATAACGGCACCATGGCGCAGTACCAAACGATCATCGATGAATCTGTGTTTTTACAAATCATTTACATGTATTACAACGGCGGCGAAAAGATGTTGATAGATTTGGACGCCTCGGATTTTTAAACGCATCGTATCGCTCGTTCGTTGTTTGATGTTTATTAATAAATAATAAAGTCAAATAATTTTTTTATTTCGAATCATAAATGCGATCATCGTTTCGAGGTGACTTTCGATACGTTATATAAAAAACACACAAATTATTATAATCGCGCATTTTTTTTGATCTCGTTTTTGCAATGGATATTTGCGATTCTTTTGCGATCGCGAAGGGATGCGACAATCTCGTTAATTTACGTACCAGACGCGAATTGGTAGCCCCAAGTCTCGTAAAATGTCCTAGGTGTGGATACGTTAACGAAGACATCGCGAATACCATGGGTGAACCCAACAAACATAAACGACAACATCGAAAAAATGCGACCGACTTTAACGGATTTATGCTAAACTTTAACGGCGTGACAACGTCTAGCGATTCGGATGAAGTCAAAAATAATGCGAATTATCGCAAAAATATAGGTCCAATCTTTGTAAACCCCACAAAAAATGGTAAACACCCAAACTCGGTCGGAAAAAAACCGCAAAAAGGATACGATATCGATATTTCTGAATCCAACGTTTGGAAATTGATCAATAAATTCGAAACGATAAACGAACTACCGAAAACCGGCGAATTGAATCGAGCGCTCGAAATCGAACGCTCGACCGCAAATTTAAACCGTGAAAACGACGTTTTGGTCGAGCCCACAATATACGAATCGCATACCGATAAACCCCGCGAATACGATATCGTCGCCTATTCGAAAAAACCGAACATCTGCGAAGAAGAATCGCCTCGCGTTTTACGAAAATACCGCGAAACGGGCACCCATTTCGAAAATAAAAATCGATCGATCGCAAAACGAACAACGAACGACCGCGAAGCTTCTTCGCGGCGCGTAAAAGATACCGAAAAAGCAACCGCAAACAAAATTAAAAAATCATATTCCGAGAATTCAAACAAATCTCACGATAAATTGACGGACCACGACGTGATCGAAATCGACTCCAAAAACCCGTCTTTCGTAAAATCCGAACCGCCTACGCCCAGGTTGAATATTTTGGGCGAAAAAATGTTGGAAGGATATCCGTATTTCCCTAAAGCATCGTATTTAGACGATTTTACGTCACCAGAGCACGATGTAAACGCATCATTCTTCCGTATCGGTACTTTAGACGAAGTTCACGATATCGAAGTTCACGATATCGTCGACGCGCCAGACAAATCCGAAATTGTAGATATTATCGATTTGGTCACTCTTTCCAAATATTTGGACATGTTTGTGGGCGTCTGTAAAAATCAAAACCCATACGAAGACGCGTCGTATAAACATTCGAAATATTTTAAAAGTTCGCCCAATATATCGACTGGTTACAAAATTTCGATATCAAAAATGACCTTAACTTCGAAAATAATATCTCCCGCAAAATCACCGAGAGGCGATAAATCGTCTTCTTCCGTTTCCTCTGCAGACCTCTCGCCGAGACCGCGTCCTTTGAAAACGAAGCGTGCGACGTCGAGCAAAGAACCGCAAAAAACGCGATCCGAAAATTTTGCGACCACCATCAAAAACGACAAAATGAAATTATCGGATTATTTTACGGCGATATCGTCAAAAAAATACGATATTCCAGAAAGTTTATTGCATCATTACGGATTCAAATTCGATTTGTTATACGATTTGTGTTCGCTGTGCGTCGACGAAGAAACAACCAACAAAACGGTAAACGCGTTTATTTTAATGTATCGATTGATCGATCGTTACGTCGCTTGGGAATGCAGCGACATCAAAACATCGGCGACGATGTCTTTAAAGGTAAGCTCAACATCATAAAAAATACTAACACATCGCGTAAAGAACAGACACAAAAAATATAGGAACATACTCGAAAACATAACGTACAATGTCAAAATGTTGTTACAAACGGACGATAGATATTTGAAATTTATATTTGTAAATCCGACGTTGATCGACAAAATTTACAGTACCACCGAAACCGCGGCCATCGCCATTTACGAAAGCGAGTCAAAATCGCGCGTTTACTCGTTGTTCGCAAAAATACCCTTCGAAAAAATGAGATTTAAAGAACGAACGTGCAGCGTCATGCCGATTTTAAAATCAGATCGCAAAATAGTGTCGATCCATCCGAACATGTTGAAAATAAAAATGACAAACAGACGACAATTTTACAAATTGATCGAAATGACACAAAGAGTTATGAATTTAAACGGTTACACTTATTTGGATTTTGACAAGACGGTCCATATATTCGAAATTACAAAGCAATTTGGACGCACGTGCGAATATGTAAACATGGACGATATTTTGATAACGCAGTACGATACCAATTGTAAATACTGGCAATACGGCGAAGATAAATAACGTGTCAAATTTGTTCGTACGAACATCCCAATAAAAATAAATTGATTTTATACATGGATGGCCAAAATGATCGTGCACATTTTCAAAAAAAAACCACGCGACGACGTTATTAATATTAAAAAATACCATGCACGTAAAATAAAATGTACCGAAGGATCAAACGCGTCGTTGACGATAAAAAAAAAACCAAAAAGAAAACGGTAACTCGTTTAGAACCACAAATACATATACAATGCGACCATATGTTCGAGCTCGAATTAATGTACCCGTGTTTAAAATCGCATGCCGACGCGCAAAACGCGTTAAAAAATTAGGATAACCGCGAAACGTTTAAATATATTTTATTTTATACGCCATATGCTTAATTATTTATTTTGTTCTCAAAATAAAACAACATGTTGCAAACCTCTTTGTTTTTTGCTTCTTTTCGTTTACCTTTGTATTCGTTCGTTTCGAACGACATGATCAACGACGCTTCGTATAAAACCAAAAAAATTGCATTTTTGGGATCTCTTTTCAATTCTGTCAACACCTTGGGGTCCGTCAATTTGAGTTTACTCCGAGCAATCTTTTTTCTCGCAATAACGCATCTCTTCTTTTTCCGCCCGAGTTTTTACTGGAAAGCATTCGTTCTATTTTCCGTATGCGATTTTCCATCGTTTTTGGTTTTTGATTTTTTGCCACGAACGGGTTCTTGGACATGCCGACAACGTCTCGCGTGCGTTTGCGTTTTTTTTTATATTTTTTTTATAACCGGTAAAAGGCAAGTATTTAAAAATTGTGATCGCAAAACGATCGTTTTCGTAAAACAATGGATAAATTATTTTGAAAATATCGCGCGTATGTTAACGTTATACGTGATAAATCATTTTGCACCGATTGTGCGGTCTCGCATTTTTAATTTGATAATCGTTTGTCGCGATATGTTGATTTTCTCGTTTCGCGCGCGCGGTTCTCACGATCGCCGTTTGCGCGCAGAAAATAGATTGACGTTTGATCGCGCGCGACATGATGAAAAATCGCACGCCGCGTTGAATGAATCGTTTATTACGTGACATGCGACCGATTAAAAATAACACATTGTTTTTATTTTCGATGGTATTGAAACGCACATGTTAACATATACTTCAAAAACACGCCGGATTGATCAACGTGTTTGTCGCGTTTACAAAAATGTCGTCGGGTATCCAAGTGTATGGCGCCACCGGAATCATTTTGGGATTTACGATCGACGTATTTCGATAAAATAACACGCATTTGAATTTTTCCATAAATTTTAAATGCGTGCGCATCGCCTTTTGTTCCCCAGGACATCTTCTATCGCCCAATCCGAAGGCGGACATTTTGGCGGTACTAAATACGGGCACGAAATTTTCGTAATCGTTCCAAACGACGGTAGAGGAATCGACGCCCGATAATTTAAACTTTTTCACAAATTCGCTTTTCGCGGTATTCGAATCGGAATGTCCAAAGGGACATCGACCCTTGCGCTCGGACGGATTTTCTTTCAAATTTTCGAAACTAGCATCGAATGTCGGCGAATATTTACCCAAGTTTATCTGATACCAACTCGCAGGCGAACCTTCGGCTTGTATTTCTATCAATTTATGTAGATGCAAAACCTGTTGATGCGTTCCGTTCGGCGCATTTTTCAAAGAAGAAAACGAAGCGCCGTTTGGCAACTCCAAACGGAACATTTCTCGCACGATATTGATGCGCATCGTTTCCGTCAAAGCGTTTGCGAAAAACTCAAAATATGATTTCCCACCGGTATTCAACTGCGCCGCAGGGGGTAACAACGACTGTTTGACCGTCAAATATTGCATATTGATAAATTGTCGGTACGCGACGATGTTGTGCATGGCTTCTGTTAAAGCCTTTTCCATGGGCATACCGGACGATCGCCAATGCCAAATCAACGTGCACGTATTTCCCTCTTCTTCGATCGATTTCACCATTTCTTCAAAATAAGATCTCACGCACTCGGCATTGTGCCACATGTATATCAAACGCGTCGTGATTATTTTCATTTGGGCGACCGACGGCGTGTACAGTTTGTTTAGATTCAGGTCTGCCGTGACAGAACTAAAATTATAAAACCAATCTTTAACGAATTTTGGATGAGTTCTAACGCCCAAATGAACGTCCAAAAAAAACTCCATCAACGCATCGTCCGCGGAGGATAAAAAGGGTTTTTTCGAAACGACGGTCGAATGATAGATCGTGTTAATATACTTTTCGATCAAGTCGTCGTATCGATTAACGATCGTCCAAGGATCCAAAGCGGCCATATATTGGCGTTTTTCCAAGTGAAAATGTATAGCCGAATTATCGAAACCCCTATTTTCGATATTTTTTAAAAATAACGTCAACCTCGGATCCGTTTGATTCGTCGTAAATAACGACAATCGCGGCGGATATCCCAACGTATGGGATATCGATCTTTCTTTTGCGTATACGTTTTTATCCAACGCGTTCCCGCTAAAATACGGGCTCGCCATACCGACAGCGTTCGGTCCGGTCGTTTCGGGAAAATTACCGGTGATATTCGGATAAAACGTTCTCGCCGATAAAACATCTCGATCAAAATCCAAAATATCTTGCAAATCCGAAGGTAAGTTATTCACCATGTCGCTCGTCACGTTCGTAACGCCCAAATTCGAATCGCAACCAGCATAATTGTGATGTTCTTTGAACGCGTTAGACGCCATCAAAAGCGTCATCAAATCCAAACTAAATTTTAAATCCGATAATTTAGATAGTTCGTCATTGTCGTTCGACAACAACGCGTTTACGTTTTGTTGCATCCAGGCCAAATAATTCAGCGCCTCCGGCATGTCGCCGCTTCTGTTGTCGAGGTCAATAACGACGATGTGTTTATTACGTACCGTTTCGTTACGACAACTGGAATTTCTTCGTTAAATTTATTGTACAAATCTTGAACCTTGCCCTCCGTTACGCCAGAAATGATCACGGCAATTAACGCGAGCGTAAGAACCAATAAAAGCAAAATGCTTCTGATACCGCAATTCCTGTTCCCTTTCATCCCGAAGACGAGCTACAAAAAAATGATCGTCGGGATATTTTGTCGAAGATATAAAAAAATATTAAAAATTAATTTTGATCTTTGTATTTTTTTAAAAAAAAAATACAAAAAGTTGCGACGATTTGTCATCCGATCTCGCTCGAATTCGAACACATTCTATCATTTATTTATGCGGAAAATATTTTTTGAAAAAAATCAAGACGTTTGCGACAATTGAATGACGTCTACATAATAATCGCGCGTCGTACCGTTCTGATTTTGATATTTTAAACAACCATCTACGACCAACAGGTGGATACCTCCCCGCGCATAACGATCAAACACCGAATCTTGCGTAACATCCAAGGCGTGTTGACTTGATATCGCATATTGTCCACCAGAATGCATCGTGGCAAACAGAGAATCGAACAAATGGCACCGTATGATATTTTCGAATTTTTTTTTAAACCAATCGAACAAAACGTCAAAAGACCAAGTTTCGAAGTTTTGAAAAGTGTTGTAACGAAAATTTTCTAGAATTTTTAATTCCACGTTTCGCTTATTTTTGTAACACAAATAATAAACGCAATCGTCGAATTCTAAACCGTAGCAAAATGACGTTGTAATTTCTTTGAGATGATTCTAATGGTACGAATAAGTGAATTTTTTTTAAAAAAATATGGAAACATACCGAACAAATCAAAAAGATAATATCATCTTCGAAACATAAACACGTCGTCGTAATGACGCAATAACACGCGCTCGGATCGAGCTTCGATAAAACACCGCCATCGACTGCGTCGTATATATTTTTTGTATTTAAACCGTTAACGATATCCGTCACACGCGCACCGGCGTCAATTGACGTTGTCTTTAATCGAACAGATCCGAAAATGATCGGCAATATAATTTGATCGTACGCGCATACTCTCGTGCAAACAATGTCACCGTGCGTGTCCAAATTTAATATCGTCGTCGTTGTCGTTCTCAATTTTTGAATCGACAATTTGAAATTTTGCAAAAGTTTCGAATCAAACAATCCTTCTTTCAAATAATATGTCGAATTCATTTTGTTTTTTGCGCAAGTCAAAAAAACCGCAAATGAACGCGAGACAAAAAAATGGAACGATAGGCAAAAAAAAATTGTTTGCATTTACGTCGATAAATCCGAATCTAAAAAACGATGATTTTCGCGGTCGTTGTTATATTATGCGAACAACTATTTCGTATGTTTGGGTGTAAAACGTGACGTTGATAAATATTTTAATATACATTATGACTCTAACGATTTAATAACAGACGTTTTAATTTCAAAATATTTTTATGTGGATATAAATCACGCGGTCTATTTTACTTCTAAAATGTCAAATTAAACGCGCAAAATATTTACCGATACGAAAAAAAATACGTGCAATTTTTACGCCTTTTTTGTTTGCGGGTTTTTTCCATCGATAAAAATTGGCAACCACAAATGTGCGCTCAGCTAAAAGTTCAAAAGCGCTCCGAATATGCAAAAATTCCAAAACGAGGTACTTCCAAATCTACCGGTTACGACTTGTTCTCGGCTTACGATTACACCGTTGTAGCCCATGGAAAAAGTATTGGTTCACACCGACATTTCGATCGCTATTCCAGAAGGTCACGATGGTGTTTTTTTATTTTAAACAAATTAGGATATTACGTTAGGGTAGCACCCAGATCTTCTCTTTCTTGGAAGAATCACGTCGATGTTGGCGCGGGCGTTATCGACGAGGATTACAGAGGAAAAATATGTGTCATATCATACAATCATGGCACCACCGATTTTAAAAGTAATTTTGATGGTTCGACTGATTTGACTGCTTCAGTTTCTCGCGGAGATAAAGTTGCGCAGTTGATTTTGACAAAAATTACCACCCCAGAAATAGTCGAGTTCGACGAATTGAACACCACAGAAAGAGGCGAGGGCGGATTCGGCTCCACCGGAAAATAACATATAAAACAAACCTTTACATGCACGCTTTGAAATTATTAAAAAATAAATTTTAAAAAAGGCGAAATACGACTTGAAATAAACAAAAGACGACAAGTCGTTTTTATTTGTGAATGGTTTTTTTTATTATCGCATCTTACCGATAGGTCGGTTTTTTGACATCGTTATAATTTTTGTAGTATAATTCATTAATGATTGAATCGTGTCAAATGACTTTTCGATGTGTTTTTACAATTTTTACCGTATCTACACCTTTTGTTTTGTTCGATATCCACGTCAAAATCCAACACGTAAAAAAAAACGTCGGATGCCAACGCCCAATAGTTGTAACATCCGCGACATAAAAAATCGCCGCAACAATGTCGTCGACGATCGCCGCGTTCCAAACCGATGCTGCATTCATACCGATCTACCAAATTTAAATGTTTTACGGCTGCGTCGGGCACAAATATCGCCGCGTCATATTTTGCCGCAGGCGAGTGTTCCATGTGATGGAACGGGTTGCTGTACGTCAAAAAATCACCAAAATGCAAAAAGCCCCGTTCGATACATTTGGAAAAATCGGCGTCTTCGAAAAAACGATCCGCACTCTTTTCGGACGCGGTACCGAAATCGACCGCGTATGCGACTTTCGATCCGTCTGACGAAAATTCCGCTTTGCGCAAATCTTCGCATAGACGTTTACGTTCTTGGCATTCGACAGCATCTTCGGATTCCGAAGAATCTTCCGAATAATAACTCCATTCTACGGTTTTTTTCGAACAATATTTCGAAAAACACGAATCCAATTTATCGTCGGAATGAAAATATAATCTATTTTTCGGCCGGTATCTCGAAACTATGGTCTTTGTCAAAAAAAAATCAACGGACACGTTCGGTATCAACGCGTATTCTTCCGACGTCGTAATATCGAGCATCGGTTGTCGAACCGACATTAATATCAACGATGCGTCGACAATATTTTTGCCGCCATTAAAAGAATCATTTACGATTCCGATCGCGCCGTCTTTGACTTTAAAAAACCGCGGTTCGGCGTAATCGGCGCACACGTCGCGAATGTTCGTTTTAAATACCGATTTTTTTTTTATTTTTTCCTCTAAAAATGAAATTTGAACTTTTAAAAAGTCTTCCTGAGACCAACCTATCGGTTCGACGTCGTATTTTTTTAATTTTTTGGCGTTAAACCGAGGTCTACCCAAATCATCCCCTTTCCAACAAACGCGCATGCGACATTCGTCGTTCAACAACGAAACCATCTTGTTCATCTGATCGCGCCAAGGTTCCGAAGACGACGGCGTCGCGTCTTGCGATTTTCGAAGTTTTACGACGTCGACCGATACCATAACGTCGTGAATCACCGCGCATTCGGAACGATACAGCGGCTCTAAATGTCTCGTGTCGAAACCGTTTTTCGTCACGTACGCGACGCCCTCCGAAACGTACACATCCGATCCCGTCCTAAAATTGAAAACGGGCATCAAACTTTTTTCCAAAACGGGTACGAATCTGGTGAAAAATAAAACATTGTTATCACCGACCGATTCCAAATTATTGTATTGTTGGTAATTATTTAGCGTCTTTTTAAATACGATGCGCTCGCCGTTGATGGTGTCGATAGACACGACCGATTTCGCAAAAGAATCGAACTCGCCTCCATGTTTCTTTTCGATAATAAGTCGGTCGACATCGCATACACACGGTATGGTCGCGTCATCGTTTTCCATCTTTAAAACTATTTAAATTAACAATCCGGCGTTGTTACGCGATACTTACCTATTTCGACCGACGACGAAACTTTTTTCTCCGTTTTGAAGGAGAATAAAAAAAATCGACGTTCGCCGTGACATCTGTAAAAATAAGACAACCGATAATTCGATCGATCGTATGTGAACCGGTTTTCTATGCCCATGAACCGATCGCCTTTCACGAATTTCGCATTGTCGGACATGACCGAACTCGTATCTTCGTCCGAACCAAAAAGCATCGCTCTTTCGCTTCGCGATACGTATTTCTTGAAAATATCGCGTTTTTTACACAAAATCTCTCCGTACGTTTTTCTGATATTCGAGTCGCAAAACGATACGACGCATTTCTTATGCTTTTTGTTTTTATCGGAAATCGAACTTACGCCCTCTATTTTTTTACCCCAAAAAAAAAAATCGACGTTTTTCGACGCATTCGAACGTCCTGCATGATTTTTCTTAGAATTCATCACCTCCGATCTTCTGAAAGAGTTTGAACGAACGGGTTCACGACGATCTTGAACGTCGTCATCTTTCAGCGTCGGCGGTTTGGGTCGTTCTTCTTCTTCTTCTTCTTCTTCTTCTTCTTCTTCGGAAAAAGAAGACAACGCTTCAAACATGTTTGTAGTTTTCAAAGGATCTTTTGACCTCGCTTGGTAATGTCTTTGCATTGTTGTATCGTGTCTAGAGTCCCAACCTCGCTTAATTTCGTTTTTTTTTGTTTATTTTTAAACAAAACCCCGCAAATATTTAAACGTGCGCGGAATTTTAAATCGCGTAAAATTCGGACGTATCTGAAAATTTTATGCGCGTTGTGACAAATTCATTTGCGCGATTAGTTCACCATGGCGTTCGTTCGACCCCGTATCATCGTAAAATGGTTCAAACTGTTCATGAAAACGCGACAACTAAAAAAATCGAGTTATTTTTAATGTTATGCACCTTCAAAATTGGCATTTCGAAGAATCAACACAAAAAATTTTAACGTGCGGATATCTTGACAATATCCATCATTTATTGAGTTTGACCGACAATGTCGAAAATTTTACGTTTTTTAACATCGTTCGAAGATTTCGTACGAAATGACGAACCGCTCGGCCGCGTTTTTACACAACACATTCGAAATTGTATTTTGTAAATTGGAAATCTCTTTCTATAAAGGAAAAAGTTAATCGCGCGCGAAAAAAACCAAACTTACCGCCAAAAAGTTGGATAATATTTTTTTGTTGACGACCGTTTCTACGTGAATAAAATAAGTGATCGTTTCCGTTCTCGTCGCGTTATTTCGCGCGCCATTTGCGGCGATCCGTCCGACGCGCGCTTCTACATTAGAAGCGCTCACGCACTAGGATCAATTATACAAATTATCGGCGAACACGTACCTCTGGCGACGTTGTTTCTATTTTTTTTTGCGTCTTCAACGAATCATTTTTCATCATGACGATACCAGACAGCGTCGTTATCTTATCTTTCCACGCGTTGATAATCGTTTCTTCGAGAACGTCGGGTCCAATATCGGTTTTGACGTGCGCCGCATTTATCCATAAATTTAGTTTTGAAGACGCGTCTTCGCATTCGGCGAGTTTATCGAAAATGCACGACCCTTCGGTAGTTTTCGATATTTTTTTGCTACAATCATGCGTCGTGTTCGGTTTGGTCAGCGCGGTCGTCAATTTTAAAAAATATTGTACCAAAAACGATTCTTCGCCATGTTCGGTACCGGTTCGACCGTATTTTTTTTTATTTGTAGGTATTGTACCGTTGTTCGCGCCATCCGCAACTTCGGTGTCGACGACAGTCGTTGGTTCTCGCATTTCCGCGACCGAACGTGATCGTTAAAAATAAAAAAAATATCCCGTGTGACTATTTTTAGTCTATGTTCGTAAAATGATGGATATTAAAATTGTGAATCCAATGTTTAAATGCACGGTTTATTAATTCACGTGTTATTCAAAATGATTTTGTGTAATACAATGCATACCACCACCGCAAAAATTCAATTTGTCGACGTTTTTTATCTGGACGACGGTTCGAACGATACCCGTGCGTTTACCGATATCGTCAAAAATGCCGCTCAACGTGCGCTTCGCAAGACGATCTCTGTCGCAAGATTCTTTCGTATTGTCTACGCTACAATATTCTGCAATGAGAACTTTGTCGTCCGTCACCACGTAATTTAAATAACTTCGCGTAGATATAAACGGCACCTTACTATCTTTCGGAAAAATGCTTAATATCGGTATATTTTTTGCCGACACCCAATCGTTCGTCGAAGGGTTAAAATATTCGCCTTTGGTGAATCGCATATCCAACAAACTATCGTATGGACAAGATCCGGGACCAAAATATTCTATGCGATTCGCAGGTGTCGTGATTCTTACGACGTCGATATTTTTTTGTTTGAGCAAGTTGTAAATAACATTTAAACGATACCACGAACGACCCGCTATGCTCGATTTTGGTGCATTTTGACCGCCGGGTATATCCGACAAAACGACCGTATTGGGTCCGACCCATCGAATCCATTCGCCAGTATGACCGTTCGTCGTCAACGGTGTTAACATATTATCGTACACCGGATCGGAAAAACCCAAAGAGTCTCTACGCGTCGCAGAATCCTCGTTTTTCAAAGTTCCTATAAAGGTAGAATCGTCCGCCACGAGGCCGCCACCAAATACACCCATGTAATACCACGAATTCGGATCAAAACAATGCCTCCAATGTTCTTGACCGCCGAAATTTAAAGCAGAATCGCTCATAGGGCATTGTTGTACGACCTCTTCTTGACCCATACCCCTATTGTACCTGAATTTTGGTAAAACTATGACATCTTCCACGGAAAACACGCGATACAATTCTTTGACCGAATCGTATATGGTTTTTCCAAAATTTCTTTCCGGTTGCGCGAGATAAGCTTCGCTAACGATCAATCTCCTAGACCCGGAAACGCTTGTTTTGTCTTCGTTAAATTCCAATCCACCGGGTTCGATGCGCAGCCAAGATTGAACGTTCACCGTTTTTAATTTTTGATATTTTGACATATCGGAAGCGAATTTCGAAGCAATTTGCGTGTCCGTATTCGATATCGAATTAAAGTAGCTTGATACGCGAATGTAAGTATCTCCTTCCGAATTATATCGTCCCCCGAATCCCCAGGCATCAAAATCGAAATCACCAACCGCATAAAAAGAACTGTCGTTTCGCATTCTGCCCAACGAAAAATAATCTCGCATCCAAAAATCGGTATGAGGAATGCTGATGTAAACGACGTTCGATTCTTTGATCGTAGGTCCGATCGATACCCCCCCGTAAGTCGTCCCGGCATTGTAAAATTGAATCGCCGTTTGCGCTGATTTATATTCGTTTTGATTTCCCACCAGAAGAAAAATGCGATCGTTTCCGCTCGTGATTTGCATAAACATCTCCAACAATAACAAATAAGTCGGAGATTCCGGAAAAGAATTGAACGTCGGCCAAGCAAACACGACACCATATTGTTTTGTACCCCATTCGGTAGGAACGATGATTTCGCCATTACCGTCGTTCGTTAACGTTCCGATTTCGTGAGCGTATCCGCAATACGCACAACATAACAAGAATATCGAGATAATCCCTTGCATGTTACAAATTACCTCGAAACATGTGTTTTTTTTAATCATTGATTTTAAATCGTAACATCATTTTTGTATATTTTTTTTAATAAACTACGAAAAATCTTTTTACACCTGCGGTTTTTTCGGATATTTAAAACCCGTTTGCTTTATTTTTTAAAAAAAAAAATAAAATAAGGAAGACACCACACCTCTCCAATGTTCAAATCCAAACACCGACCGGAACGCTTGAAATGTTACGGGTTAAACGCAACTGACGTATTTAGCACCAACAATTAATTTTTACGATTAAGTTACACCAAACATGTTGTGTATACTGTCGTATAATTTTATAATATTGGTTTATATTTAATATATTTAGGGTTACGTTTTAACAATATGACTAATGTTATACGTTCAATATACAAGAATAGGTGCGATTTTGTTTAAATTTTTCAATATTTCATATTGATTATGGCGATCTATTATGATTATATGGTTGGTTTAAATCGTATTTGTTTGATTTTTTTTTAAGTTATGCAAGTTTGGATATATTTCGCATGTCCGGTTTCGAGTTTATGTCGTTTTTTTATAAACGTGATATATTTGAGTTGGTACGAATATGTTTTATCGTATTTAATTTTACATTTCAGATTTATTTTGTTTATCGTATTACGACTTGGTACAACGTGATACGTTCGCATATTTTTTTCTTGTGTGTATGATGTATTTTGATCCATAGTTTTAGTATTTTATTCGTCGAATAAACAATAATTTAGCATGTTATTTTGACATATCGGTACATATTGAAAATGTTTGTAATGTCAGTATCTTCAACGTGAGTTTTTTAAACATTGTAAGTCATACGATATATTTTTTTGTTATTTTGAACTAAAATAGTTTGCATCGTCTTTTTTATTTATTCGAGATGTATTTGAATTTTTATCGTGTGTGGTGCGTCACATAATCACCATCGTTGTTTTATTGATTTTTTAGGTTCTCACACATCTTTCTTCACCATTTTATCACTAAAATTGCGTCGAATTCTCTATACTTTTTCATATGACAAACAATGTTCACGAATATTATTTTTTGTTCTTAGTTTGTTGAAAATTTGCGGGTGTTTTGCGTGTCTTTTGTACGTATTTATTTTTTTTTACCAAAACAACACCGAAAACAACATGTCGGAGACAGCCGAACATCAATATATAGATTACGTAAAACACATTTTAGATTGCGGCGAATTAAAAACCAACCGCACCGGAATAGCCACAAAGTCTATCTTTGGTGGTACAATGCGGTAATTTATTCATTTTCTTGAGATTTAAAATGAGCAGGTTTTCGTTAAAAAATGGGGACATGCCAATTATTACCACGAAAAAAATTTATTGGAAGTGTGATTCTTGATCTTTATTGTGCTGACAAAAACAGGGGTATAGTTTGCGAATTGTTATGGTTCATTCGAGGTCAAACGAATTCGAACGTATTGTCCGAACAAGGTTTATTTTTTATTTTTTATTTTTATAAATATTTAAAGGTGTAAAAATATGGGATGCCAACGGGTCTCGCGAATTTTTGGATGAACGCGGATTGACCGATAACGAAGAGGGCGATCTTGGGCCAATTTACGGGTTTCAATGGCGTCATTTTGGCGCAGAATATAAAGGTTCCTCTGAAAATTATAGCAACTTGGGAATCGATCAATTGCAAAGATGCGTCGAAACAATCAAAAAAAATCCAAATGATCGAAGGATGATCGTTAGCGCTTGGAATCCCATGGGTAATGCGCGTATCGAATTTATTTTACGTAACCGCAATATTAGATTTGGACAAAATGGCTTTACCGCCGTGTCACGTGATGTTTCAATTCAACGTATCCGAAAATGGGTTATCATTATTAATGTTTCAACGTTCCGCAGATATTGGTTTGGGCGTTCCGTTCAACATTGGGAGTTATGCGTTGTTGACGCACATCGTAGCAAACGTACGTTATGCAACGCGTTTTTGGATTGTTCATTTTATAGATTTGTGGATTGGAAGCAAACGAATTGGTGTGCGTATTTGGTGATCTACACGCGTACGAAAATCATTTCGACGCTCTTCGCGAACAAGTATCGGTACGTTTAACGACTTATTTACGAAACTTGACTTTTTTGTCAGCGCGTTCCATATCAATTCCCAAAATTGCGCATTTCAAAACGCATCGAATCTTTGGATGACGATTTGCAATTTGCCGATTTTATTTTAGAAGATTACATACATCATCCGGCGATACAAATGAATATGGCGTTATAATTCAATAAACGTAATCATATGTTTTGTAATTTTTAATAACATCAACGTTTAAACGTACACAATATTACATCACCAAGCCCAACCGTTTCCTCTTCCGTTGCTGTTGCCCCTCAAACACGGATCGTTTAACGTTTTACAATAATCGGATTCCACGACGACTTGGCCGTTTACGACGGAAGTACACACCGCGCCGTCGTTCGAACCGTAACAACAAAAGTCGCGATCGTTCCCCGTTTTTCTCGAAGGACAATCGTCGGTGGTCATGCAATTTTCGTCGGGTTCGCAAACCTTGTTTAACGGATTGCTGGGTTTATTGCGAGCGGAACAATCGACCGGACAATCGCCAGATTTGCATTTACCGTCGGCGCAGCACCATTTTTTGCTATTAGGTCCCGTTAAAACGCCCGAACAATCGACGGGACACGTGGAACACGATTCTCCCAATTCGCACCGATAATTACCGCAAAGGCTCTTTTTAACGGTCGATCCATCCAATTTGTAAACATCCGAAGGAAACCCTTGATAACTCAAAAAATAAGGCTCTCCGTCCGGACCTATTCTAATCCTAGATACGGGAACGGATTCGGCGACGATCAATTCTGCGCTCGGCGGTTTGGGCGCGCTGCCGCCGCCTTGAGGTTCGTCGATAAACATGGCGCCGACGGACATTTCGTTATAATCTGCAAAAATATGAGCATCCGCAAATCTCGCGCTGAGCTTAGAATTCGCGTTGGAATAAACGCCGCCGTAAATAATCGAAAATCCCAATAAATTTGGAATCGTTCGCTCGTGCATCGGATATTGTCCGCTGTGTCGATAATCGGCCAAAGGTCTTTCGTAATCGCCAGAATCGTACATGGTTTGATATTCCGAATCCGTGGCTTGAGCAAACTTTCCGTCTCCTTCGGCCAAGCTCCATCCGTAATTTCCCCCCAACCGAACGCGATCCAATTCTTCGTATCTTTGTTGACCCACGTCTCCGCAATAATATTTATCATCCGGCATCATTGCGCAAGCCCAAGGATTCCTAAATCCGTACGCGTAAATTTCGGACAATCCCATTTTAACACCATCTTGCGACAAAGCAACGAAAGGATTGGTAGACGGTATCGTGTAGTTCGTAGCTTGAAAACACGAATACGGATCCGCCGGTCTTCCCGGAGTGATGCGAATGATTGTACCAAAAAGATTAAAAGTATTTTGTCCGTTATCAGAACCGTCGTTTTGAGTACCACCGTCGCCAAAAGTCATAAACATGTCGTTGTTTGAGTCGAAATCGATATTTCCACCGTTGTGATTGGTTGTCGTTTTTGTAACGGAAATCATTTTACATTCCGTAGCGATATTGACTTGAGCAACGTCGTAATCGGCACAATTTGGAACGTAAAACCGGGATAACGTGTTTACTTTTTTGCTAACGTCGATGGTTGACGTGTAAAACGCGTAAACGTAACAGTTTGTTTGGTAAAGAGGATCGAAATGAAATCCCAATAACCCGAGTTCGCCTTGGACGCTCACGCGGGACGTCAAATCCAAAAACGATCTCGTAACAAAACGAGCGGAATTGTTGGGATCTTTTTTCAAATGATACACGACGCCGTCTTGAGAGGCGACGTAAGACGACGCGACGTTCGCCGCAGTTTCCACGGGCGACCACCGAATATCGATACCGTTCGTCACGAGAGCACCCGGGAACGCTTCTACCATGTTGGAAACCGACGTCACGACGAGCGGATTTAAAACCGGAAAACACCAAGGATCTTGCGAGACGATGCCGAACGAAACGCACGTTTGAGTCGGGCATTTCGAAGCAAAATCGCCGCTACAATAACCGGTGCATAACAACGGCGCTAACGAGCTGGACTCGAAAATGTGAGTTTCGTACGGCGAACATCTCGTGCACGCAATTTTAATCAATTCTTGGTCGCAAGTCGACCAAGTTTGGACGTCTGTCAAACGAAAACCCGCACCGAATGCGGATGCGTGCGTCGCGACAAAATCGGAAACGATCGTTTGTTCTCGCGCGTCAGAACAACAGCTCAACGTTTGATATTCTTTACAATACGCGAGGGTCGTCGAAGCCGAAGGATACGAACCGTCGTAACACAGTTCGTGCGCGTCGACATTACCAATCAAACTACCAAAAAGAAAAAATAGCAAAACGACGTTCGACAAAACGAAACCCCTTACCATCGTGACGCCACTTTGTTATAAAATACAAAAAAAAAAAATGATAATAATAATACTCGGGCGATTTGTGAACTCATTTTAAAAAAAAACCGTCGCTAACAAAAATTAAAAAATAATAATTTAAAATTTGTTGGGGTTATTTCACAATATACATATTCATCAATAATTACGTCCAAACATTATTTTTAAATAATGCGATAACACAAAAAATACGTCGCTGTTTATTAACGTTATTTATTTATCGTACAACCCTCAACGAGCAACCCATCTTGCAATTTACCTTTGAACGTGTTATCGCAACAGGACCATTTCCTGTCCAAAATATCGTCGTCGCACGGCGCGCCAAAAACGAAACCACAAGCGTACACATTTCGGCTTTCGTAACACGAATAACACGACTGCCCATGATTACCTATGCGAATCTTTCTTTTTTTTTCTTCGTACATCGTCATCAAATTAGATCCGCTAGTACCACACGGAATATAATCACCACAAAACAATGCACCGACGTACCAACTGGGTGATCCATCTTCTTTGTACCAAGTCGCATCGTCGCTTGCGCAATGTCGAGATAAAATGTACCCCGGATGAACCGCTTTGGACATTTTACGCACAACGCAAGAAAAATAAAAAAAATAATTGTTTATCGTTTACCAAAAATAGATTTAAACGGTATCCTATAAAACAAAACGACGAAATGACTATCTTCGTGATCCCAACACCCCGAAATTCCGGCAAATAAATCGTCGTTTAGCGACACATCCAACGCACAATCGATCATATTTTTCATATTTTTTAATTTTGATCCGCGATCGTAATTTTCGACGTATTACATAAATGTCAATTTGCGAGGGTGATAACCGTAAATTTTACCGAACACTAACCCGGGTGTTTCGTTGACTTTGTTTGGAATACGATCGACGTAATATTTATATATTCTACCTTTCGCGTGCTTGATATTTATCGTATATACGTCACAATGTTGTCAATCGTCTTGTCAAAGATATCCGAAGTTCGATGTTTACTGGTTTCTGAATATGGCGAATAACGCACGATCTAAAGACGCGAAAATTTGGCGCGCGTTTTACGATCGATCGCGCTTTTTTTCGATATTTTACACAGGTGCACCAATACCATCATCGCCTTCGTAAGACGCATCTCTATCTTCATCGCTTTCGTCACGCATATGAGCGACGAAATTTGCCGAATAATCGAATACGTCGTCGTCATCCGACGACTCACATGACGATTCGAAACGTTGCGATTTGGATCTGGTTCTGCTAACTATTTTTCGAGCGTCCGTTTGCATAAACGTTGCAAGAAACCTGGCGCGCACCCGTTGTTGAATTTTTCGTAATAATTTGGTATTTTCGCCGATTTACGTAGGGGGTCTAGGTAATTTGAATTTTAATTTGAATTTAACCAACAATAAAACATATTCGACACGAACACAAAAAAAAACAGAGCGACCGCACGTCGTTCAAAATGCAAACTACATCCGGACGATGCGAAGGATCGGTAAAAAAACATACGAAACACATATTTGTAATCACCGATAACGACGGTGGGGAGGTTTTATTTTACGAATGGACGCCGGGCAGCGATTCGAATTTTCGACAAATAACCGCAATCGTCAAAATATTGCGAAAACTCGACGTCGAAGAAAAAATAAAAGGACAAACGAAACCATTAACTAAAAAAACGAAAAAACCTACGTTATTACACGTATTGCGAACGTTAATAGTGACCGATCAAGACGAATTCGATCAAATACAAAGACTTTCGATTTTGAAAAAAAAATTTGGAACGTCGGATTCGAATGTTTTGGGAACTTGGACGTACGCCAAAAAAAGCGCGCTCTTTGATAAAAAATGTCGATTGTACTTTTTCAAATTGCGCGTGTGAAAAAAACCAATAAAGTTTATTGGTTTTTTCTAAAATGTCGCTTGAACCATTCTATCGATTTCACGTATTTGTACCCCTGACACATGGCGTCGTCCAAAGCGTTGTGTGTCACTTCTAATTTATTTGGAGAATGGTACGCACTCAATGTCGACATTTCTTCTTCCGTCAAAATTTGATAGTGTTTGTAACCGTTCATGCACTCGGCTTTGTACCCAATGTTGGCATATCGAATGTTATTTTGATCGTTAAAATACCATTCGATCATATATTTTTCCCAAGTATATTTCAACCATGCCCAATCGAACGCGGCTGGATTGGCAACCCAATACCAATCGTATTGTTCGGATAGCTCGTTCAACCAATCGTTCAATTCCATCATGACGACGGACGGGTGTTTTTTGTGCTTGTTTATAAATTCCCAAACGTCCAAATGTTTCATCCAAAATTCGGACCAACATCTTTCGCTTCGACCGTCGAGTTCTGACAAACTCCACAATTTTTTCTCCAAAATCCATTCCGTTTGATTTTCTTCCGAAACGATAAATTCAGCGTCATCCAACGGCGATAGTTTGATAGCGACAACCCCCAACATGACCATGGAACCTTTACCTTCACCTGGCCTTTCACCCGTAGCTTCGACATCAAAACTCAGGGCCAGCTTAGGTTTTACCAACATGATACGAACGACTCGGCGTTTTTATTTTTCTTTTTTGCGATTCCGTTTTATTGCGCAATTATTTTAACATGCGCAATTTTAAAATAAAGAACAGATATGTCGAACAAACGAAAGGGCACTTTAGATGCGTTGTGGTCACCTTCCAAAAAACAAAAAATGATCGACACAAAAGAAGCAATGTTGATTATAAAATCAACAATCATACAGTAAACAAACGGAATAGGTAACAGCGAATATATTTTACCCACCGAGGTGTGGATATTGATACGTACATATTACGAAGATATATTAAAAGAAACATAATACACCGATAAAAACAAAGAAGAATACAAGCGGTGCGATGGAATATGTCGCAACACGATCGACACGATGCGAAAAAAAAACAGAGATGGACAAACGATGTAAAAAAAATATTGTATCTTTTGTGATCCCAAATATAGAGCGAACGGATATAAAAAAGATGAATATGGAGGATTAGTGATGTTAAAGAGTGCGAAGCGACACATTGATTACGGTAGAAAATATTATATATTGAAACATGTTTTATGTAAAAAGGATTGAACAAATAAAAAGGATTGGAAAAATATACCGAACGGTTTGGAGATTACGATTTTATATTTTGTTTTGACCAGGCGATACGTTAGACAAAACGAAGAAGGGGGGTTGTATACG
>Ga0208089_1000029_pt1 | contig 38449 bp, 38 predicted proteins | sample LakMenEpi29Jun12_FD_150744 | JGI IMG/M metagenome (GOLD analysis project Ga0208089, IMG submission 150744) | Freshwater microbial communities from Lake Mendota, WI - 29JUN2012 deep hole epilimnion (SPAdes) | ecosystem: Environmental > Aquatic > Freshwater > Lake > Epilimnion/Euphotic zone ... | reverse complement strand
TGGTATTATTTTAAGTGGGGCTTATTCTTTATGGTTGTTTAATAGAATTTCTTATGGTAATGTAAAAGTTCAACATATACAGAATTTTTCAGATATTTCGTTACGAGAGTTTCATGTTTTATTGCCTTTAATATTTTTAACTATTTTTTTAGGGTTATACCCTGAAGTATTATTTAATAAAATACATTTATTAAATATTTATTTTTGTTTTAATTAGTAATAATGTTAAATTTTAATCTTTTTTATGAAAATCATTTAAAAATTTTTTTACCCGAAATATATATTATAACAATTGTTTTATTTCTTTTAGTTGTTGGAGTTATTTTTAGTAATTTACGTAAGTATAAATATCCTTTTTTTGTACAAGAAATGAATGTTTTAACAATATTAACATTATTTTTTACTTTACTTTTAATTTTTAATAATTTTTTAAATAATATTGTAATTTTTAATAATTTATTTATTGTTGATGATTTTGCAAAATTTTTTAAAATTTTAGCGTTATTTTCTACTATTGGTTGTTTAGTGATTTCTAGAAGTTTTGTAAAAAAAATAAATATAAATTCATTTGAGTATTTAATTCTAATATTATGTTCAACTTTTGGGTTAATGTTGTTAGTTTCATCTTTTGATTTAGTATCTATGTATATTTCTTTAGAAGTACAAAGTTTATCTTTTTATATTTTAGCAAGTATGCGTAAAGATTCTGCTTTTTCAACAGAAGCGGGGCTTAAATATTTTATTTTAGGTGCTTTTTCTTCTGGGCTTTTATTATTAGGTATTTCTTTTATTTACGGTTCTATAGGTTCTACAAATTTTGTAGTTTTTGGTAAATTTTTTTGTGGGTTTGATTATTTAAGTTTTTCGTCTGATTTTTTTAATATAAATAATCGTATAATTGTTGGTATTATTTTAATTTTTATAGGTCTTTTATTTAAATTAACTGCTGTACCTTTTCATATGTGGGCGCCTGATGTTTACGAAGGGTCTCCAATTTTTATTACTATTTTATTTTCAATTATTCCTAAAATTGGAATATTAGGGGTTGCTTTAAAAATTTTTTATTTTGCTTTTTATGAAGGTTTTATTTTCTGGCAAAGTATGGGTTTAGCTGTATCTTTATTATCCATAGTTATTGGTACTTTAAAAGCTTTGCAGCAAAATAAAATAAAACGGTTTTTAGCTTATAGTTCTATAGGACATGTTGGTTTCTTATTATTAGGTTTTTCTACAGGAACTATTTTAGGGGTTCAAAGTTTATTATTTTATTTAATTGTTTATACAATAACTATGTTAAATATTTGGTCAATTGTTATATCTTTAGAAATTAAAAACAAAAAAGATGGTCAAGTCAAATATATTAATGATTTACAAGGTTTAGTAAAATCAAATCCTTTATTAGCTTATACGTTAGCAATTAATATGTTTTCAATGGCCGGGGTTCCCCCTTTAGCAGGGTTTCTTGCTAAATTTTATTTATTGTTTGCAGGGTTAGAGTCTTCTTTTAATATTATTGTTATAGTTAGTATACTTTTTAGTGTTATTAGTGCTTACTATTATATTCGTTTTATTAAAATAATTTTTTTTGATGAGAATAATACAGGATTATTCTATAAAAATCATATTGATTATACTCATTCATTGATTTTAGCAAGTACTTTTTATTTAATTTTATTTTTATTTTTGATTCCTAATCCTTTATTGTTATTAGTTTATGATTTTGGATTAGATTTATTTATTTAGATTAAATTTGTCGTGATAGCTCAATGGTAGAGTATAAGATTGAAAATCTTTGGGTTGGCGGTTCGAATCCGCCTTACGACAAATTTTATATTTTTTAAGATGATATATATATTATTAAAAAGTTATAATGATCAGTTATTAAGAAAATGGTGTATAAAAATAAAAAAGCAAAAAAAATTTAAAGGTTTAATTGGTCCTGTTTTTTTGCCAAAAAAAAAAAAAAGATATGTAGTTAGTAGATCGCCGCACGTTTTTAGTCTTTCACGAGAGCAGTTTGAAATATGTACGCATCGTAGATTGTTTATCTTAAAAAAAAATTTATATTTTATAGCTTCAAAATATAGTTATAAACGTAAAAAAAAATTTCCTTTATTTTTTTCAAAAATTTATAAAAAGCTTGCGCAAAAAATTCCGGTAGGTATTAGTTTAAAAGTTAGTGTTAAAACTTAATTTTTATAATGGGGTATAGCCAAGTGGTTAAGGCACTGGTTTTTGATACCAGCAACATGGGTTCGAATCCCTTTGCCCCAATATATTTTATAAGGGTCTGTAACTCAGTGGTTAGAGTGCACGCTTGATAAGCGTGAAGTCGGTAGTTCAATTCTACTCAGACCCTTTAATAATTTAATGGTCAATTTTAATAAAATATTAAAATTAAATTTTGGGAATTATATAGTTTCTTGTTTACCTCATTATATAAATACAGTGTTACTTGTTTTTAATGATTTAACAATAGTTGTGCCAGCTCGTTATATTTTTAAAGTTTTATCTTTTTTGAAAAATGATTTAAATTCTCAGTTTGAGGTTTTAATTGATGTGACTGCTGTTGATTTTCCTGAAAATGATAAACGGTTTGAGGTTGTGTATATGTTATTAAGTTGTAAATATAATACTCGTATTAGAGTAAAGACTCATGTTAATGAAATGACTTCTTTAGATAGTGTTTTTAGTCTTTATGCTTCTGCTAATTGGGTGGAAAGAGAAGTGTGGGATATGTTTGGTATTTGTTTTAAAAATCATCCTGATTTGCGAAGGTTATTAACAGATTATGGTTTTGATGGACATCCGTTAAGAAAAGATTTTCCTTTAAACGGGTATACTTCTGTACGTTATGATGATACTCAAAAAATTGTGCTATATGAAGGTACAGAGTTAGCTCAAGAGTACCGAAATTTTGATTTTTTGAGTCCTTGGAATACAATTAATCGTTAATTTTTATGCTATTTATATATTTTTTAAATGAATTAAAGTATAGAATTGGTTATTGTTTTTTTTCTTTTATAGTTAATTCTTTTGTTTTATTTTTTTATTTAAAAGAATTATTATTTATTATTGTAAAACCGTTAGTCAATATTAATAGAAATAACAATTTTTCATATTTTATTTTTACAGATATGCTTGATATTTTTTTTACTTATATAAAAATAGTAATAGTTTTAGGGCTAGTTGCTATTTTTCCATTAATTTTAATTCAATTGTGGTTTTTTTTAGTAGAAGGTTTATATAATTATGAAAAAATTTTTTTATTAAAATTTTTAATTTTTTTTTGTTGCTGTTTAGCTGTTATATATTTTTTTTTATATATTTATTTAATACCTTTAATATGGCTTTTCTTTATAAATTTTGAGTTAACAAATGATAATTCATTATTTGGGGTTTATTATGAAGCACATATTAGCGATTATGTTAATTTTTTGTTCGATATTTTTTTTATTTTTTTTTGTTTAATCCAAATTCCTGTTTTAATGATATTTTTATTATATTTTAATATCGTAAAAATTGGTTTTTTTATGACATATCGTAAATATTTTATCATTATGTTTTTTTTGTTGGGGGGCGTTTTAAGTCCTCCAGATATTTTTAGTCAGATTATTATTTCATTTTTTATTCTTTTTATTTATGAAATAGTGATATTCTTTAGTTTATTGGTTCAAAATTATATAAAATGTATTTAAAAAAAAATTTTTATAAAAAAAAACAAAAAATTTTATTAAGTGATGGTTCTATACTTTATATAAAAACTATCAATTTTAAAAAAATTGTGAAATTTTAATTAGAAGGAATTTTTTTGATTTTTTTTGCCCTTTATAAGGGAGCTTTCAAACTTTTCAATTTAGAAGGAAAAAGGTTAGGGGCGGACTTGAACCGCCATTTTAGGATTTGCAATCCCACGCATTAGCCTGTTATGCTACCTTACCTTTCTTTACAAAGGAAAAAATTTATGAATTTAAAAGAAAAAAAACGACGAAAAAATTTTAAAAATTCAGAAATATCACAATTATTTTATAAGCAATTATATAAAAACGGGTCTTTTTATATTAAAAGAAAAATAAGTTTTAAATTTGCAGAAAAAAATAAAGATATTTATAGATCTAGGATTGTTAATCGATGTTTATTAACAGATCGTTTTAGGGGTGTAATTTCGCGGAAATTTAAAATGGCCCGGTATGTTTTTAGAATTTCTGCTTTAAAAGGTTTGATTCCTGGGGTTTATAAAGGAAGTAAGTAAAGATGATTAATAGTTTAAATGATAGTTTGATTAGAATAAAAAATGGTTATAAATTAAATTTAGATAGTGTTTCTATTGTAAAATCTAAAAAAATAATAAGAGTTTTAGATATATTATATTTAGAGGGTTATATTCGTGGGTATAGTTTTGATCCTTTAGATGTTTATAAAATAAAAGTTTTATTAAAATATTCGGGTTGCGGTAAAGGTTCTTTACGCGAAATTAAAGTAATTTCTATATCCAGTAAACGAGCTTATGCTTCAGTAGATACTTTATTTAATTTAAATTTAAAAAAAAGTTTAGGTTGTTTTATATTAAGCACTTCAAAAGGTATTTTAAGTATAAATGATGCTTTAAAATATAATATTGGTGGTGAGTTATTGTGTTATGTTGTTTAATATTGGAAAAATAGTAATTAATTATAATAATAAATTTTTAACTTTTTCTCAAAATAAATTTAATTTTTTAATAATTCAAGGTTTTTTTGGTGAAGTTTGTTTAAAAATTCCTAAAAATATTTTTGTGCGTATAAATCAAAGAGATCTTATTTTATATTTTGATTTGAATAAATTATCCGTTATTAAGAAAATTTTAAAATCTTTTTATTTTTCAATTATTTTTTCTAGTAATGGTTTAGTTTATAATCATTTTGTTTATATGAATATTAAAGGTATTGGGTATAAATTTAAGTTAGAAAAGAATTCTTTAATAGTTTATAATGGAAATTCTTTGCCTACTTCTTTTGAATTACCTAAAAATTTAAAAATTATAGAGAATTCTGGTCCTAATTTTTTGATTGTTTTTTGTGGTGATTTTATTTTGTTAAATAATTTTGTTGCAAAAATAAAAAATATTGCGAAGCCTAATAAATATAAAGAAATTGGTGTTTTTTTAGAAAAAAAATTATAGTAATGATAAGTTTATATGAGTTATTAATTAAAAGCATTATAAAAAATAAAGTATATTTGAGTGACTTTATTTCTATAAATAAAGATATGATTAATTTTATTGATTCTTCGAATAATAAAGAGATTTTTTTTGATACTTATAAACAAGTACATCAAATACAAAAAGTATATTTTTTTTTGAAAAATTTAACAAGAAAAAATAAGTCTATTTTATTTTTTGGTTTTAATAAATTTCATTTTGGTGATATAGAAGATACAATCGGCGCTTCTATGTTTAATAAAGAAATTTTTAAATCTTGCTTTTCGGTTTTAACACCAAAGCATCAAGCTTTTATTGAGCGAAAAATTGAAAATTTTTATAATTCTATTTATATTAAAAATAAAGATTATAGCGATAATGAAATAGTTGCTCTTTTTGAAAATTTTGAAAATTTTTTAAAGTTAGCTATTAAAAAAAAGCATATTAAAATTAATGGTCAATTTTTTGATTGTTGGAATGAGGGTATGGCTTCTAATTATCATTGGTTTAATTCTTTATTAAAAAAATCGTTAAATGATGATGCCCCCGAGTATGTTATTATATTAAATAATTTTATGCTAACAGAGCGGTTTCAAAATTTTAATAGTGTTTCATTGGCTTTAGGTAAAAGTCAAAATTTGCCGGGTGCTGTTGTTTTTTTTTCTAGAGTTGGTTATGATTATTTTTTTCCTGAATTTAAAAAATTTGGAATTCCTGTTATTTGTGTTGTAAATAGTAATGAGTCTATTAAAGATATTGATTTTCCTTTAATAGGGGATAATTCTTTGTCTTGGGTTAATTATTTTTATTTACAAATAATACGATTGGCAATAAAAAAATAGTTAATAATTGGTCGTTATAGTATGCATAATCCTTTTTTTTATAAGAAAAAATTATTATATCAAACAAAAATAAATTTATGGGGTCATGATGAGTCTTTTTTAGAGAATAAATTTACAAAAAAGAAATGGGGCTTTTTAAATAAAAAATTAAAAAAAAAAATATTTTCTGTAGAAGGTTTTTCGTTTGAAAATTTTTCTGGAAATTTTTTAGATACTTTTAGTTATTATCCTTTTTCTTATAGTTTTTTTAATAAAAAAGTTAAGAAAAATTTTAAAAATAATTTATATCTTCGGAAATTAATTCGTTTAAAATACGGTAGGTTAAAAGATAAAGAGTTTTATACTATTTTTAAAAATTCGAAAGGTTATCAAACTTTTCTTGAAAATTTTGGTTCCCGTTTTGACGTTAACTTATTCAATTTATTTAATATTTTATTATTTCCTATTAGCGTTTTTAATTTACGTCAAAATATTTTACATGGGAAAATTTTGTTAAACGGATTTAGAGTTAAAAGCCCGAATATTAGGTTAAAAGCTTTTGATGTAATTAGTTTAAAATTATTGGATCTTCCTTTTTTAAATGGTTTATATAAAGATTTAAATGATGATTCTAAAGGAGATGATTATTTTGCTTTTTTAGCTTTTAATTTATTTTTTTTATCGAAGTTTGATCATTTAAGTGAAGATGTTCAAAAGAAATTTATTAATGATTTATCTGTAAAGTTGGGTGGGGATTCTTTTAGTGAATTTTTTAAAGATTATTTTTTAGAAATTTTTCAGTTTTATTCTAATCAGAATAAAAAAAAAATTATACATCAAAGAAGTAATTTGATTTATAGTAATATAAATTTTTTAGATTTAGATAGGGTTATTTCTATTTTAAATCAAAAATATATAAAATTGGGGCATTTAAAATTATTAAAAAATTCTAAAAAAGGTTTAAATTTTGATAATATTTTAAACAAAGAAAATTTAATTGAATTTAATGTTTTAGGTTTTTTTAACAATAAGTTTAATTATAATAATTTTGAGTTTAAATTTAATGGGCAGTTTTTAGATTTAATGTTTTTAGGGTTTTCTGGTAAGTATAGTAATATAAAAAATACTGATAAATTTTTATTGCATTATTTATATTAAAAATATAATATTTATTTTATAAAATTTTATTTTATAAAGTATTAAGTGGATACCTTGATGCTAAAAAAGGGCGTAAAAAAATGCGAAAATTTATAATGTAGTTAAAAACGTTTGCTGTGAAGTATATATTTATAAATACCCTTAAATGGAAACATCTAGTTGTGAAAGGTATAAATTATTTATAATTTAAAATAGTTTATATATTGTTTAGTGAATTGAAACATCTAAGTAACTAAAATTAGAAAATCAACCGAGATTTCGTAAGTAGTGGCGAGCGAAAGCGAAGTTAGATTATTTATTTTTTTGAGCGTTATAAATTTAGTAGCCTAAGAAGGTTTTTAGCCCTGTAATAACGTTTAAATTTAATAAAATTGAGTAAAGCAGATTATGCTAATTTGTTTGAATATAGGGGGACCATCCTCTAAATCTAAAAATTTTTAGTAATCGATAGTGAACAAGTACCGTGAGGGAAAGGTGAAAGTAGAATCTTTTTTGTATTGAAATAGAACTTGAAACTTAATATTAATAAACTATTGAAGTTATATAATTAACAACAATGTACCTTTTGCATAATGGACCAACGAGTTTATTTAAATAGCAAGCTTAAATTGTTAAAATAAGGCGTAATTAAAAGTGAATTTAAAAAAATGTTTTAGTTATTTGAATAAGACCCGAAACCGGGTGATCTAGTTAAGAGCAGGTTGATCTGTATGTTAAAAAGTACGGTGAGGACCGAACCCACGTCTGTTGAAATATACGGGGATGACTTTTTACTAGGGGTGAAAGGCTAATCAAACTCGGTGATAGCTGGTTTTCCGCGAAATATATTTAAGTATAGCGTTAAAAAAAGTTTTTGTAGGTAGAGCTCTGATTATATAAGGGGGGTTTTAATCTTACTGAGTTTAATCAAACTACGAATGACAAAAAATTTATTTTAGCAGACAGTCTTTAGGAGCTAAGTTCTATAGACTAGAGGGAAACAGCCCAGATTATTTACTAAGGTCTTTAAATTATTTGTAAGTGCAAAAGATGTAAAAGGTTATAGATACTCAAAAGGTAGGCTTAGAAGCAGCCATCCTCTAAGGAATGCGTTACAGCTCATTGAATGAAACTTTTTGTGTCGACAATTTATAGAGACTAACAAATATACCGAAGTAGTAAATTTTTATTTTAAAATGGTAGCGGAACGTTTTGTAAATTATGGAAGATAAGCTGTAAAGTTTATTGGAGATATCAAAAGTGAATATGTTGGTATGAGTAGTGATAAATAATGTTAAAAAACATTATCGCCGAAAACCCAAGGTTTTTTATTTAAAGTTAAACTGAATAACAATAAGTCGATTTCTAAAAAAAAAGCTAAAGCATTATTTGATGGAAATTTTTTTATATAAAATACTTTCTATATATGACGGATAAAAAATTTTATTTTAAAATAAATAATATATTTTTTAGTAAAATTATTATTTCAAGAAATAATTATAGAAAAAAAATCGTACTAAAACCGACACAGGTGGGTTAGTGTAAGTGCACTAAGGCGTTTGAATTAATTATATTGAAGGAACTCGGCAAATTGACTCTGTAACTTCGGAAGAAAGAGGGTTTTATTAAAAGAAATTTTTTTAAAATGACATAAAATAGGGGGTAGCGACTGTTTATTAAAAACACAGGTCTCTGCAAAATCGTAAGATGAAGTATAGGGGCTGACACCTGCCCGGTGCTTGTAGGTTAAAAGGATAGGTGCAAGCTTAGAATGGAAACTCTTGTAAACGGCGGCTGTAATTATTGACGGTCCTAAGGTAGCGAAATTCCTTGTCGGGTAATTTCCGACCTGCATGAATGGTGTAACGACTTCCCCACTGTCTCCAATATAAGTTCAATGAAATTGAAGTTTCCGTGCAGATGCGGAATATTTATCGTAAGACGAAAAGACCCTATGCACCTTTACTATATCTTTATATTGCTTTTGACAAAAAAATGTGCAGGATAAGTGGGAGCTAAATTAAAAACTTAGCGTCGTTGAGATACCACTCTTTTTTTTACTCAAAGCTAATTATAATAATTAAATATTTAAGACAGTATAAAGTTGGTAGTTTCGCTGGGGCGGCGACCTCCTAAAGAGTAACGGAGGTGTACAAAGGTAAATTCAGTACAATTTTATTTTGTATTTAGAGTGTAATGGTATAAGTTTGCTTGACTGTAAAATAGACATATTGAGCAGGAACGAAAGTTGGTCATAGTGATCCGGTAGTTGTGAATGGAATGGCTATCGCTCAACGGATAAAAGGTACGCTAGGGATAACAGGCTAATAATTCTTAAGAGTTCGCATTGACAGAATTGTTTGGCACCTCGATGTCGGATCATCTCATCCTGAAGCTGTAGCAGGTTTCAAGGGTTCGGCTGTTCGCCGATTAAAGAGGTACGTGATCTGGGTTTAGAACGTCGTGAGACAGTTCGGTTTCTATCTACGATGAACGTTTAAAATTGAAAGGCTCTTTCTCTAGTACGAAAGGATTGAGATGGGTTAACCTATGGTGTACCAGTTGTTATATTAATAGCATCGCTGGGTAGCTACGTTAATATGGTATAATTGCTGAATGCATAAATGTAAGAATGCCTCCTTAAGATAAGTTTTATTAAAAAGGTTAAAGATAATAACTTAAATAGGCTTGGGGTGTAAGTATAGTAATATATTTAGCTTATAAGTACTAATTTTTTATAAAAAATTTTGAAAGGTATGTTGGGGGTTATCCTCAACATACTACCCAAAATTTTAGATTGTTAGTTTTAAATAAATTTTATTAAAGCGTTTGGAAGGGTAGTTTAATTGGTTAGAACTTTGGATTCCAAATTCAACGGTATGGGTTCAAGTCCCTTCCTTTCTGGGCTCGTATATAATTTTTTATTAAATCAAATATTTTTTTTTATTTTATTAAAAAAATTCAATAAACTTAATCCAAAATTCAATGTTTTTAATCCAAAACTCAAAAAACTTAAAAAAATACATTAAAACTTCTTTTAATTTAAAAAACGTTTCATTTGCAACTCTGGTTGAATATGTAGTAATAGATGGCGTTTTAAAAATAGAAAGGCAGGTTCGTTATCAAAATTTATCTAATTTAAAGTATGCTTATTTTGATGCTTTTGCAGAGTCTAGTAAGATTCATTTTGATGATTATGCTTCAAGGTTTCATATGCTGGCACATAGAGTACTTAGAGGACACCCGGGAACCGATGTCGAAAAATTGGATTTTCTAGATGAACACGTATTTCCTTATGTTACTCAAGAAGAGTTTAGTACAGGAAATTATGTATTTGATATTGATAGGTCTGTAACTTTTATGTATCAAGATCGTTTCGGTGTTTATACACATTTTAAGGATCATTACAAGGATATAGATGTTTTTGGAAATTCTACTATTTTTGATATTTTAATGAAAAATCCTCCGGAAGTAATAACTTATTTAGGTCAATATGACGATTTTAAACAAGATTCTTATATATATTATAAGTTAGTTGATTTAACTAATTCAATTTTGCCGCCAGATGCTATTACGTTACCGGGTGGGTTGCATGTTTTTGTTATACCGTAGGCTCTTAAAGCTTTTATAATGCAAGAGACAGAGGTTATTGTTGCTCTTGCTTATGTAGATTTAATGCATATGATATCAATTGATGTTGTAGGCTATATTAATTCATTAAAAAATGTATTAGGTAATATTATTCCTGACGGGTTAGTGGATGAAAGTAATAATGTAAATACGGATTCTGCTAATAATATGTATAATAATAATAATGGTTCGGCTAGTGATAGTGATAGTAGTACTGGTTCGGTGAGTTTAAATGCTTTTAATTCTTCATCAAAAATTTCTTCAGGGGCTTCTAATATAAGTGGAAATATTATTTTTAAAGGGTTAGTTATTGGATGTTTTTGTGTTATATTTTTTTTTTGTAAATAAAATATGTTATATTTTTATTTTTTTTTATCGTCGTTAGCGATTACCAGTAGTATTATAGTTATAACAGCTCGAAACCCTATTCATAGCGTTTTAGCTTTAATTTCAGTTGTTTTAAATGTTGTGATTTTAATGTTTTTATTAGAAGCTGAATTTTTAGCATTAATGTTTATTGGGGTATATTTAGGTGCTGTAGCGGTTTTATTTTTATTTATTGTAATGATGCTTAATATAAAAGCTTTAGATTTTAGTAAAGAAATTATATATTCTTTACCGTTAGCAGCCATTTTTGGGTTTATATTTATTTTTCTATTATATTTTATTAGTTCGGATAATGTAAATATTAGTAATTTTAGTTATTCGTTTTTTAATTTAGATTATTTCGATTGGAAATCTATTATGATCAATGTTTCTAATGCTAATGTTTTTGGTTTTTTATTGTATAATGATTTTGCACCTTTTTTATTAATTGTAGGTGTTATTTTATTGATTGCAATGATTGGTGCAATAATTTTAACAAAAAAAAATTATATAGTAACAGAGCAAAAAAGAAATTTTATTGATCAACAGGTTACTCGTAATTTTGAGAATGCTGTTTTTTTTGTAAATGAAAAAAAAAATAAATAGAAAAAATATAATTAATTTATTAAAGTTAAATTTTCGTATTAGTGGGTTTATTTTAAAAAAAGGTAAATTATCTAAAGCTAATCTTTTTTTTGATAAAATATTATTGCTTTTAATAAAATCGTTAAAACGTAATCCTTTTGTTGTAATAAATAAAGCTATAAAAAATGTGTCGCCTTTATTTTTATTAAAAAATAAAAAATATGGGAAGCGTGTTATTATAAATCCTATTTTTATTGTTTCTAGTTTTACTCGAATATCTTTAGGGGTTAAATGGATTATTGAAGCAGCTTTTAGACGTACTGGTAATTTTTATAATAATTTGTTTTTAGAAATTGTAGATGCTTTTAATAATAAAGGTGCTGCTAAAAAAAAACAAAAAGATTTAAATTTGCTTGTTGTAGAAAATCGAAATAATGTAAAATTTCGATGGTAAATAAAAATGCCTACTATAAATCAATTATTAAAAAATCCGCGATTAAAAAAAATTAAAAAGTTTAAGGCAGTTACTTTAGGTGGCTGCCCTCAAAAGAAAGGGGTTTGTTTAAAAGTTTTTAAAATGACTCCTCGTAAACCTAATTCAGCAAAAAGAAGTGTTGCTAAAGTTCGTTTGTATAATAAAAAAAAATTAATAGCTTTTATTCCTGGTATAGGCCATAACTTACAAAAATTTAATGATGTTTTAGTAAGGGGCGGGCGTTGTAAAGATTTACCTGGTATTAAATATACTTTAATACGTGGAAAATTAGACTTATATGGTATTTTTGATAGAAAACATGCAAGGTCTAAATATGGAAGCACTGATCCTAATAAGTAATTTGGGGGTATAACTCAGTTGGTAGAGTGTGTGCTTTGCAAGCACGAAGTCATCAGTTCAAGTCTGGTTATCTCCATTTTATTTTTATTAAGTTATATTTTTATGGTTTAACTTGGGTGGTGCAACTGGTTGACACGTCGGATTTAGGATCCGATTCCTATAGGATTAGGGGTTCGACTCCCCTCCCAGGTAGTCTTTTAATTTAAAAAATTTTAAATGAATTATTTTAAATTAGTGAAATAAAAATAATTTTTTTTACATAAAAGCTTGCGTTATTTTATGTTTTATTGTGTTTTTAGTAATACACATTATTCCTTTTATTTATTTATTAAATTATGGCAAAAAACTCCGGTTTAAATTTACAGACCAAAATTATTTCACGGTTGCATAAATTTACCGAAAATGGGAATGAAAATTTTTTTAGTGATAAAGGTATTGTTTTGTCAATTGGTGACGGGATTGCAAATGTTTACGGGTTAACTAGTGTTCAAGCAGGTGAAATGGTTGATTTTAGATTTGGTGTAAAAGGTATGGCTTTAAATTTAGAAAAAGCAAATGTTGGGGTAGTTATTTTTGGGGATGATAAATTTATTAAAGAGGGTACTTTAGTTAAAAGAACTAATTCTATTGTAGATGTTCCAGTAGGTTTAGGTTTATTAGGTCGGGCTGTTGATGGTTTAGGTAATCCTGTTGATGGTAAAGGTCGAATAGAGGGTAAACGTAGCCAAGTTGAGGTAAAAGCTCCTGGTATTATTGTTAGAAAATCTGTTAACAAACCAGTACAAACAGGTTTAAAAGTTGTTGATAGTTTAATTCCTATTGGTAGAGGGCAACGAGAATTAATTATTGGTGATCGGCAAACTGGTAAAACAGCAATTATTATTGATACTATTATTAATCAGAATAAAGGGTATGCAGATCATGCTACTTATTTAAAATCTACTTATTCAGGGACAGCTATTACTCCTATTGTAGATTTATATTGTATATATGTGGGTATTGGTCAAAAACGATCTACAATTGCTCAAGTTTTAAAATCATTAGCTGTTGCTAAAGTTTTAAAATTTAGTGTTGTTGTTGCAGCTACTGCTTCAGATTCTGCGCCGTTACAGTTTTTAGCACCTTATACAGGAGCTACTATTGGTGAGTATTTTAGGGATAATGGTATGCATGCTGTTATTTTTTATGATGATTTGTCAAAACAAGCTGTAGCGTATCGGCAAATGTCATTACTTTTAAGAAGACCTCCAGGGCGGGAAGCTTATCCTGGTGATGTTTTCTACTTACATTCTCGTTTACTAGAGCGAGCATCACAAATGTCTGATGCTGTTGGTGGTGGTTCTTTAACTGCTTTACCTGTTATTGAAACACAAGCCGGGGATGTTTCTGCGTATATCCCAACTAATGTAATTTCTATTACAGACGGTCAAATTTTCTTAGAAACAGAATTATTTAATCAATTACAAAGACCTGCTGTTTCTGTAGGTTTATCTGTTAGTAGAGTAGGTTCTGCTGCTCAAATTGGTTTAATGAAACAAGCTGTAGGATCATTAAAATTACGATTAGCCGATTATCGAGAAGTACAAGCTTTTGCTCAATTTGGTTCTGATTTAGATGCAGCAACACAATTACAGTTAAAAACTGGTGCTCGTTTAGTTGAATTATTAAAGCAAAAACAATTTGTGCCTTTAGATGTTGAAAAACAAATTATGTTAATGTTTGCAGGTAATCAAGGATTATTAAATAATTTAGAAATTAATCAAATTGAAACTTTTGAGCAAGAATATTTAAATGTTTTAGATGGTCAATATGCGTTTTTATCTAAGTTAAAATCAATTAAAAAACTTAATGAAGAACAATTATTAGGATTCTATAGTGCATGCCGTGTTATTATGAAAAACCGTTTAGGAATTTAATTTAATTTTTTTATATAGCCCTTTAGAACAATTCGAGCCTATCCCTTTTTTGACTATATTTTTTTCTAATATAGATATTTCTGTAACAAATGTTACTATTATATTTATTTATATTTGTTTAGTTTTTTGTTTTTTTTTTGATGGCGCGCTTTTAAATATAAAAAATTTAAATTCGCAACGTTTAAAATTTTTAAATCATAATTTAGTAGTAAGTAGTAGCGTGGCTGGTAGTGTTGATTCTTTTATTGATAAAAAAAAAGAAAATATTATTTTTTCTAATCAAGGATTAAATTTTATATTTTTTTTATTAACTGTTGATAAACTAAAAAAAACTATTTTATTTTTAAAAAGTGGTAATTTTAATAACTCAATGGTTAATTTTTTTAAATTACAATTAGATGTTTCTTATACTGCCCATAGAATTTTTTTAAACAGTTTAAAAAGTAATAATTTTAATTTAGTTGAAAATTCTGGGATCGTTGGATTACATTCTAAAAATTTTTTAAACAATTTGTTTTTTAAAAGTATTAATTTAAACTTAAATAATATTAAAAATAATTTAAAAATATTTAATGTAATTTATTTATTATCTGGTTTAAAAAATTTTAGTAAATTTTATATTTCTAATTTTAATATTTATATTTTAGAAAATATTTATAGTGTAATCTTAAATATGGTTAAAGAAAATATAGGTGGTAATACTAAACGTTCTGTTCGTTTTTTTCCTTTTATTTTTTCTTTATTTATTTTTATTTTAATTGCGAATTTAATAGGTTTAATTCCTTTCAGTTCTACCGTTACCAGTTATTTGATTGTAACTTTTGCTATGGCTATTATGGTATTATTGGGTGTTAATATTATTGCTGGAAGATTTCATGGGTTAGTATATTTTGGACATTTTTTACCGTCAGGTTGTCCTTTTCCTTTATACCCTTTAATTATTCCTATTGAATTTATCTCTTATGTATTTCGGGTTGTAAGTTTATCAGTTCGGCTTTTTGCTAATATGATGGCTGGGCATACTTTATTAGCTGTTTTAGCGGGCTTCGGTTGGACAATGGTGACAGCAGGAAGTACAGAGCTACTTTTAGCACATCCTTTCCCTATTTTAGTTGTTTTTGTTTTAGTATTTTTAGAAACAGCGGTTGCTATTATTCAATCATATGTTTTTACTATTTTAACTTGTATGTATTTAGATGAGGCAATTAATTTACATTAATTAAAAAGTTAATTTTTAATTAGAAGGAATTTTTTTGTTTTTTTTTGCCCTTTATAAGGGAGCTTTCAAACTTTTTAATTTAAAAGAAAAAGAGCACTGGTAACTCAATTGGATAGAGTACTGGATTTCGGTCCCAGGTGTTGCAGGTTCAAGTCCTGCTCAGTGTATTTAAATTTAAATATATTGTGTATTATAAGAATTTTTAAATATTTTTAGTTTTTTTTTGTGGGTAATTAACTTAATTTGGTAGAGTATCTTGCTTACACCGAGAATGTTAGTGGTTCAAGTCCGCTATTACCCTTTTTGTTTTAATAATAAATTTAATACATAAGATCAAACTTAATAAATGTAAATTAATTTTATGCTATAGATACTGTTTAGGGAAATATAGTAACTTTAATTTTTTGTTTTTTTTTAAAGGCATTTTTTAATAAAAATTTAAATCTTGCTATTTACTTTTTTATATTTTTCGTCAATAGGGTAGAGAAGTGGTCATCTCGCCAGGCTCATGATCTGGAAATCGTAGGTTCGATTCCTACCCCTGTTACCTATTTTTTATTTTATATTTGTTTTATATTATTTAATTTACGATTAAATTTATTATTTATTATTTCATTTTTTTTTAATTTGTTATTAGAAGCTGGGAAAATGATTGGTGCAGGAGCAGCTACTGTAGGTTTAGCTGGTGCAGGTGCAGGGATTGGTACTGTTTTTGGTGCTTATATTATTGGGGTTTCTAGAAATCCATCATTACAGGCAGAATTATTTAAAATTTGTATTTTTGGGTTTGCGTTAACAGAGGCTATGGCTTTATTCTGTTTAATGATGGCTTTTTTAATTTTATTTGCTTTATAAAATTGTTATTTGTCTGTTTTAAAGGTATTAATAAAATAAATAAGTAAATATTATAATAATTTTTTAAATTAATAAACAAGCGGGTATACATTAATGGTAAATATCTTGACTTCCAATCAAGCAATACGGGTTCAAGTCCCGTTACCCGCTTATTTATTAAATTTATATTTTCTGGTTGATTTTAAATTTTATTATGTTATTTTCTCGTTCTTATTATCATTAAAAAATATAATTTCGGGTCTTCTTGGTGAAATTGGTAAACACGATAGATTTAAAATCTATTCCTCTAAAAGGTTACCGGTTCAAGTCCGGTAGAAGATATTTTTGTGTATATTTAATATGTTTGTTGTATTTAATATATTAATTTTTTTAATATATTGTTTTTAAGGAATTTGGTCCTGGTTCGGAATAAACGCTAGTAACATGCTTTACACATGCAAGTCAAACGTTGAAAAACGTGGCGGACGGGTGAGTAATAGGAAAGCATTTTGCCCCTAAGTTCGGGATAATTATATTGTAATGATTATTTAGAAGAGTTTCTCTTTTAAAGTAAAAATACCGAATAGTTTAAAGAATTTTTTTTTGCTTAGGGATACGCTTTTTTAGTATTAGGTTGTTGGTAATGTAAAAGACTACCAAGCCTATGATGCTTAGTTGGCCTTAACGGGCGTACAATCACACTGGGACTGAGACACGGCCCAGACTCAATTTAGAGGCTGCAGTGGGGAATATTGGGCAATGGGCGAAAGCCTGACCCAGCAATGTTGCGTGAGAGATGAATGCACTTTTTGTTGTAAATCTCTTTCATTAAGTAGGATAATGACGTTACTTAAAGAAGAAGCCCCGGCTAATTCTGTGCCAGCAGCCGCGGTTAGACAGGAGGGGCGGGTGTTATTCTTCGTTATTAGGCGTAAAGGGTCTGTAGGTGATTTAACAAGTTGAAATTTAAATTTTTTAGCCTAACTAAAAAAAATTTCAATACTGTTTTATTTGAGTTTAATAAAGGGTAGTAGAATTTCTAATGTAAGGATAAAATCTGCGAATATTAGAAGGAATTTCAGCAGGCGAAGGCGGCTACCTAGATTATAACTGACATTGAGAGACGAAAGCTTGGGGAGCAAATGGGATTAGAGACCCCAGTAGTCCAAGCTGTAAACGATGAATGTTAAATTTATGAAAATAAAGTTTTTGTTTTAAAGCTAACGCGTTAAACATTCCGCCTGGGGAGTACGGTCGCAAGATTAAAACTCAAAGGACTTGACGGGAATTCGGACCAGTGGTGGAGTATGTGGTTTAATTCGATGATACGCGAAAAATCTTACCAATCTTTGTATATAAATTGTTTTAAAACTTTAAATAAAAGCTTTGCTTAAAGTATCAAATTTATACAGGTGTTGCATGGCTGTCGTCAGCTCGTGTCGTGAGATGTTCGGTTAATTCCAACCTAACGAGCAAAACCTTTTTTTTTTATTTTTTTTTATTTAAAAAAGTTTTTTAATTAAAATATATTTAAAAAGACTATTGAAGAAATTCAGGGGAAGGAGAGGATCAAGACAAGTCGTTATGTCCTTTATGGATTGGGCTACACACGTGCTACAATGGTAATTACAATAAGAAGCTATTAAGTGATTATGAGCAAATCTTTAAAAATTATCTAAGTTCGGATTATAGGCTGAAACTCGCCTATATGAAGTTGGAATCACTAGTAATCGTGGATCAGCACGCCACGGTGAAAAAACACACGAATTTTGTACAAACCGCCCGTCAAGCTAGCAAATTAGGTTCTCATTAAAGCTTTTTTTTTATAAATAATTTTTTATTAATAATTTAATAATTATTTTTTAATTATTTTTTTTAATATTTATTTATAACTTTAGTCAAATAAGAGTCTGAAATGGTAGTTAAGTCGTAACAAGGTAGTTGTAGGGGAACCTGTGGCTGATAATTAATTTTTTTATTTTAAATAGAATATACACAATTAAATTTTTCTTCGCAGTAGCTTAGTGGTAGAGCGGACGGCTGTTAACCGTCAGGTCGTTGGTTCAAATCCGACCTGCGAAGATTTTTTATTTTTATTATGTCTTGGAAAAAAAAAAGTCTTTTTAAAATTATAAATAATCATTTAATAGATTATCCTAGCCCTATAAATGTTAATTATTTTTGGAGTGTAGGTTCTTTAGCAGGATTATCTTTAGTTATTCAGATAGTCACCGGAATTTTTTTAGCAATGCATTATACTCCTCATATTGATTATGCTTTTGTAAGTGTAGAGCATATTATGAGGGATGTTAATAATGGTTGGTTATTTCGTTATATTCATGCAAATGGGGCTTCTATGATGTTTATTACTATATATGTACATATGTTTAAAAATTTATATTATGGTTCGTATACGGCGCCTCGTCATTGGTTATGGGTTTCAGGTGTAGTTATTTTATTAATTACTATGGCTACAGGGTTTATCGGTTATGTTTTACCTTGGGGTCAAATGAGTTTTTGGGGTGCTACTGTAATTACTAATTTATTTTCAGCAATACCTGTTGTAGGTAAGATGATTGTTCATTTATTATGGGGAGGATTCTCTGTAGATAATGCTACTTTAAATCGTTTTTTAAGTTTACATTATTTATTACCATTTATAATAGCAGGTTTATCTATTGTTCATTTAATTTTATTACATATTCATGGAAATAACAATCCTTTAGGTATTGAAGTAAAAACAGGTATAATTCCTTTTTATCCTTATTTTTATACTAAAGATTTATTTGCTTTTTGTTGTTATTTAGTTGTTTTTGCTTTTTTTGTGTTTTTTTTCCCCAATGCTTTAGGGCATCCGGATAATTACATTCCAGCAAATCCCATGGTAACACCTCCTCATATTGTACCTGAATGGTATTTTTTACCTTTTTATGCTATTTTACGATCAATTCCTGATAAATTAGGGGGTGTAGTAGCGATGGCAGGTGCTATTTTAATTTTAGCAGCTATTCCTTTTATTATTCCACGATTAAATATACGAAGTTCATTATTTCGTCCTATTGCTCGTAAATTATTTTGGTTTCAAGCTGTTAATTGTGTAATATTAGGTTGGATTGGTCAAAATGTTGTTGAATACCCTTATATTGAGATAGGTCAAATTGCAACTGCTTTCTATTTTATATATTTTTTAGTATTATTGCCGGGTTTAGTTGTTTTAGAGAATGCTTTACTTTTAACTAAAATTGATGATTAGATTAAAGTTAGTTTTGAGCCCTATTTCTATATAATAGTAGGGCTCTTCTCTTTTAGTTAAATAATAATTTATAAAAGAAAAAATGATAGTTTTAAATAAAATAAAAGCATTAATTGTTAATAAGAATAATAAAGCAGGGCGTAATAATAATGGGCGCATAACTGTACGACGGAGAGGGGGCGGGCATAAGCGTTTATATCGTAAAATTAATTTTAATTTTTTATCTACAAAATATAAAGTTTTAAGTAATGAATACGATCCTATTCGTAACTCGTTAATCAGTGCTGTAAAATGCTTAAATTCTGGGGATTTTAATTATATTTTATCTATAAAGGATTTAAACCCCGGGGATGTTGTTAGTGCAAAAAATCGTATAACAAACGGAGGTCGTTATCTTTTAAAGGATTTACCTCCGAATTATTTGATCAGTAACATTGAATTTAAACCTAAAAAAGGGGGTCAAATTTCGCGTTCAAGTGGGATGTTTTGTAAAATTTTACAAAAAAATTATGAAAAATCTTTAGTAAAAATAAAATTACCTTCATTAGAGGAAAGATTTGTTCCTATGGAGTGTAAAGCTACCGTAGGTTCTATACATAATAATTTTTTTCATTTAAAAAAATTAAAAAAAGCTGGAAATTCTCGGTGGTTAGGTTTACGTCCTAAAGTTAGGGGTGTAGCTATGAATCCGATAGATCACCCGCATGGGGGTGGTCAAGGTAAAACTTCTGGTGGGCGTTGTTCAGTAACCCCATGGGGGCATATTACCATAGGAAAAATAACTCGAGCAACCCGTAAATTTACAAATTCGTTAATTTTTAAAAATAGGCGGCAGTTTTAGATGTATGAATAAAATAAATTTTTGTAGTTTGATAGTTTTTAATACTCATCAAAAAAAAAATAAAATACTTTCAAGAAGTTCTGTTATTTTGGATTATCATATAGGTCAAACTGTTTTTGTTCATAATGGTTATAAATTTTTACCTGTAGTTGTTTCTTCAAGAATGAAAGGGCATCGTTTTGGAGAATTTTGTTTTACTAGAAAACAGTTTTCTCATAAAAATAAAAAAAAAAAATAGTATGAGTAAAAAAACAAATTCTTTAAGTTTACGTATTATTAAAAACAAAAATTGGATATCTAGATCTTTTTTGGAAGATTTTAATTATTCAAAAATTTTATATCAAGATTTATATATTACAAATTTTATTAAGAATATTTTACAGCATCGTTTTAGTGATACTATAGTTAAAGATATTATTATTCAACGAAAAACTAATAAAATTTATATTAATATATCTTATTATTCAAAAAAAACAAATTTTTTTGCTGATTTGTTGTTTATTGATAAGTTAAAAAAACGAAAAAATGCTCGTTTAAAACATTTTTTTACTTATAAATATTTTTATCTTGCAAAAAAAAGAATTCATCCTTATCAAAAATACGTCAGAAAAAAATTGACTTGTTTAGGTAAAAAATTATCGTTTCCTTTTATTTATAGAATGCGTTTAGTAGGGGATCTTGATTATCTATCCATTTTTAGTTTTAAACGTTTGATTCTATTAAATTTAATTTTACTAACAAGATGTAGAGTTAAATTACATTTTGTTAATTTGTATAAATTAATATTTTTTCCTGTTTATCCTATAAAATTAAAAAATAAATCGGATATTGTTCGTTTTATAAAGAAAAGAGGGGATATCGTTAAAATTTTGGATAAAAAAAAATTTTTAAAGAAAAGTATAAAAGAGTTTACTTCTAGAGATTTAAAACATTTATCTGTAAAAGATTATAGTTTTTTAAATAATTCTTTAAAAAAAATTTTACATTCTGTAAAACAGTATAATAAAATCTTGAGAATTCCAAAAGAAGTTGAGCGCCTACCTGATTTGGATACTTTATTTTTTACTCACTTAGTTTTTACTTCTTTTTTTTTTAAATCTCCAAATTTATTAGGTTTTTATATTAGCAAGTTAGTAAAAAAAAATATAAAATCTTTTAATTATTTATTTAATTTTTTAAAACGTGTTTTATATGGTTTATATAGTCTTTCTCGTTTACGTGGATTAAAGATTCAGTTTAAAGGTCGTTTAGGTACTCGTTTAAGAAAAAAAAAATCTATAATTTATTTTGGTGCTATGCCTTTACATGTCATTAGCTCTGATATACAATATTCATTTAATGAGTCTTTTACCATTTATGGTATTTGTGGTATTAAAATTTGGTATTATTATTAGTATGTTTTTTCCTAAATTTCGTAAATTTAAAAAATCAAGAAAATTATCAATAGAAGGTACTGAAACTAGAGCCATAGGTTTAAAATTTGGCTCTTTCGGTTTAAAAGCTTTAGGTAATGGCAGATTAACTTCTAAAAATATAGAAACTGCTAGACAAGCAATTAATAGATATATACGCCCTTTTGGAAAAATGTGGGTAAGGGTTTTCGCGCATGTTCCAGTAACTTCTAGACCATTAAAGGTTAGAATGGGTAAAGGAAAAGGTGGTGTTTCTTTTTGGGCGTGTGGTATAAAAAGGGGTCAAATATTATACGAAGTATCAGGGGTTAATAATCAGAAATCAATAGATGCTTTGTTGATTGGGGGTTCTAAACTTCCTTTTAAAACTAAAGTTATTAAATATTAAATTTTAATAAAAGTGGGCTTATAGTTTAATGGTATAACAGTCCACTCATAATGGTAAGGCTGTAGGTTCGAATCCTACTAGGCCCTCTATCTGTTTTTATTATTTTTTATTGCATTATGTAACGTTTTTTTTTAAGAGAAATGACACAATTGGATGGTATAACTTGGATGGGTCAGGTAATATGGCTTTTTGTAATTTTATCTAGTCTTTACGTTTTTTTTTATAATTATTATGGACCTTTTCTTTTTATAAGTAAAATTTGTCGTACTTTAAAGATTAAAAGTCATTATAAATCTTTTATTTTTTATAGTTTTTTAAATATAGATACTAGATTTAAATATTATAATATAATTGTTTCCAATTTTTAAAAATTGGAAACAATTATATTTTAAAACTACTATTGTAGATATATCTATATTAGTATTTTGTATTATTATATTATTTTTTATATTGGTTGATAGTTTTATTTTAATTAAAATTTAGAGCAGTATGGGTTCAGTTCCCATTATCCTTTTTCATATTTTTTTTTTTATTTAAAAATGGATGCATAGCTTAGTTGGTAGAGCATCGGATTTTTAATTCGGAGGTCTTGGGTTCGAGACCCAATGTATCCATTTTTAAGCAAATATTTTATTTTTTTATTTATTATGAGTTTTTTAAATTATTTATTTAGTTATATTCAAAAAGAACATAGTATTATAGCTTTTACAAGTGAAATGGATGCAGCTGGTCCTTGGCAGTATAGTTTTTCCGATCCTGCGACTCCTATTATGGAAGGTATAATTAATTTCCATAATGATCTTATGTTTTTTATAGTAGCCATTATTATTTTTGTAGTATGGGTGTTATTTCGTTGCGTTTTTATTTTTTTATCGCCTACCGGTGATCAAGTAATTGATTTAGGGGGCCAAACAGGTTTTTTAGGGACTCTTGTACGTAATTCTAAAATTAGAATAAAAGATACTAATGTAAATGAATATACAAAAGATTTATTAAGTACTGTTCAAATTTATTCTACAGGGATTAATCATCATACCCCTATTGAGATTGCTTGGACTGTTACTCCAGCTTTAATCTTAATGATTATTGCTGTTCCTTCTTTTGCTTTGTTATATTCTATTGAAGAATTTGTAGAGCCTTCTTTAACTATAAAATGTACAGGGCATCAGTGGTATTGGTGTTATGAGTTTTCTAATTATGAGAATATGCAATATTCAGGAATGATTGATGGTTTTAAATTTGAAAGTTATATGATTCCAACTTCAGAGTTACAAGAAGGTCAGCTTCGTTTATTAGAAGTAGATAATCGTTTATTATTCCCTATAAAATCTCATGTGCAGGTAACTGCAACAGCCGCTGATGTACTACATTGTTGGGCTGTTCCTGCTTTGGGTGTTAAAATAGATGCTTGTCCTGGGCGTTTAAATCAAACTTCTGTTTTTATAAAAAGATCAGGTGTATTTTATGGTCAGTGTAGTGAGATTTGTGGTGTAAATCATGGGTTTATGCCTATTGTTGTTAAGGGTTGTGGTATGGATGATTTTGTAGTTCAAAATATTGCTAGAACTTTTATATCTCTGTTTGCAGACAATCAAGAAGATGCTGTACAAAGTCTAATTGATGCGAATAATTAATTTTATTATAGCAATTGCTATTTGTGCCGTGTTTTTTTTTTTCATAGATTTGAAATTTTTAATAAAGTTTTTTAGAGAATTTTCATTTTACAAATTTTTGAAGCTTTTTTTATTTAGAATAAGAGAGAATTCTTTTAGACATGGGCTAAAAGATGAGGAGAAAAAGAAGAAGTAGTTTTTAATTATTAATGAATGCTTTATATGCTTGGTCTTCTCGTTGGCTTTTTTCAACAAATCATAAAGATATAGGAACTTTATACTTTATTTTTGGAGGTTTTTCGGGTGTAGTAGGTACTATGATGTCCGTTTATATGCGTATGGAGTTAGCTCAACCGGGTAGTTCTGTTTTATTAGGTAATTATCAATTATGGAATGTTTTAATTACAGGGCACGCTTTTGTTATGATTTTTTTTATGGTTATGCCTATTTTAATTGGTGGTTTTGGTAATTGGTTTGTTCCTTTAATGATTGGGGCTCCAGATATGGCTTTTCCTCGTTTAAATAATATTAGTTTTTGGTTATTGCCTCCAGCATTAATTTTATTAGTTGCTTCTACTTTAGTAGAGGCAGGTGCAGGTACTGGTTGGACAGTATATCCTCCGCTAGCTAGTATTGCATATCATTCAGGTCCTTCTATTGATTTAGCTATTTTTAGTTTACATTTAGCAGGTGCTTCTTCTATTTTAGGTGCTTCTAATTTTATTACTACAATTTTTAATATGAGAGCTCCTGGTATGTATTTACATAAAATGCCTTTATTTGTTTGGTCTGTTTTAATTACAGCTTTTTTATTATTACTTTCTTTACCAGTTTTTGCAGGAGCTATTACAATGTTATTAACTGATCGTAATTTTAATACAACTTTTTTCGACCCATCAGGGGGTGGGGATCCTGTTTTATATCAGCATTTATTTTGGTTTTTCGGGCATCCTGAGGTTTATATTTTAATTTTACCAGGGTTTGGTATGCTTTCTCAAATTATTTCACGAGAGTGTAAGCAGACTATTTTTGGTTATTTGGGTATGTGTTATGCTATGATCTCTATTGGTATTTTAGGGTTTATTGTTTGGGCTCATCATATGTATACTGTTGGTTTAGATGTAGATACACGTGCTTATTTTACTGCGGCTACTATGATTATTGCAGTACCTACTGGTATTAAAATTTTCAGTTGGATCGCTACTATGTGGGGTGGTCAGATTCGTTTATACACTCCTATGTTATTTGTTATCGGTTTTTTATTTTTATTTACTGTTGGTGGTTTAACTGGTATTGTATTATCTAATTCTGGTTTAGATATTGCTTTACATGATACTTATTATGTAGTAGCTCATTTTCATTACGTATTATCTATGGGGGCTGTATTTACTATTTTTGCTGGGTTTTATTTTTGGCTACCTAAAATGATTGGTAGAAATTATCCAGAAGCTTTAGGTCGTGTGCATTTTTGGATTACTTTTTTTGGTGTTAATTTAACTTTTTTCCCAATGCATTTTTTAGGTTTAGCTGGTATGCCTCGACGTATTCCGGATTATCCTGATGCTTTTGCTGGTTGGAATTCAATAGCTTCTTTTGGTTCTTATATTTCAGGTATTGGTTTATTATTCTTCTTTTATGTAGTATATGTTTCTTTTACCAGTGGGGATTTAGCAGAGCAAAATGAAGATACAATTGTTTTATTAAAACGAAATTAATCATTTATAAATATGAATTCTCTTTTTTTTTTAGAATATAATTCTTTATTAATTTATTTATTAGGTTGTTTACTGATGGCTTTTTTCTTAGTAATTATATCTTATTTATTTGCATCTCAAGTAGGTGGTACAGAAAAATTATCTACTTATGAGTGTGGTTTTGAACCTTTTGAAGATGCTAGAAATACTTTTGATATTAAATTTTATTTAATCGCTATTCTTTTTTTAATATTTGATATAGAGGTTGTTTTTTTATTTCCCTGGGCGGTGAGTTTAAAATATTTAGGTTCATTAGGTTTTTGGGTTGGTATTGATTTTGTTGTTGAATTGTTGATAGGGTACGTTTATGTTTGGAAAAAAGGTGCTTTTGATTAATCTAAATTTAAGTGCTGTTTAGTTTCTTTCGTCTATCGGTTAGGACATTGCCTTTTCACGGCGAAAAGACGGGTTCGATTCCCGTAAGAAACTGTATAAAAATTTATGTTAAATAAATATAAAGATATTAAAAATTTTACATTAAATTTTGGTCCTCAACACCCAGCAGCGCATGGTGTTTTACGTTTAATTTTAGAATTAGATGGGGAGGTTGTGAAACGTGCAGATCCTCATATAGGGCTTTTACATAGAGGGACAGAAAAACTTATTGAGTATAAAACTTATTTACAAGGTTTACCTTATTTTGACCGTTTAGATTATTGTTCTATGATGTGTCAAGAGCATTCATATACATTAGCTATTGAAAAATTATTAAATACACAAATCCCTTTAAGGGCACAGTATATTAGAACATTATTTTCAGAGTTAACTCGAATTATGAATCATCTTTTAGCAGTTTCTACTCATGCTTTAGATGTTGGTGCTATGACCCCTATGTTATGGGTTTTTGAAGAGCGAGAAAAATTGTATGAATTTTATGAGCGTGTATCGGGGGCGCGTATGCATGCAGCTTATTTTCGGCCGGGTGGTGTTCATCAAGATCTTCCTTTAGGTTTAATAGATGATATAAATACTTTTGCTCAAAATTTACCAGCTCGTTTAGATGAAATGGAAGAATTTTTAACAGGTAATCGTATATGGAAACAGCGTTTAGTTGATATTGGTATTGTAGATGCTGAAAAAGCTTTAAATTATGGGTTTAGTGGAGTTTTATTAAGAGGTTCTGGTATTCCGTGGGATTTACGAAAAACTCAACCTTATGAGGTTTATGAATTAATGGATTTTGATATTCCAGTTGGTACTAATGGTGATTGTTTTGATCGTTATTTAATTCGTGTAAATGAAATGCGGCAAAGTATACGAATAATATCACAATGTTTAAATAATATGCCTGAAGGCCCTGTTAAAATTGATAATAATAAAATAAGTACACCTTCTAAATTAGCTTTAAAAAGCTCAATGGAATCTTTAATTCATCATTTTAAATTGTATACTGAAGGGTTTTCTATTTTACCTGGAGAAACTTACGCCGCTATTGAAGCTCCTAAAGGGGAGTTCGGTGTTTATTTAGTTTCTAATGGTACTAATAAGCCTTATAGATGTAAGGTTAGAGCCCCGGGGGTTTTTCATTTACAAGGGTTGGATTTTATGTCAAAAGGTCATATGTTAGCTGATGTTGTTACTATAATTGGTACACAAGATATTGTTTTTGGGGAAGTTGATAGATAATTTTTTTTATGAATAAATTAAATATTCAAATTCATCCATTTCATTTAGTAGACCCTAGCCCTTGGCCTATATTAGGTGCTTTTGGTGCATTATCTGCAACAGTTGGTGGGGTTATGTGGTTTCATTCCTACTCTGGGGGAGGTTTTTTATTAATTAGTGGTTTACTTATTATTGTTTCTGTTATGACTGTGTGGTGGCGTGATATCATTAGAGAAAATACTTTTGAAGGTAATCAAACTTCTAAAGTTGAGCAGGGAATGAGAATGGGTATGTTATTATTTATTACTTCAGAAATCATGTTTTTTTTTGCTTTTTTTTGGGCTTTTTTTTATTCCAGTATTAATCCTGATTTAGCTATTGGGGCTGTTTGGCCTCCAACAGCTATTGAAACTTTTAATCCTTGGGAAGTTCCTCTTTTAAATACTTTAATTTTATTATCTTCAGGGGCTACTGTAACTGTATGTCATAATGCTTTAATTACTGGGGATAGAAAAATAGCTTTAGATTCTTTATTGGCTACTATTATTTTAGCTATTTTTTTTACAGGGTTTCAAGTGTTTGAGTATGTGCATGCTTCTTTTAATATTTCAGATGGTATTTATGGTTCTTGTTTTTATATGGCTACAGGGTTTCATGGGTTTCATGTTTTTATAGGTACTTGTTTTTTATCCGTTTGTTATTTTAGAATTTTTTCTTATCATTTTACTAGAGAAAATCATTTTGGTTTTGAGGCTGCAGCGTGGTATTGGCATTTTGTAGATGTTGTTTGGTTATTTTTATTTGTTGCAGTTTATTGGTGGGGTGGTAATTAAAAAATTTTTAATTTTATTTTTTTAAATAAATGATTCGTTTTTTAGACGCTGATATTCCTATTAACAAAAATATAGAAATTTCTTTGACTTATATTGAAGGTATTGGAAGAAAAGAATCTATTAAAATTTGTAAAAAATTAGGTTTAAATTCTAAAATATTATTTAATAGTTTAAATAATCAATCTCGTAGCGTATTAGCTAATTATATTGAATCTAATTATATACATGGTCTTCAGTTAAAACGTTTAAAAGCGCAAAATATTGAAATGTTGATTAAAATTAGATCTTATCGTGGTAATAGGCATTATTTTGGTTATTTAGTTAGAGGTCAAAGATCTAAAAATAAAAAAATTAGACGTCATATTTAAAATTTAGTTGGGGGGTAGGTGGCTGAGTGGTTTAAGGCGTTAGTCTTGAAAATTAATGTATTTTAAAAGTACCGTGAGTTCAAATCTCACCCTGCCCGCCAGTTAATAATTTTTATAAGTTTATATTAATAAAGAGGTAAGTAGTTTAATATTTTATCTATTCATTGTATAAATTAATTTTGGAATAGGGGCGTGCGTAGTTATTTAGTATTAATAGATGGGTTATTCTAATAATAATATAAAAATTATAAAGGGTTTTCAAGATAATATAATAGAGCAGAAAGGCGAAATAGCCGATTTAATAAATAAGAAACATTTTCTGGAAAGTTCATTAAAGTCTAATTTTTTATTAAACAATAAAAGAAGAATTAAATTGAAGTTTCCAGTATCTTATTTAAAAAAAAAACCTAAAAGAATTAAAATTTTTTATATTTTGTATATAAAAAGTTCGTTAAGAGGCTTTCATATAAATATTTCAGATAAGTTTGGAAAAGTATTAAAAGTATTTACTTTAGGTAAAGTAGGTTTTAAAAAAGCGCAACGTTACAACCGTTTTAGTTTGATTTTATTGGCTAATAAAGTTTTAGGGGCGTTAAAAATTTTAAAGGATTGTGCAACAAAAAATAATCGTAAGCTTCGACTACTTATTTTTTTGAAAAATTATAATTCTAAACGGCAGCAGTTTATTCGTTATTTTTATAAAAAATTGTTTGTAAAGAAACTTGTGACTTCTGTAGTTGATCTTGGTGATTTTCCTTATAATGGTTGTAGGCCTAAATGTGCTAAACGAAAATAAATATATTTTACAAGTAATTTTTTTTTAGGGCCTCTATAAATTTTTTTTTGATTTATTATTATTAATTATTATTCTGTATAAAAATATGTATTTATTAATTATTTTTCTTCCCCTTATGGGTTCAATTATTTCAGGTTTTATAGGTAGTCAAATAGGATCAATAGGAGCTATGTTGCTGAGCTCCGGCAGTTTGTTTTTCAGTTGTATTTTTTCATACATTATTTTTTATGATGTAGCGTTATGTCAAAGTCCTGTATACATTAAATTATTTACTTGGATAAATTCTGGTATTTTTGATGTTTCATGGGGTTTTATGTTTGATACTCTAACAGTTTTGATGTTAGTTGTTGTTACTACAGTTTCAACTATTGTTCATTTATATTCAATTGGCTATATGGAAGCAGATCCTCATATTCCGCGATTTTTTAGTTATTTATCTTTATTTACTTTTTTTATGATAATTTTAGTAACCGCAGATAATTTAGTTCAAATGTTTGTAGGTTGGGAGGGTGTTGGGTTGTGTTCTTATTTATTAATTAATTTTTGGCATACACGATTACAGGCTAATAAAGCAGCTATAAAAGCTGTAATTGTTAATAGGGTTGGAGATTTTGGTCTAGTTTTAGGAATGTTAGCTGTTTTTTATATTTTTAAAACTTTAAATTATACAACTTTATTTGCATTAGTTCCGTTTTATGCTTTAGAAATAAAAGGTTCATTGTCTTTATTAGGGTTTAATATTGATATGTTAACTTTTATTTGTATTTGTTTTTTTATAGGTGCTGTTGGTAAATCTGCGCAGTTAGGGCTACACACATGGTTACCTGATGCTATGGAGGGGCCTACCCCTGTTTCTGCATTAATTCATGCAGCTACTATGGTAACTGCCGGGGTTTTTTTAATTGCACGTTGTTCTCCTTTATTTGAATATTCTCCAGCGGCTTTAATGGTTGTTACTTGTTTTGGAGCAATGACCGCATTTTTTGCAGCGACTACCGCTTTAGTTCAAAATGATTTAAAAAGAGTAATTGCTTATTCCACATGTAGTCAGTTAGGTTATATGGTTTTTGCTTGTGGTACTTCTAATTATTCTGTAGGGGTTTTTCATTTAGCAAACCATGCTTTTTTTAAAGCTTTATTATTTTTAAGTGCTGGTTCTGTTATACATGCTTTAGGTGACGAGCAGGATATGCGTAAGATGGGTGGTTTAGCAAAATTAATTCCTTTTACTTATGCTATGATGTTTATAGGTTCTATTTCTTTAATGGGGTTTCCTTTTTTAACAGGGTTTTATTCTAAAGATGCTATTTTAGAATTAGCTTTTGGTAAATTTACAGTTACTTCTCATTTTGCTTATTGGTTAGGTACTGTTTCTGCATCGTTAACTGCTTTTTATTCAATGCGTTTATTATATTTAACTTTTATAAACAAAACAAATTCTTATAGATTTTCAATACAGCATATTCATGATTTACCTAAGATTATGGGTTATCCTTTGTTTATTTTAGTTTTTGGTAGTATTTTTGTTGGTTATTTAATGAAAGATATGGTAATAGGGGTAGGTACTAATTTTTGGGGTAATGCTTTATTTGTTTTACCTGAAAATTTAGCTATTTTTGATGCCGAATTTTTACCTGTAGTTATCAAATTAATACCTGTTATTTTTAGTTTGTCTGGTGCATTTTTTTCTTATTTAATTTATGTTGTTTTATCTGCTGATTTTATTTATTCTATTAAAATGAGTAAATTTGGTATTATTTTTTATAATTTTTTTAATAGAAAATGGTTTTTTGATAAAGTTTATAATGAGTTTATAAATCAGTATGTTATGAAAATGGGTTATCATATATCGTATAAATTAATAGATAGGGGTATCATTGAAAATCTAGGGCCTTTCGGTATTTCTAATTTTTTTTACAGTAATTATATGAAATTAAATTTTATGCAAACAGGGTTAATTTATCATTCTGCTTTAGTTATCTTACTAGGTGTAATTAGTTTTTTAATCTTAATAGGTATTGTTTCATTTCTAAATATTTCTATAAATATAAATTTAATTTGTATTTTTATTATACTTTGTGTGTATTTAGGGGGCTCTATTAAAAAACAATAGAGTCTTCTTTATTTTTTTTATTTTTCGATAGTTTATGAAAAAGGGGGTGTAGCTTAATAGGTAGAGTATCGGCTTGTCAAGCCGTCCAGCGCAGGTTCGAGTCCTGTCATCCTCGGTTTTATTTCATAGATTGTCGGAAAAGTGGCTGAGGGGTTTATAGCGTTAGTTTGCTAAATTAAAGTATTATATTAATAATACCGTGGGTTCAAATCCCACCTTTTCCAAGTAATTTTAATGGTTAACTTATACATCGATAATATATCTCTTAGTGTTGTAAAAAATTCAACTGTTCTTCAAGCCTGTGATAGTTTAGGTATAGATATTCCTAGATTTTGTTTTCATGAGCGATTATTAATTGCAGGTAATTGTAGAATGTGTTTAGTTGAAATTGAAAAATCTCCAAAACCCGTGGCGTCGTGCGCATTGCCTGTTTCTGAAGGTATGCGTGTTTTTACAAATACACCTTTAGTAAAAAAAGCGCAAGAGGGTGTCTTAGAGTTTCTTTTATTAAATCATCCTTTAGATTGCCCTATTTGTGATCAAGGTGGTGAGTGTGATTTGCAAGATCAAGTTATGTTTTTTGGAAGTGATTCTAGTCGTTTTTATGAATATAAACGTGCTGTTGAAGATAAAAATTGTGGTCCTTTAGTTCAAACAGTTATGACACGTTGTATACATTGTACTCGCTGTGTTCGTTTTTCTACAGAAATAGCGGGGGTTCCTGATTTAGGTACTTTAGGAAGAGGAACTAATACACAAATAGGTACTTATATTGAAAAAGTTTTAATGTCAGAGTTGTCTGGTAACGTTATCGATTTATGCCCTGTAGGTGCTTTAACTTCTAAGCCTTATGAGTTTAAAGCACGTCCTTGGGAGTTAAAATCCGTAAATTCTATTGATATTTCAGATAGTTGTGGTAGTAATATTATTGTAAATTCTAAAGGAGTAGAGGTTGTTAGAATATTACCCCGATTAAATGAAAACATTAATGAAGAATGGATTTCTGATAAAACTAGATTTTCTTATGATGGCTTAATTGTTCAAAGATTGGGTATTCCTGTACTTCAAAATATTAAAACAAAACAATTTGATGAGCTTAGTTGGGAAAAATCTTTTAATATTTTTTTAGTTAATATTTATAAATCTGTATATAATTTAGAAAATAAACTTAATGTTATTTTTGGGAATGAAACAGATTTAGAAACAATTTTAACTTTAAAGTATGTGTTTAATAAATTAAATTGTTTTTCTTTATACTCTACTGAGTTTTTTTGTAATAATTCTTTAGATTTAATTTATAAATTAAATAATCAAATGAAAGATATAAGTAATTATGATCTTTTTATTTTAGTAAATTGTGATACTCGTTTTGAAACTTCAGTATTTAATTTACATTTACGTAAGGCTGTACTACAAGGTTCTACTGTGGCTTATTTTGGGCCTTCCGTTGATTTTACATTTGAGGCAGTACATTTAGGTTTTGATAAAAAGGCTTTTTTTGATCTTTTAAAAGGTAAGCATATTTTTTCTAAATCTTTAAAGCAAGCAAAAAATCCTTTATTTTTAATTAGTTTTAATTCTTTTTCTAATAAAGAGTTATTATATATTGATCAAATTATAAAAACTAAGTTAAATTTTTTAAAAAATAATTTAAGTATTTTAAATATTTATGCTAGTAGTTTAAATTTTAGAGAGTTAGGTATTAAAAGTTTAAAAAATAGATTATTTCAAAAACAAAATTTTTGTTTTAATTTATATATTAATTCTTGTTTAAATGAAAAACAAATAAAAAAAATTTATAATTCTAGATTTTCTGTTTATTGCGGAAGTCATGGTGTTAAAGAGGTTGATAATATCAATTTAATTTTACCAGGAAAAGTTTTCACTGAAAAAAAATGTAGTTATATTAATTTAGAGGGGCTTTTACAGAATACAAATAAAAGTTCAGCTGGGCTGGTTGATTCTCGAGAGGATTGGAAAATTTTTAATGCTTTTTTTGAATATTTAAATTTGAATATTAATTATAATAATTTATTAAAAATTAATTTTGATGATTTTTTTTCTTTACGTAGTTTTTTTGTAAAAGAGTATAAGTTTTTAGAAAAACCAGATGTATATAGTAAGAGTTTATTGTTAAAAATGAATATTCAAAATTTTTATTTTAATTCTTCTTTATTTTTTAAGTCCAAAATTGTGAATTTTTATAAAACTACTGTTTTATCTTTATTTTCTAGTATTATGACTGATTCTTTTAAAAATATTTCTAAGTTTAATTTACAAAGAGGGTCAATAATTATTACTTTTTTTGCAACTTTAAATTTTACTTTATTAGCAGTTGTTAAGAGTATTGCTTTAATCTTGCTTTTAATGGGTGCTGTGGCGTATTTTATTCTAGTTGAAAGGAATGTTTTAGGGTCTATTCAAAGAAGGAAAGGTCCTAATAATGTAGGGGTTTATGGTTTATTACAGTCTGTAGCTGATGGTCTTAAATTAATTGCTAAAGAAAATGTAATTCCGAGTTCGGGTAACGCTCCTATTTTTATATTATCGCCTATTATTGCTTTTTTTATAGGTTTAGGGGTATGGGGTGTTGTTCCTTTTGGAGAGGGCGCTGTTATTAGTAATATAAATGTGGGTGTATTATATTTATTTACAATATCTACTATAGGTGTTTATGCTATAATGATGTCTGGTTGGTCTAGTAATTCGAAGTATGCTTTTTTAGGGGCTATTCGTTCTACTGCACAAATGTTATCTTATGAAATTTGTTTTGGGATATCTTTACTTTGTGTTTTTTTATTAACTGAAAGTTTTAATTTAAGTGAAATTATTTATTATCAACAGTACGTTGGCTGGAACATTGGGCCTTTATTGCCGTTATTCCCTGTTTTTTTTGTATCTACTTTGGCAGAAACAAATAGGCATCCTTTTGATTTACCAGAAGCAGAGGCTGAATTAGTTTCTGGGTATAATATTGAATATTCCTCAATGGTTTTTGCATTATTTTTTTTGGGGGAGTATGCTTCTATTTTAAATATGTGTGCATTATCTGTTATTTTATTTTTTGGTGGGTGGGATCCTGGTTTTTATTTTTTAAGTTTTTTACCTGGACCTTTAGTTTTTGCTGTAAAAGTATGGATTGTAGCTGTTTTTTTTGTAATTGTTCGTGCAGTATTACCGCGTTATCGTTTTGATCAATTAATTGGTTTAGGTTGGCGTATTTTTATTCCTTTTTGTATTAGTTATTTCATATGGATTGCTGTTTTTGTTAAAGTAACTCAAGGGTTGCAGGGTATTTAATAAATTACTCGGGGTATTATAAAAATAGTATTGAAAAAAAATATCAATACTATTTTTATAATATTTTTTTAAATTTTTAATATTTTGTTTTCAGAAATTTGTTTTTAAGGGTTTAGATGTTATAATATGGTAGAAATAGGTCTTTTAAAATTTTTAATTGTCGCATTTTCTTTATTAAGTATTTCATTTTTAGGAATTATACTCACTCGTAGTAATATATTAATAACTTTTATTTCTATTGAAATGATGTTATTTAGTATTAATTTTATTTATATAATTTATTCCAAATTTTTAGATGATATTTTAGGTCAAATATATTCTTTATTTTTTTTAACTATTGGGGCAGCAGAGTCTGCAATAGGTTTAGGTATTTTAATTGCTTTTTATAGAATACGTAAGAATATTTTTATTTATTCTTCTATATTAAGGCATTAAGTTTTATAAAATTGATAATATGGAGTGTTTACAAAGATCCTTTTTATTAAATTCAAGAAAAGATTTAGTTTCTAAGTTAAATTTTTATAAAAATGTTAATGAGGTTAGTTCTATTAAATATATAGATTTAAGTTTTTTTGAATTAAAAAATAAATTTTTAGTTTGTTTAGGTTTATGTTTTTTATTTTTAATTTGCAATAAAAAAGGAAAATTTCATTTAAAATCACGTTTTAGTTTTTCAAAATCTTTTGGGTGTAATTTAAAATTAAAATCTGAAGAAGCTTTTTTTTTTTTAGAAAAATTTTTATTGTTTAATTTAAAAAATATTTTAGATTTAGAAGAGGGTTTTTTAAAAACAGGGTTTAGTGATACTGGTACTTTTTCTTTTAGAATTAAAGATATTTATGTTTTTTCTGAGTTGGGAGAGAATCTTTTTAAATTTCGTAATTTAAAAAATTTAAATGTTTCAATTTTATTTTCCAGTTTAAATAAATTAGAAAATATTCGATTATTAAAAGGGTTAGGTTTTATATTTAAAGATAGATAAAATGATTCAAGTAGGTTCTAAATTAAATGTTTCAGATAATTCAGGTGCTAAGCGTGTACAGTGTATTAAAATTTTAGGAAAGCATTCAAAATCTCCGGGGTTTTTAGGGGATTTTATTGTTGTTTCAGTTAAACAATTGCGTTCTAAAGGTAACGTTAAGGTTAAAAAAAAAGAAGTATGTTTAGGTTTAGTTTTTAGAATGAAGTTTAAAAAATTACGTTTAGATGGTCGTATGTTTAATTTTTTTGATAATACGGTTATTTTATTTAGTAGAAGTTTTAAGCTTTACGGTACTCGGTTTTTTGGTCCGATTGCTAAAGAATTGCGTAAGCAAAAAAAATTTAAAATTCTTTCGTTAGGTTCTAATTATTTTTAATTAATTTGTTAATATTATAAGTATTACGGTTTGTAGCGTAGTTGGTAGCGCGCCTGCTTTGGGAGTAGGGGGTCGTAGGTTCAAATCCTACCAAGCCGATAATTATTTATAATTAAAAAATATTATTGTTTTTTTTTTTTTTTTCAAAAATAAGGGGCGATGGCGGAGCGGTTTAATGCAGTAGATTGTAAATCTATCGAGATATCTCTTCACTGGTTCGAATCCAGTTCGCCCCATTTATTTTTGTACCCTTAGCTTAGTTGGATAGAGCAGCAGCCTTCTAAGCTGTAGGTCGTAGGTTCAAATCCTACAGGGTATATATTTTGGGTGATATAGTTTAGTTGGTGGAACGTAGGATTCATAACTCTAAGGTCGGGGGTTCGATCCCCTCTATCACTACTTTTTTTACTTTGAAGTTAAAAAATAAATTTTTATTTAATAAATATACATTGATTTTAGAAAATAATGAAATAGTTTTATTTTGTGAACAAAACTCATTAAGTTTTGATTCTTTAAAAAAATTAAAAATAGATTTAAAAAAAGAAAATTTTTCTATAACTTCTATTAATAATAATGTTTTCAATAAGCAATTTAAAGATTTTAATTTAAAAAAATTAATAAATAGTTCTATTTTTATTATTTATAAGAAGGTTATAGATTATAATACTAATTTTAAACGATTACAAAGTTTTATAAGTTTTAAATTTGCTTTATGTCTTTTATTTCAAAAAAAATTTTATAATTTGCAAATTTTAAAGCAGTTTAGTAAAATTAATAGTTTAAATAGGTTGATCGCGGAATCTGCTATAATTATAAATATTTTAGTTTACATTAAACTTTATAGAGCAGTGCATCAATTAAAAATTAAAAAGGCGATTATAGCTTAATGGTAGAGCTCTAGTTTGTGGTACTAGTAGATATGGGTTCAAATCCCATTTTTCGCCTATTCGTGTTTGTATATAATGTTATTAGAAATTTTAATTTTATTACCTTTAATAGGCTCTTTTTTTATTCTTTTTGTACCAAAAGAAAATCTTGTTTTAATTCGAAATATAGCTTTAAATTTTTCTTTATTAACTTTTTTAGTTTCTGTTCTTTTATGGGTAGGTTTTGATTCTTTTGTATCTAAATTTCAATTTATAACAAAAGTTCAATGGTTATCTGTGTTAAATGTTAATTTTATATTGGGGGTTGATGGTATTAGTTTATTATTTATTGTTTTAACAACTTTAATTTTTCCTATTTGTATTTTAAGTAGTTGGCGTAATATAAAAAAAAATTTAAAAGAGTATATGATTTTACTTTTAATTATGGAAAGTTTGTTAATAATTGTATTTACTATTTTAGATCTTTTATTATTTTATGTTTTTTTTGAAAGTATTTTAATTCCAATGTTTTTAATGATAGGTATTTGGGGTTCCCGGCGACGTAAAATAAGAGCAGCTTATTTATTATTTTTTTATACATTATTTGGTTCTGTTTTAATGTTAGTAGCAATTATGTCTATTTTTTCACAAACAGGAAGCACAGATTATCAAGTTCTATTATTAGCTGATTTTAATGAAAGTAAACAAAAATTTTTATGGTTAGCTTTTTTTTTATCTTTTGCATCTAAAATTCCTATGGTTCCCGTTCATATTTGGTTACCTGAGGCTCATGTAGAAGCTCCTACTACAGGTTCTGTAATTTTAGCCGGTATTTTATTAAAAATGGGTAGTTATGGTTTTATAAGATTTTCTATTCCATTATTTCCTTACGCAACATTATATTTTACTCCTTTAGTATATACTATTGCTACTGTTAGTATAATTTATACATCATTAACCGCTATTCGTCAAACAGATTTAAAACGTATTATTGCTTATGCTTCAATTGCCCATATGAATTTAATTATGTTAGGTTTATTTAGTTTAAATATTCAAGGGATAGAGGGTAGCTTAATTCAAATGATTGCTCATGGGGTTGTTTCGAGTGCTTTATTTCTTTGTGTAGGGGTTTTATACGATAGATATCATACTCGATTATTAAAATATTATGGTGGGATGGTTATAATAATGCCGTCTTTTGTTACAATATTTCTTTTATTTACATTTGCTAATGCAGCTTTACCTGGTACTTGTAATTTTGTAGGAGAGTTTTTATTATTTATTGGTATTTTTCAAGATAATATTTTAATAACTATATTTGCAGCAACTGGTATTATTTTAAGTGGGGCTTATTCTTTATGGTTGTTTAATAGAATTTCTTATGGTAATGTAAAAGTTCAACATATACAGAATTTTTCAGATATTTC
>Ga0208089_1000028_pt1 | contig 38720 bp, 36 predicted proteins | sample LakMenEpi29Jun12_FD_150744 | JGI IMG/M metagenome (GOLD analysis project Ga0208089, IMG submission 150744) | Freshwater microbial communities from Lake Mendota, WI - 29JUN2012 deep hole epilimnion (SPAdes) | ecosystem: Environmental > Aquatic > Freshwater > Lake > Epilimnion/Euphotic zone ... | reverse complement strand
TATCTACAGCGTTTAGCGTTAGAGCTACCGGGTTGGGCGGGAATGATCAACTGGCGCGAACATCATGGCGAATACAGTCCAGAAAATGATGTTAAACCTAAATTAGCAGATTTTTTAGCCATTCGTTTAACGCTTGATCGACTTTGGCTAGATAAAATTTGTCAAGAAACGTGGCATGTAGATGCAAGACTCGATAAATTACAGGCTTATTTTGAAAAAAATAGGGCTGAATTTGTTATTCGTTATCAACTGTATAACGGTCATCTTCCAGAATATTTATCACATCAAGCACAAGAATTAATGCAATTCTCGTGCTATAAAAAAACGCTAACACCTAAGTTTCAACAGTTAGCGGATGTTATTTGGACATGGCAACATTCACCTCTAGCTGAAAAGCATGCTTCCACTGATGCGGTTTACACAATTGCTTGGCGTGCATTTCGATTGTGTCAGCATTTAGGACTGAATGCTGCGAACGTCAATTTGTTATCTGAAAAGCAGTTGCGCGATATGCTGCATTTGCTGGATGAATTCACCCAAACTGAGCGTCATAAAATCTGGTTGGTAGCGTATGAGTGTCATTATCGTGAGCAAATCTTTCAATGTTTAACTGAAAACTATTTGCGTGGGCGTTGGTATCAGCGTCAAACTCGTCCTACTGCGCAGTTGATTTTTTGTATGGATGAGCGAGAAGAAAGTTTTAGGCGGCATGTAGAGGAATTAAATCATGAATTTGAAACATTTGGTGCTGCTGGATTCTTCGGCGTTGCAATGCAATATAAAAGTGTTGATGAGAAAAAATATACGCCGTTATGCCCTGTGACGGCGACACCTACTCATTTTGTGTATGAACAAGAGGATTCACCTTTTTCTTTATCTAGCGTAGCACATCACAAAGGGTACATAAGATACAAAAAATATCATTATATGCAATATCAGAGTGTTAGACGCTATCTATTTTCTGCTTCCTTTTATATGGCAATTCTTGCGCCAATTAACTTAATCGAATTAGTGTCACGAACCATAATGCCTAGGATGACAAAGAAAATATCTTCGTTACTGCACCAAATCTTGGTTCCAAGTGTTGCAACTTCATTACATATCACAGCAACGAGTGTTAAATCTGATGAACAAGTAATGGGGTTTTCCGACGATGAACAAGCTTTACGAGTAGCTAATTTCTTGAGAACAATTGGATTAACATCGCAATTTGCCCAGATTGTATGTTTTATTGGTCATGGTTCAACAAGTCAAAACAATCCACATGAATCAGCTCATGATTGCGGTGCATGTGGAGGAAAGCAAGGTGGCGCTAATGCAAGAGCCATTGCAGCTATGGCAAATCGTTTGGAAATTCGTTTGTTATTGAAAAATAAGTTTGAGATTGTGATTCCTGATGACTGTTGGTTTGTGGGTTCACAACATGATACATGCAGCGATGACATTAGTTGGTATGACACCAGTGCTATACCGCTAAACATGCAATCCCCTTATGAAAATTTTAAAATTGCTTTACTTAAGGCGCGTGATAGTGCGTCTCATGAACGCTGTAGGCGTCTTCGTAATCGGCAAAATTTTATTTCCCATAAAGAAGCGCGAGAGCATGTTAAACAGCGTTCTTCAGATCTTAGCCAGGTTCGACCAGAATTTGGTCACGCGACAAATGCGTGTGCTGTTATTGGGCGTCGCGCTCTCACGCAAGGCGCATTTTTTGATAGACGCGCGTTTTTGATTTCCTATGATCCCACGCAAGACCTAGATGGCAAAATATTAGAAGGGATTTTGCTTGCTGTCGGTCCAGTGGGCGCAGGGATTAACTTGGAATATTATTTTTCAACCGTCAATAACGAGCGATTTGGTTGTGGTACCAAAATTCCTCATAATATAACGGGATTGTTCGCGGTGATGGAAGGCTCAAACAGTGATTTACGAACGGGTTTGCCAAGACAAATGATTGAGATTCATGAAGCGATGCGTTTGCAAATTATTGTCGAAGCTAAAACAAGTGTGCTTGAGAAAATTTATGCGCGTCAGCCGAGTTTAATTGAATTGATTAGCGGAGGATGGGTACATTTGAGCGCGAAAGATCCTGATTCAGATGCTATTTTTGTTTTTGAGCGTGGCGTTGGGTTTGTGCGCTGGGAAAATGGAAACTCAATACACTCGCTGCCAATGTATGAAACCTCACCTGAATATTATCGCAATCACAGTGAACCTTTATCACCCGTTTTAATCGCTCAGCCTAATTGATTATGGAAAATTTTACGATATTCATTCCCCTTTTTCCTTTGCTAGCAGCAATCTGCATAGGTGGTTTGCAGCTGTTAGGTTTGAATGAAGGTGAAAAAGGTGAACGATTGACAGCGCAACTCGCTAATTTTGCCGTTGGCTTGTCTTGTTTTGTTGCTATATTGCTTTTAGGGCAAGATTGTTGGTATCAAAATGAAGCTCTTTTGACGATGGGCACTTGGCTTATTGTAGATGATTTAGTGATTCCATTCAGTTTTCTTACTCATGGATTTAGTGTCAAATTAACGGCATTATTTGCGATTCTACTTTGTGTTGTGATGCGATTTTCGGTGAATTATTTGCATCGTGAAGCCGGATTTCATCGATTCTTTTTTGTATTGAGTTTATTTGCTTTTGCCATGTTTATGCTAGTGCTTTCAGCAAATGCGCTTGGAACATTTATTGGTTGGGAAATTGCTGGATTGTGTTCTTATTTACTTATTGGCTATCTCTACAATAGTCAACATGCCACGCACAATGCCACGCGCGTTTTTATCACCAATCGAGTCGGTGATGCTGGGTTTATCGCGGGATTGGTACTTTGTTATCTTTGGCTAGGCAATATAAATTGGCTGGATATTCCCGTTTTCATTCACCACCTCTCTGCCCAGAAATTAAATTTGATTGCTTTGTGTTTTGTCATTGCAGCGATGGTCAAATCAGCGCAATTCCCCTTTACGCCATGGCTTGCTCGAACGATGGAAGGGCCAACCCCTTCAAGTGCTATTTTTTATGGCGCGATTATGATTCATTCGGGCGTGTATTTATTGTTTTTAATTCGGCCATTACTTGAATTGACACCGTTGATTGCTGGGTTTGTGGCTGTTATTGGTTTGCTTACTGCTTTTTATTCGTATTTTGTTGGCTTAACACAAACGGATATTAAAACATCGTTGATTTTTGCCACATCAGGGCAACTGGGTTTATTGTTTTTCGAATGTGGACTGGGTTTTTGGGAGTTAGCGACATGGCATTTGTGTGCGCATATTATTGTTCGAACTTATCAACTGCTTACTGCACCCTCTTTATTGCACAATATAAAAAATACGCCTATCGAAGGTGTTCACGCATTTTTAGCCAAAAATCGCCGTTTTTACACTTATGCCACGCAGCGTTTTTGGCTAGAACCGCTAACAGATTGGCTTATTGTCAAACCGGTGATGAACTTGGCAAGCGATTTAAATTATGTGGATAAACAGATTATTGATCCCTTGATGGGGTCTCCTGCACCCACTATTCACGTTATTTCCAGTTTAGCGCAAGCGCAAGAGCGAAATATTGGTGCACAGTTAGACAGCACAGAGGATACGTTCGCACAAGGTAGTGGATTAGCAGGGAAACTCACGCAATGGACAGCGAGTATTTTGCATTGGTTTGAGTATCATTTTATTTTGCATGGCGCCTCTGATAATGTGTTTCATTACGGGCGTCGATTAGGGCATATTGCCAATCAAACTGAATTAACGCTTCTCAAACCGCGGTATTTGGTTACCTTTATTTTCATTACGCTGCTGGTTGCTATGTAGATATGCCATTAAATATAAGTGTTAGCTTTTGGCCTGAAATTGCCCATTTTCCTTTATTATCCACTTTAACGCTTGTGCCTATTTTAGCGATGATTGGCGTTTGCTATACCGCATCGAAAACACAAACGTTGAGTGTTGCCTTTTTAGGCGCGATAGTGAATGTGCTACTGAGCTTTTATTTATTGTCCGTATTTGATGTCAATAAAGAGGGTATTCAACTTGCTGAATATGTCGATTTTCTGGGATTTCATTATCGCGTGGGCATTGATGGTGTCAGCATTTTATTTATTCCGCTTGCAGCGATTTTAACGCTGCTCGCGCTTATTTATACACTTATTACGCGCCATATCACTGACAAAGGCTTTATTGCGTCTTTACTTGGTTATCAAACGGTACTGATTGGTGCTTTTTCAGCGCTGAATGTGATGCAATTTTGGTTGTGGACGCTTATTGAGCTTATACCTGTTATTTATTTAACATTGCACGCTGGGACGGGGAAAAATCGCCAATCACTGGTTTCGCTTTTAATGCAATACTGGGGAGTTGGACTGTTGATGACGTTTGTGGGGTTTTTAGTGCTAGGTCTTGGCATGACTGACAATCAAATGGGCTCAAATTTTGACTGGCTGACATTAATACAAAATAACAATCATCTTCACCATCATGTGTTGATTTTTGTTTTATTGTTTTACGGATTTGCCGTGCGGATGCCTTTATTTCCCTTTCATGGTTGGCTTCCCGTTTTAGCAGAGCAGGGTACCGTTGCCAGTACAGCCATTTTTATGGTGGGGATGAAACTGGGCGTGTATGCCGTTATTCGTTTTATTTTACCGTTGGTTCCACTTGTTGCAGAGCAGTGGGCAAATTTCGTGATATTACTGGGGATCATCAGTATTTTTTATGGTGCACTGCTCGCTTTAATGCAAATTAACATTCGTCGATTACTCGCTTTTGCTGTGATTAGTCAAACGGGCATGCTGGTTATTGGCCTATTTGCATTTAATGAACAAGGCCTTGAAGGGAGTATCTTATTATCGCTGACTTACGGACTAGCCACAGCGGGTATGTTGTTTAGTGTAGGTTTGATTTATGAGCGAACCCGAACCGCTTTTATACCCCGTTTGGGTGGTTTATTTGATAGTAATACGTTTATTGGCTTACTATTTTTAATTTCTGCCTTAAGTACGATGGTCATGCCTGGAACGCCGGGTTTTGATGCAGCGCATTTACTACTTGAAGGGACAATTCAAGCGCAAGGTTGGTGGCTTGCTGTGACTATTTTAGTGGGTAACGTCCTGGCAACGGCATTTTTACTCTGGGCGTTTCAACGACTTTTTATCGTGAATACAAAACGTGCGGTTGTGCCTCATGATAGTTTGCACCATCCTATTCTCTGTGAACGCTTGATTGCTGTTGTGATTAGTTTACTGCTGATTGGCACTGGGTTTGATACCACACCACTTCTCAATTTTATTGATAAAAAAGCGGCTAGTATTAGTCATTCCTATCCGCAGAGGTATCCATCATGACGATGACATTTTTACCGATGCTGAGCATGCTAATTGGTGTGCCTGTTGTCGGGGCGTTGATAATCGCTTTTGTCCCAAATATTCATTGGGCGAAAAAAATCGCGTTAATGACCGCATTTTTTGAATTGCTGATTGCAATAATGCTGGTTTTGTCTTTTGATAGAAGTAATGCGAGTTTTCAATTTATTGAGCAGTACGCATGGATTCCAACATTAAATGCCGAGTTTTTTTTAGGTGTTGATGGTATTTCCATTCTATTTCTTCCCATGACAGCGCTGTTGATGTTCGTGACAATTATTGCGTCATGGTACAACATTCAACATCTCACACGATTGCATTTTGCGCTATTGCTTTTGCTTGAAAGCGCAACGATGGGTGTATTTTCTGCCCTCGATATGTTGTTATTCTTTTTATTTTGGGAGGCCACTTTACCGCCTATATTCTTTCTCATTGGACTTTGGGGAATAGGGGCAAAACGCAGTCAAGCGGCACTTAAATACACATTATTTATGCTGTGCGGTGGCGTGCCATTATTGTTTGCCATTATTCTTTTGGCTGTGAATCATGCCAATCAATTTGGTGAATTGATGACGGCGGGTTTGAGTTTTAGTTTTCCGGTTTTGTTAAACACGCCAATGACTGATCATTTGCAACTAGTTATTTTATTGTTATTTGTTCTCGGTTTTGCAGTAAAAACGCCTTTGGTGCCTTTTCATACTTGGCTGCCAACGATTGCGATGGAATCACCTACACAATTGAGTGCGTTATTGATGGGACTTAAATTAGGGGCTTTTGGTCTACTGCGATTTGCATTCCCCCTTGCACCTAGTGCTGCTGGGCATTATGCGTGGTTATTAGCCTTATTTGGCGCTATTACATTAATTTACGGTGCTTTAATTGCGTTAAAACAAACGAATTTGCGTCAATTACTGGCGTATTTGAGTATTAGTCATGTTGGCTTTGTCACGATGGGCATTGCAAGCTTAACGTTGCAAAGTATTCAAGGTGCACTTTTTCAGTTACTCAATTTTACGGTGATTGCCAGTAGTTTGATGTTAATAGCAGGATTTTTGCAACAACGACTTGGCTCAACGGAATGGGTCCATTTAGGTGGACTTGCAAAAGTGGCGCCTAAATTAGGTGTTTTCTTTTACTTATTTAGTTTTGCCAGTATTGGTATGCCTTTAACTAGTGGTTTTCCAGCAGAAATTTTATTGATTATAGGTGTATTTAAATATCAATCTGGACTTGGTATTGTGGGTTTATTGGGCGCTATTTTAGGGGTGGCCGCTTTATTTATGTTTATACAAAAAACGTTTTTAGGGGAAGTTCGGCATTCACCAATTCATCAATTAGTTGATTTGCGCGCACATGAATTATGGGTGCTGTGTATTCCTTTTATACTAGTATTATTTTTTGGCTTATGGCCACAATGTATTTTAGATATTACGCAGGGAAGTCTTACTTTATGGTTGAATCACTTAGTTGATTTACCACTTACTTTGAGTTTTACATCATGAATGAAATTGCACACTATCATTGGGGTGTTGAGGAAACGGTTGCACAATTAAGAGCGTTGCGCGTACAGTCTTTGGAAGAGCGAAATCGTCGGCATAAACCGCCAAAATTACCGTCACGTAAAGAGTTGCAACATATTCTCGATGGCTTATCGGCTGTTCTTTTCCCTAATCGACTTGGACGGCCAGATTTAACCGAAGAGGGAATAGATTATTACGTTGGTTACACGCTGGATTGTGTTCTACATGAGTTGTTCAAACAAATTCGTCGTGAACTGCAATTTGTTTCGGGTAATGAAGGCGTTGATGCCGCCGCGCATGAGCGTGCGATAGAAATCACGCGATTTTTTACGGCTCAATTGCCAGCTGTTCGGCGTATTTGTGACAGTGATATTCAAGCGGCTTATGAAGGTGATCCCGCCGCGCGCACCCCTGATGAGGTTCTTGTTTGCTATCCTGGTATTACCGCTATTATTTATCATCGCCTAGCGCATATCATATATAAACAGGGCGCACCATTAGTTGCTCGTATGATTTCTGAGCTTGCGCACTCAGCAACGGGCATTGATATTCACCCAGGTGCACAAATTGGTGAGAGTTTCTTTATCGATCATGGTACGGGTGTCGTGATTGGCGAAACCGCTATTTTGGGTAATCGTGTTCGTTTATATCAAGCGGTGACATTAGGCGCAAAGCGTTTTCAAAAGGATGATAACGGACTTCTGGTAAAAGGTAATCTCCGTCACCCGATTGTGGAAGATGATGTGGTGATTTATGCGGGCGCCACGATTTTGGGGCGTATTGTGATTGGAAGTGGTTCAATAATTGGCGGGAATGTGTGGCTTACGCATAGCGTGCCTTCTCGTAGTATCATTACGCAAGCGAGTGAACAGCGCGAATAATGCAGGATTTTATAAATCTTGTCGTAATTAACGTGTTCTTAGTTTAGAATAAACGTTTGTGACGCGCCCGTAGCTCAGCTGGATAGAGCGCAGCCCTCCGGAGGCTGAGGTCAGAGGTTCGAATCCGCTCGGGCGCACCACATACTTCAATTTAGTCAGATTTAAAAATAATGTCCATTCATAGCAAAGTGCAGCAAAATACTTGCCACATAACCTAGAGCAATCACAGGTGTCCATTTCAAATGGCTTGTGAATGTGTAGATGCCTTTCGCTTGTCCCATTAAACCAACGCCCGCTGCACTTCCTACCGCAAGTAAACTGCCGCCAACTCCTGCAGTCAACGTGACAAGTAACCATTGACCTTGTGAAATATCAGGCGCCATGGTGAGTACTGCTAGCATAATTGTTCCGTTATCCACGAAAGCAGAGGCAATGCCAACTAATATATTAGCGATAGTCGGATCATTTTCTCCGTACAAATAGTGCGAGGTTAAATCCAAATAACCAATAAAGCTAAGACCACTCACGCTGACCATGACACCGTAGAAAAATAAGAGTGTATCCCATTCTAAATTAGCCACTTTTTTGAATACATCAAATTCTTCTTCAGTGTGCTTGGTATCAATTGAGTAAAGTGGCTCTTCTAAATTAACCGCATGTTGAATGCTTTGCGTGTCACCATTCTTAGTGGTTTTTTGCAGATAAAAACTAAAAAATTGCAAATAAGTTAAACCGAGCATCATGCCGGCTGCAGGTGGTAGGCTGAAGAAATTCTCAAAGCAGGTTGCGGTGACAATAGTCAGTAAAAATAAAACAATAATGGTAATGCCGCCCCGTTTAATTTCTTGAATTTCATCTACAGCATCTGGGCGTTCTTTGGGAATCCAGAAGCTCATAATAGCTGCTGGTAACGCAAAGTTGACAATAGCGGGTAGTAGTAATGAAAAGAAATCAGCAAAAGGAACCACACCTTTTTGCCAAACCAATAAAGTGGTAATGTCACCAAATGGACTAAACGAACCACCCGCATTGGCGGCGACAACGACATTAATACAAGCTAGTGTCACAAAATTTCGGTTATTTTTCCCCATGGCTAAAATAACGGAACCCATTAGCAATGCAGTGGTTAAATTATTACAGACAGATGAAATGAAAAATGCTTGAATACCTGTAATCCAAAATAATTGGCGATAAGTAAAGTTTTTACTGAGTAGCCAAACACGTAAATTCTCAAATACCCCTCTATCTTCCATCGCATTCAAATAAGTCATTGATACCATAATAAATAGGAATAATTCTGCGTAGCCCTCAAGTGAAGCTCGAAATGCAATTCCAGCTTGTTCTTGTGTACCAAGGCTAATATAAAATCCGGCAATGGCAATCCAGATGACACTCGCAGCAAATACCATAGGCTTTGATTTGCGAAGCTCTGTGATTTCTTCGGTGATAGCTAAGAAATAGGCACCGACAAATGAAATTAATGCAATATACCCTACAGTATGTTGCGTTAAATCTATTGCTTTAAAAACAGATTCATCAGCTGCGAATACCAGAGTTGGACAGAGTGATAATAAAAAAATAAGAAAATAGTTTAGCATTATGATTTTTTAAGGTTATTAATAATAATTAGACGTATTTTGATTTATCGAGAAGGCGGATTAATCTTTTTTTCGGCATTGTCGATTGGTTTGCTCAATCAGTCGTGTAAATTGTGTGACATATTTACTTGATAATTGTTTCCATTGGAAATGCCACAGCCAATTATTTTCAGTTGTACCCGGTGTATTCATGCGATGCGATCCATCCAGCTCTAAAATATCTTGCATAGGAATGATGGCTAATTCAGCAATTGACGCCAATGTACATTGTATCAGCGCGGAAGGAATATCATTTTCTTCTGCACCGAGTTTGCTACTAATATAGACACGTTGCTCAGGCGTCAGTGATTCTAACCAACCTAACGTGGTGTCATTATCATGTGTTCCCGTGTAAACCACGCTATTGACTGTATGATTTTCTGGTAAATAAGGATTATCTGATTCACCGCTAAACGCGAATTGTAAAATCTTCATTCCCGCTAAATTAAATTTCATTCTCAGTGCATCCACGTCAGGCGTAATCACGCCTAAATCTTCAGCAACAAGCGTAATATCTTGAAACTTCATAAAAATAGCACCTAATAGCGCTTCTCCACCAGCTTTTACCCATTGGCCATTTATTGCAGTTGGTTCATCCGCTGGAATTTCCCATGCAGCTTCAAGTCCTCGAAAGTGATCTATTCTGACAATATCAAATAACGCAGATTGTGTTTGCATACGCTCAATCCACCAATTAAATCCAGTCGATTGTAAATAAATCCAATCATAATGCGGATTTCCCCAGCGTTGACCTGTTTGCGAAAAATAATCAGGTGGCACGCCCGCAACTACTGACATTTCGCCTTCGTCATTGAGTTTAAATACTTTTCGATTAGCCCACACATCAACGCTGTCATAAGAAACGAAAATAGGTAAGTCACCAAATAACAACACGCCTCGCTCGTTGGCGTAATGTTTTAATGCCGACCATTGCTTGAAGAAAATATATTGTTCAAATTTTACGGTATTGATTGCGCCTTGCGAGAAGAATCGGATATCGTTTAATGCAGCGAGATTGCGGTTCTTAAATTCAATTGGCCACGTATTCCAGCTTTGTTGATTGAATTTCTCACGCAAAACACTAAAAAGCGCAAAATCATCTAACCAATAATGATGAGTTTTGCAAAAGGTGGCGAAAGCGGTTTGTTCCTCATTTGACGCATGCTGCAGAAAGTTTTCAAATGCTTTTGTAAATAAACATTGACGCCAAAAATGCGTACTTCGGTGACAGGTTTTTTCCTCGCAACATTCCGTTTCAGTAAGCCACCCTTGGGTAACTAAATAATTCATATTTACTAACGCGGTGTTGCCTGCATGCGCTGAAAGCGATTGATACGGTGAATTATCTTCGTGTGTAATACCTAGAGGAAGCACTTGCCAAACACTCGCTCCACATTCGTGGAGAAAATCGACAAAAGCGTAAGCGTCGTTGCCTAAATTCCGATTGGGTAGCGAGGTAATATGCAGTAAAACCCCTGCGCGACGTTGATTGATATTGGCTTTCATATTACTTCCGCTTTAATGTTCTGTGCCGTGGCGCATAGTACCGCCCATGGCTGGTGAACCTGAACCTTGTGTGAAGGAAAGTGATAGATAAGCGGGTGGTTCTTCACCGAGTAAATAATATAAATTCGCTAAATTTAATCGGAACTGTTTTTCAAAACTGCTTACTGCATCGTTAGGGTTATAGTCACCAAACCACCAGAACCAATCTGAACCTTCGCAAACAGCAAGTTGCAAAAGGGCTTTTTCACGCAAAGCCGCATCCATATCCACATTTTTTAGCATAACGCGATCAAACATTTTTTTCGCATCACCTAGCATGTCCCATCCACGATTTTTGTCTGTGTCACCAATCCATGTTGAAAACGTGCCATATACCCAACTTCCGGCAATGAGTTTATTTAAGGGTTTTGCTTCCACTTTTTGATTGATACATTCTGAAAAGGTGGTGAGTTGAATTTTGGGGTGATTACTTAATCGTTTATAAAGGGCACTTAAAAAATAAATACCATTTTCGGGGAAATACTCCCATGCATTTTCACCATCCATAATAATGGAGACGACAGCATCGGGAATTTTACGATCCGCAATGGCTTCTAAATGATGAATTAAATCGCTAACGGCATCATCTCCATGCCACTTTGAATATTGAAAACCAATCAAATCAGACAGACCGTCATCACGGAAAAAACAATTCAGCTTGCCTTTTTTAAGGGTGAAAGGATGATAAGTACTTTCGGGACGCGTATTTTCACTGCAATTTAAACTGTTACCGAGTACTGAGCCACCACTTGCCGCCCATTGAAAACCAAAATTATCTAAAATTTTCAGCGTTTCCTCACTTATCGCACCTTCTGAGGGCCAGCATCCTTTGGGTTCAAATCCAAAAAAGCGTTTAAAAACTTGAACGCCTTTTTGTAGATGCCAAATCACGCGTGCTTCGCCATCGGGATAGGCAGAAAGTTCAGGCAATGGCGCGGATAGCATGGCTTCATGTGTGGACTTTAAATCCAGCATAAGTGGCATGATAGGATGCGCGTAGGGCGTTACTGATAATTCAATTTGCCCTTTTTGAGCCAATTTTTTATAGCGGCCTAAAACGTGTGAGAGTTGATCTGCGATGATGTCGAGCATTTCAAGTCGATCAGCTTGAGTATAATTCGAGCCTTGTTCAAGTAAACGCTGTGCGCGAGAATCGGATAATTTAACGGTTTCACCCAGCCACGCTAGGTTATACCACATCAATAAATCAACCACGAATTGCACATTAGCGTAATGCGTGATGTCTTTTTCTATGAGCAGTTCCGCTGTTTCAACTAAATGTTTAAACTGTGGATAACGATTAATTTGACGTTCACGATTCGCGCGCAAACAGTCTTGAATAATTTTTAGTGGCATAGAGATAATGCCAGCATTATCCGCTAAAGCAAACAGCAACGGATCGGTAAAGGGTGTTTTATCATGCAGATAACTGTTAATTTGCCTTGCGTACTCTTCAATTTGCTCAAGTAAAATAGGCGCGAAATTAACAACCACTTTTGCGTCAGGTGCCGCTTCTAGGTGAGCGACCATATCTACATAGTCTTTAATGACATGCAAATACGTCCAAGGTAATTTGAATTCACCCGATTGCAAATTGCGATATTCGGGTTGGTGCATGTGCCAACAAAAAACTAATTTCAATTTGTTATCTAACATAATGCCTTCTTACACCAAACATTTCAGGTGTCACGAGAATAACGCCACCAGGGCTTACATGAAAACGCTGCGCATCAGAAATGGGATCTTCACCAATAATGGTGCCTTCAGGAATATCGCAGCCTTTTTCGATAATTGCTTTGGTAATGCGGCAATAGCGTCCAATATTGACTTCAGGGAGAACAACGCAGTCTTGCAATGTAGTGTATGAATTGACGCGAACATTCGAAAATAATAACGAATGACGCACTGTTGCACCCGACACAACTGAGCCACCTGAAATCATGGAATCAATGGCAACGCCACGACGATCTTCTTCATCAAAAACAAATTTTGCGGGGGGCGTTTGTTCTTGATACGTCCAAATGGGCCATTTTTTATCATATAAATTTAAATCGGGTTTGACGCCAATGAGTTCCATATTGGCTGCCCAATAGGAGTCGATGGTACCTACATCGCGCCAGTAACTTTGCTGTCCACTTTGTAGATTTAGGAAAGGATACGCATTCACAAGGTGGGTATCGATGACGGCTGGAATAATGTCTTTTCCAAAATCATGTGTTGACAGATCAGAGTCCGCATCTTTAATGAGTTGATCAAATAGAAAATCCGCATTGAAAATATAAATACCCATAGAGGCAAGCGCTGTGTCTGTTCGACCGGGCATAATGGGTGGATTTTCAGGTTTTTCAACAAAAGCACGTACACGACGATAATCATCAATGTCCATGACGCCAAAGGCACTTGCATCTTCGAGAGAAACTTCAATGCATCCAATGGTTAAGTCAGCGCGTTTTGCTACGTGATCGGCAAGCATTGCGCCGTAATCCATTTTATAAATATGGTCGCCTGCAAGCACTAGAATATGTTCAGGTTGGCGACTTCGCAAAATATCAATGTTTTGATAAATGGCGTCAGCAGTCCCTTTGTACCAAGAATCTTCGCTGTGGCGTTGTTGCGCAGGCATTAAATCAACGTATTCACCAAACTCACCACGTAAAAACCCCCAGCCTTGCTGAATATGGCGAATGAGTGAGTCTGATTTGTATTGAGTGAGAATACCAATTTTACGGATGCCTGAGTTGACACAATTTGATAAAGGGAAATCAATAATGCGGAACTTTCCACCAAAAGGCACGGCCGGTTTTGCTCTCCAGTCCGTCATGTCCTTTAAACGCGACCCACGTCCACCCGCTAAAATAAGCGCAATAGTATTACGTGTGAGTTGACTGATGAAACGATCAGTATGCCAATCATGTGATGTCGACATGTTTAAATCTCCTATAATTTTTGATATAGATACCCAACTTTTTTTTAGTTTGCTAAACTTCACAAACATTATCCTACTACATAGAGGCTATTCCTAGTGAAAAAGCAATCTCCCGACACCTTAACTGAAAAATCTGTTTTAGATTCAGATTTAATGAAAATTGCTGCTGCTCAGCATCATAATCCTTTTTGTATATTAGGTCGTCATCCCAAACACAATAAAATTCATGTGCGAATTTATTTACCTTATGCGCAAGCGGTTAGTTTTACGCATAATAATATAGATATTCCGCGAATTGAAGGCTCTGATTTCTTTGAGTATATGGCAAAAAAAGGCGAGCTCCCTCCTCATTACGCCATTTCTTGGGTAGATAAAGAGGGTGAGCACCATGAAAATTATGATCCTTATGATTTTGGGGTGCAACTGCCTGAATTTGATTTACATTTATTTGGTGAAGGGAAGCATTGGCATATTTATCAAAAACTCGGTGCCCATTTGCATACTGCCGACGGCATTGATGGTGTTTTATTTGCTCTTTGGGCACCTAATGCCGGTAGGGTGAGTGTTGTTGGTGATTTTAATCGATGGGATGGACGTTGCCATCCTATGCGCAGTTTAGGTGGTGGTGGAATTTGGGAATTATTTATTCCGCAAGTAAGCGTAGGGACATTTTACAAGTTTGAATTGCTTAACCGTGCAAGTGGTGAAATTATGGTTAAAACAGATCCCTACGGTCAGCAATTTGAATATCGCCCCAAAACGGCGGCAGTAGTGGTGGATAAGCAAACCTATGCATGGCGCGATGATGCGTGGCTAAAACAGCGTGCTCAATATGATTGGCTGCATCAACCTATGTCAATTTATGAAGTGCATTTAGGCTCATGGCGACGCGATGCGGAGGGAAATTTTTTAAATTATCGCGATATTGCGTTGCAGTTGGTGGATTACGTTAAGCAATTAGGGTTTACGCACATTGAATTGCTCCCGATTACTGAGCATCCGCTTGATGATTCGTGGGGATATCAAACCACAGGGTATTTCGCGCCAACAAGCCGTTTTGGGACGCCAGATGATTTTCGCTATTTCATTGATTATTGTCATCAAAACGATATAGGCGTAATTCTTGACTGGGTACCAGCGCATTTCCCCAAAGACAATTTTGCTTTAGCGCGATTTGATGGCAGTGCATTATATGAGCATGAAGATCCGCGCAAAGGGGAACATCGTGATTGGGGAACGCTTATTTACAATTACGGGCGCAATGAAGTACGTAACTTCTTGCTTGCCAGTGCTGTTTTCTGGTTAGAGGAATATCACCTTGATGGCCTGCGCGTAGATGCGGTAGCCTCGATGCTCTATCTCGATTATTCGCGCGAAGCCAATGATTGGGTGCCTAATTGCTACGGTGGAAATGAAAATTTAGAAGCGATTGATTTTTTCCGTGAGTTAAATACGATTACGCATCAGCAGCATCCAGGCACGGTGATTATGGCGGAAGAATCGACTTCATGGCCACAAGTTACCCGTCCAACATGGGCGGGTGGGCTAGGCTTTTCAATGAAATGGAATATGGGCTGGATGCACGACGTTTTAGCGTATATGCAGCAAGATCCCATTCATCGCCAATATCATCATAATCAGTTGACGTTTGGCATGCTCTACGCGTTTACTGAAAATTTCACCCTGCCTTTTTCACATGATGAAGTAGTGCATGGCAAAGGCTCGATGCTCAATAAAATGTGCGGAGATGAGTGGCAACGTTTTGCGAATTTGCGTTTACTCTATACGTTTATGTTTGTTTATCCAGGTAAAAAATTGTTGTTTATGGGTAATGAAATCGGGCAGGGCACTGAATGGAATGCAAATAAAACGCTTGATTGGTATATTTTAAATTACCCGCTGCATAGTGGCGTGCAATCGCTCGTTAAAGATTTAAATCATCTTTATAAAAATGAACCTGCGCTTAATCGCCATGACTTTGAGCAACAAGGTTTTGAGTGGATTGATTGTAATGATGTGCAACAATCGGTTTTGTGTTTTCAACGAAAACACGGTCATTCACACTTGATTGTTGTGCTTAACTTTACGCCGATGGTTCGTGAAGATTATCATATTGGTGTGCCGCAAAATGGCGTTTATCGAGAAATATTTAATTCAGATTCGCATTATTATGCGGGAACAAATACAGGCAATGGAAATGTGCAAACTACTGATGAACCATGGATGAATCAGACTCATTCGCTAAAGTTGACACTACCACCACTGGGCGCGATTATTTTAAAAATTTAAAGGAATAGATAATAAAGGCTTTTATGAAGAAAATACTTTTTGTGACAAGTGAAGTGCATCCGCTCATTAAAACGGGTGGACTTGCTGATGTATCAAACAGTTTGCCTAAAGCGCTTTCGCAAACGGGGCAAGATGTAAAATTAGTTATCCCTAACTATCATGCATTGAAGATAACTGCTCGCGTAGTTGAGCGCAGTCTATTTAAAATTGGTACGCATACAGTACGGTTACTTGAAACGATGCTACCTGATAGTGATGTATGTATTTGGCTTGTGGATTGTCCTGAATATTTTGATATTTCAGGGAATCCTTATGTGGATTTTGCGGGAAATGCATACGGGAATAATGCGGAGCGTTTTGCCTTATTTTGTCGCGCTGCTATTGAAATTGCAATGAATCGCGCGGGACTGGATTGGACTGCTGATGTGGTTCATTGTCATGATTGGCAAACGGGTTTGGTTCCCGCATTGCTATCACTTGAATACAAATGCCCGCCGACTGTATTTACTATTCATAATTTAGCCTATCAAGGATTGTTTAGCGGTTTAATGGCAGCCACGCTGCAACTGCCAAGTCAGTTGTTATCCACTGACGGCTTAGAGTTTTTCAGTATGATGTCATTTATTAAAGGGGGGATTGCGTATGCAGATAAAATTACGACAGTCAGTCCAACATACGCTCAAGATATCCAAACAGCCGAATTGGGATATGGTTTAGAAGGATTGCTCGTTTATCGTAATCAAGATTTAATTGGGATCATCAATGGCATTGATGATGATTGGAATCCGCAAATCGATCCATTCATTGAAAAGAATTACAGTGTCGATACATTAGCGGATAAAAAAGAAAACAAAAAAGCATTGCAAACGCATTTTAATTTGCCTGTTGATGAAAATGTATTGCTTATTGGTTTAATTAGTCGCCTTGTGGAACAAAAAGGCATTGATATGATTTTAGGGTGTTTATCCGAAATGCTCACTTTTCCGATTCAATTTGTATTGCTGGGGAGTGGCGATAAAGGATTTGAAAAGCAATTACGCGAATTTGCACAGGCTAATCCGAATAAATTATCATTGACGTTAGGTTATGACGAAGCCTTAGCACATTTAATTGAAGCAGGCGCTGATGTGTTTTTAATGCCTTCTCGATTTGAACCTTGTGGCTTAAATCAAATGTATAGCCAGCGCTACGGTACGCTGCCTATTGTACGAAAAACGGGCGGACTTGCGGATACAGTCGTTGATACGCTACCAAGTACCATTGCAGATAAAACAGCAACAGGATTTGTTTTTAACGAAGCCAGTGAAGGGGCGTTACTTGAAACGATTAAACGTGTCGTTATGCTTTACGGTTTTCCGGAAATATGGCATCAAATACAAGTGAATGCAATGAGTGTTGATTTTTCATGGAAAAACAGTGCAGAGCAGTACATCGACGTTTATTCAAAAATATAATGTGAACGTTTAATCAAGAAATTGGTGGCTGTTTATCGCCAATGAGATTCACCGTTATTTTATCGCCTACGTTTAATTCACCGGATTGATTATGTAGTGCATTTTGACCAAAATACGTTTTATTTTGCCATTTACGCAGTTGGCTCAATGCGGTGAGTGGTTCTTTTTCATGCTGCGCTGTTTGTGGGTTTATGCCCGGAATAGCGCAACGTGAGCATGGCTTAGGTAGCCTAAAATCAATGTTTCCAATCGATATTTCACGCCACGTATCTTCGTCGTACGCCCCACATCCATCAATGACTAAATTTGGACGAAAACGCACCATTTCAATTGGCGTTTGTAGTGATTGATTTAAATGGTTTAATGAATTTTTAGAGGCAATTAAAAAAGGAAAACCATCTGAAAAACTCACCTGATCATTATCGTGTGCATACATTAAATCAACACCACGCTTTGTTTGCGTTGGTAGATAAACTAAATGACAAGGTGTTTTCAAAAAGCGGCTAAACCATGTATCGGCTGTTTTTGAAATATGATGCGCCGAGCAAGAATCGCCCCAAATAGTGCTTTGCAACACTTCGCTCAGCTCTGGTGTAAGCGAGAGAATTAAATCTTCTTGCAGAGGTGCAGAGATAATTAATCCATTATGTGTGATTTGCGTTTGAATCAACGCCATTTCGGCTAATTTTCGCTGGCTGAGGAATTGTCCATTTTCATCAATCAACATCCACTGTCGATCATATTTTAGCCCTGTGCTGACGACTTCCCATGTTTCAACTCGAAAGCCGCCCAGTGATTTAACAGGATATATAAAGATGTCACTTAATGTTAGTGTTGTCATGATTGTTTAGTTAAGTGCAGGTTTTTAGCGCAACAATAAGTTGTCGATAATTGTTTAAATCAGAAACAAGTGCATCTTTTGTTATCATTCGATAAAACTTGATGCCATTTAATTGATAATGTAAAAAAATAATCTGTCTTGTAATCACTGTTGAAGGCAAAATTTCAATGGTGTGTTGTGTGCTGTCGGTCGTCATTTGCCAGTTGTCTTCGTCATTATAAAAAAGTTGCCATGCTGCTTGTGATTTAAAATAGCGCCAGCCATGATAAATGACAAATAAAGCAAGAATACTTTGCGTGAAGAACGTCAGTGCATTCATAAAACAAGCCAGTAACGCCAAACTATAGACGCATCTCATTAAAATAGTAAAATGCCGTGACGGAATAATGTACCAATGATAGGTCATTCGTAACTATTTTGATGCGCTATTTATGTTGCAATTGGTGAGTTGTTGTTTGAAAAGCTCAGCGCGTTGCGCCACTTTACCAGACACACCTACCAGCCATGGTTTTTGAAGATAGGTTTTGTTTTGAAATCCGCTGTGTCCTTCGTGATACGCTAAATACAGATTTTTAGCATCCGTTTTGGGGATACCTAATTTTTTGTAACTGGTATTTGAGTACCATCCCACAAAATCACACGCATCAGAAAAATTATCGCGTTGCGCAAACGTATTTCCCGTTTTATGCTGATAATCACGCCATGTTTCATCTTTGGATTGTGGATAACCATAAGCACTGCTTGCACTAAACCATGGAATAAACCCTAATAATGTCCCACTTGGTGGCTGCGCATCTGAAACAAAATGCGACTCTTGGTGCATAATCGCCATTTGAACCGGCACTGGAACACCCCATTTTTTATACGCATTCACACTGGCTTGATACCACTGCGTTTTTTCTTTAAATACTGCACATAAATTCTCCGTATTTCTTGGAGTTACCGCGTCGCGTGGCATAAATAGACTGCATGCACTCAGTAAATACATCGGTAAACATAAAATGAAAAACGAGATTTTGGTCATGAAATTTTGCGTATTAGAGAATATAAAAGGACAGTTCATTTAAACCTAAAGCGTGCTTTGGGCGCAATACTGTTAAAATAACACTTTCTTAAAATTTATTGTTTAAAAATTTATTTATGAGCACAACTCCTGCAGATATTTTACAAACCATCCTCGCAAAAAAAGAAGAAGAAGTGGCGCGTCGTCGCGTTCAAACGCCTATTGAACTTCTCCAAGATATTGCCACAGGCGTTGAAAAACCACGTGGTTTTTATGCTGCGTTGCAACGCAAAGTCATTGATAAACAACCAGCTATTATTGCCGAAATCAAAAAAGCCTCACCCAGTCAGGGCGTCATTCGTGAAGATTTTCAACCGGTCAATATTGGGCAAGATTATGCAATGAACGGTGCAACTTGCCTTTCCATTTTAACAGATAAAACGTTTTTTCAGGGTTCTGAAGCGTATTTGCAAATGGTTCATGACCGTGTGCCATTGCCTGTGTTGCGTAAAGATTTCATGATTGATACTTATCAAATCTATGAATCGCGCTCATTGGGTGCTGATTGTATTTTATTGATTGTGGCAGCGCTTGATGATGCAAAATTGCATGAACTGGCGAATTTAGCCACGCAACTTGGCATGGATGTTTTGGTTGAAGTGCATAGCGCTGAAGAGTTAACTCGTGCATTAACGCTCGATACCAAGTTGATTGGTATTAACAATCGCAATTTGCGTACTTTTGAAACCAATTTGCAAATGACACTGGATTTAAAAGAGTCCATTCCAAGTGATCGTATAGTGATTACTGAAAGCGGTATTCATACGCGTGAAAATGTGGAATTGATGTTATCAAATGATGTTTACGCATTTTTAGTGGGTGAAGCTTTTATGCGTGTTGAGCATCCAGGACAGAAAATGCGTGAATTATTTGCGCGTGGGTAAAACATTCATATAAAAAACATCCCCGCCTAAATTTAAGTGGGGATGCCACTAAATTAACAAACAAGTCACACTTCCCATGTCTTGAGGATAATCAAAATACACTTTGCCGTAGTAAAAATTTGCAATCCAACTAAAAACGCATCAGCAAAATTATTAAATGACGTCCATGATTGTGCATTAGGCTTGGACGGAAAAGCCATCAAATTGCTCAATGCTTTAACTTGGAAAAAACACACCCTGCTTTTTATGTTTCTGCGGATTGATTCGTTGTGCGTTTTATTCAATAATGAATAAATTGCTTTATATAATTAACTCACATGGTTGATTTTAATATATTTGTTTAAAAATTATACTATAAAAAATACACCTAAAAAATATATTTTTTCAAAGTGTGTGTTAGGTCACAGTTTTGGTGTACGGTCGTTTTTTTGCCATGAGAGGTTAGTTATAGTTGCTTTATTTTAAGATTAAGCAATTGAGTGAGGCGAGTGTTTATGGCAACAAATAATATCCCAACAGGTAGCGTAGTTTTTACGGGGACTGCATCGCAGGGGCAAGAACTCACAGCTACCAATGACATTAAAGATGCGGATGGCATAGGTGCTTTGACTTATCAATGGATGGCAAATGGCGTTGATATTTCTGGAGCGACTTTTTCCACTTTAATGTTAACGCAATCACTTGTGGGTAAAGTAATCACTGTTAAGGCTAGTTATACAGACAGTAAAAATACATTTGAATCGATTAGTTCAACACAGAATGTAATGATAGCGAATGTGAATGATTCGCCTACAGGTAGTGTCGCAATTTCAGGAACACCCACACAAGGCCAATCGTTAAGTGCAACAAACTCTCTAGCAGATGCAGATGGACTTGGCGTTGTGTCGTACAAATGGTTAGCGGGTGGTGCTGAAATTGCCGGCGCAACGACGTCGACACTGACTTTGACACAAGCACAAGTCGGCAAAGTGATTACGGTTAAGGCTAGCTATACCGATGCTGGAAATACGCCAGAATCAGTGATGTCAAATGCTACGACAGAAATTGTGAATGTAAATGATGCACCTACAGGCAACGTAGTAATTTCTGGAAAACCTGAGCAGGGGCAGGTTCTCACGGCATCCAATACCTTAGGCGATGCTGATGGATTGGGGACAGTTTCCTACAAATGGCTAGCGGATGGTGTTGAAATTTTGGGAGCGACTACATCTGCGTATACATTGACGCAGGCGCAAGTCGGTAAGGTAATATACGTTAAAGCAAATTACATTGATGGTGGGAATACCCCGGAATCCATTGCATCCACTCAAACAGTAGCGGTTACAAACGTAAATGACTCTCCTACAGGTAGTGTCGCAATTTCAGGAACACCAACACAAGGCCAAACGCTAACCGCGACAAACACACTTGCGGATTTAGATGGACTGGGTGTGGTGTCATACAAATGGTTATCGGGCGGCGCTGAAATTGCCGGCGCAACGACGTCTTCACTGACTTTGACACAAGCACAAGTAGGTAAAGTGGTTACAGTCAAGGCTAATTATACTGATGCTGGAAATACGCTTGAGTCAGTCATATCAAATGCAACGTCAGTCATTGCGAATGTAAATGATGCACCTACAGGTACTGTTACGATTGCAGGGGTATCTAAACAGGGGCAAATTCTCACTGCGTCAAATACGTTAGGCGATATAGATGGATTAGGCACGGTTTCCTACAAATGGTATGCGGATGACGTTGAAATTCCGAGTGCTACCGACTCAACACTCGCGTTGACAAAGGCCCAAACGAGTAAAAAAATTACCGTTAAAGCAAGTTATACGGACGGTGGCAGTACAATGGAATCCGTTACTTCAAATCCAACAAATTTAGTGGAAATTAGCAATAATTTGCCTACTGGCGATGTCATTGTGGAGGGTACAATTGCCCAAGGCGAAACACTCAAAGCGTTCAATAATTTAAAAGATGTCGATGGAATGCCAAAGGAGGTGTCTTATCAATGGCTAGCCGAGAGTAAACCAATTTTTGGGGCGGTTGATTCCACTTTTGTTATTGGTCAAGGTCAAGTGGGTAAAATCATTGCTGTCAGAGCAGATTACACAGACAATTTAGGTAACAAAGAGTCGGTCGTAGCTACAAAATATACCGCTAAAGTCGAATATGGTCCCAATGGCATTCCGTTATCTCCTGTTGTAGAGGAAGGAACAAGTTCACCGCCCATCGCGGGCAATACAAACGACCGACCAACAGGGGTTGTCACCATTGTTGGTCGAGCTATAGAAGGCGTTACACTAAGTATAAATAATACTATTGCTGATGCTGATGGATTAGGTGAGATGAATTATCTTTGGCTACGTGATGGGGCGGCTATTTCAGGTGCGACGACTTCCACCTATAAATTAACCCAAGCGGACGTCAATAAAGCAATGAGTGTAAAAGCAAGTTATACAGATAAAGAAGGCACTAATGAAAGTCTAACGAGCGTGGAAACGGTAAAAGTTGAAAATACGAATAATAGCCCTGTGGGTGATGTTATTATTACAGGCAAAACCTTACCCACTGAAACACTCATTGCCTCCCATACTCTCAATGATACCGATGGAATGGGTGACGTTACCTATATATGGCAACGTGACGGCGTCACGATTACCGATATCCAACAAGATATTTACGCACTAACACTTGCTGATGCGGGTAAAAAAATTACTGTGCAAGCTAGCTATACAGATTTAAGTGGCGCAAAAGAAGTTGTGTTAAGTAAACCTATTGCAGTGGATACCGTGTTGAGTATTAAGGCCTCTGCAGGTAAAGATTTTTTACTTGGGACAGTGAAAGGGGATAAATTATCGAGTTTGGATGGTGATGATACGTTGGTTGGGGGACTTGGACGCGATACTCTCAAAGGAGGAACGGGGGCTGATCTCTTTAAATTTAACCTTATTGATGAAACGGGCATTACATCAAAAACGCGTGACACTATTTCTGATTTTAAACGTAATGAAGGTGATCGTATTGATTTATCGTCAATTGACGCTAGCGATACGTTAACGGGAAACCAAGCCTTTACGTTTATTGGTAATAACGTCCCGTTTGGTTTTAATGCAACAGGTCAACTGCGTTTTGATGTTAAAGCGCGTGTGCTTTACGGTAGTACAGACGCTGATACAGCACCTGAGTTTTCGATTTTACTTAGTGGCGTGAGTGACTTAGTTCCAAAGGATTTTATTTTGTAATGAAGAATTATCCTCTGTAATTTCAGTGACATTGGATAGTTCAAATTGATTTGTTCCACGTGTGATACATTCTATTCTGACAATCTATCCATTTTATCCTTAACAAATTGCTCAATTGATTCTAGTCCTTCTGTGACATGAATCACTGCACATATCATCGGAATGATAATATTGAGCAATTTAGGGCGTTTTTTTTTTGCTAATTTATAATTCCTTGACTTGATGATAAACGCTTTCATTTACATTTAGTCAATTCTTATCCCAAGTGCAGATCAAGTTTAGTGTAAAATCTCAGTCCCGACATGTATAAAGGCTATTCTTATGATAAATACAATCACTACAACCTGTTTAGATTGTAGATTATCAGATTTATGTTTACCTCATGGACTTGATATTAGCGAAATTGAAACATTAGAAATTATTATTAGAAAAAACCGTTTATTGCAAACAGGGGAAACCCTGTATGCCAAAAATGATAAATGCCTGAGCTTGTTTGCTGTGAAATCGGGGTCTTTTCGTCGATTTATCACCAATGAACAAGGTGATGAACAAACAATGGGATTTTATCTGCCCAGTGAAATCATGGGGCTTGATGCACTCTTTGAAGGGAAGTTTGGCTATCACGTCACTGCACTTGAAACAAGTTCAGTTTGTGAGTTGCCATTATCGCGATTAAATGAACTTTGCATTCAGATGCCCAGCTTGCAACATCAGTTAAATCGAATTTTAAGTAAGGAAATAAGTGATATACATCAGCAATTGAGCATTTTAGGAAATACATCGGCCAAAGCTAAAATGGCAATGTTTTTATTGATGCTTTCTAGACGATATGCATCGTTAGGCTATTCTAATACCACGTTTAATTTAAGTATGCGCCGTCAAGATATTGGTAATTTTTTAGGACTGAGTAATGAAAGTATCAGTCGTCAACTCACCGCGCTCAGCAAAGAAAAAATTATTACTGTACAGCAACGCGCCATTAATATACTTGATCTCAATTTATTGCAATCTATCATTGTTCCCGAGTCAATAAAATGCGAGATGCATTCTCACTGCTAAAAAGCAGCTACAAAATCATACACGGGCAAAGTTGCTACCCGTGTAAATAAGTTAAGGCGTTTTCTAGTTCACAGAACTTACTGATGAGCTGGTAGCACTTGGTTTGCTAGGTCCTTTACCTGATTCACCACACGCTGTCAACGCAGCAACTGTCATAACAAATAATACGATTTGGCTTAAAGTTTTCATAATTTTCCTATCAATAATTTTGTGTGTTATGCAGTTGAAACCAATTAAAATCGAGTCTCAAACTTACAAGTGTTAACCTTTTTTAAGGTTGACTCATTGTGTCACAGGTAAATAACCGTCACATTGATTTGAATCAAGAAAACATGAACTAAATCGTATTGTTGATTTTATTACTGGTTAATATGAATTAGCCAGCCAGCATCGCCTAAACAACTACTATTCGATTGAGCTGAAATGGCAATCCTTGCATAGACATCTTTTAGTGGGGAAGGCAATTTACCGCTGATTTTAAATGTTCCGTTATTTTCAGGCGTAATTTTTAGGGTTGTTGCTAAATCTTTTACCGTCACTACGATTGAATTACTTGCTGTATTTTCAGAGGCTATAAAGGAAAAATCCGATCCAGCAACTACTTCACTATGTTCAGCGGGGGTAAAATCTGTAAATTTAGGTTTGGCGCAGGCACTTGAGCTACTGCTACTGCCATACGCCCATAAGTTTGAACTAATAGCCATTAAAATCAAAAATCCAATGTGTTTAGAGTGTTTCATAACGCTACCTTTTTTATTGTTTTATTGGGTTGAAAAGCGTTTTAATTATGAACTCAAATAAATCAAATGTCGCGATAAATAACGATTCGGTATCAATAAATTGCTCGATATGAGAATTCTAAAAATAGGTGCAGATTAGCAGTGCAGAAGGATTAATTTGCAGGAGATAGGTGGAATAAATGTTGATATTTGTGTAAGTGAATGCGTTTTTTTATTTGCATATAAGTCATTTGACGTATTGAGCTGGTTTAAGAAGTTAGAGATACTATAGACGAAAAGGTTTTTTGTTGTGTTTTTATAGTTGGTTTGATCTCTCAGCTCTCATTGTCTCCTATGCAGTGAGGGCTTTTTTTTATGGGTACTGAAAATTGAATTAACGTGCTGCAATAGAGATAGGCAGCATCGTCAATTCTAAAATGAAATTTGTTTATGTTTTAAGGTTTTGGTGCTAGCTAATTTGATGCGGGTCCTCTGTCACCTTTAGGCCCCGTATCGCCTTTGGGGCCGATATTCCCCTTAGGTCCAATATCGCCTTTGATGCCTTGCTCTCCTTTAGGGCCAATATCACCTTTAGGTCCGCTATCACCTTTGATACCTTGATCTCCTTTAGGCCCATTATCGCCTTTAGGTCCCTCATCTCCTTTAATACCTTGATCACCTTTTGCGCCTGGATCACCTTTAGGTCCTGCATCCCCTTTAAGACCAATATCCCCTTTAATGCCATCATTTCCTGCAATGCCTTTCTCACCTTTAGGTCCTGCATCCCCTTTAGATCCTTGAGGACCTTTATTGCCTTTAATGCCGGCATCCCCTTTAATACCATTATCCCCTTTCGTTCCTTTATCGCCCGAAGCTCCTTGAAGACCTTGATCCCCTTTAAGACCTAGATCGCCGATAGAACCCGGATCACCTTTAATACCAGCGATACCTGTTTCACCTTTTGTGCCTTGAGCTCCTTGCTCTCCTTGCAATCCTTGGCGTCCTAAATCTCCCTTGAGGCCTTGAATACCTTCAATGCCTGGGTCGCCAGCTATGCCTGTCTCGCCTCGATTGCCTTTAAGGCCCGGTGCGCCAGGGATGCCTTGCGCGCCTTTGAAGACTAAATCTCCTTTAGGTCTAGGGGGGCCAGCGAGGCTATCGTTTGCAACGATTCTGTTTACCCAACCATATATAAGTTTCAGTAGACGATCATTATCATTTGAATATTGGTGTCCTTCATTTTCAATTTTGACCTGTCGGTAATGACTGTTTTTCTTTCCTGCTAATTGACGAGCACCTGCACTACGAACCACTTCGGGGAAATCTAATTCGGCATAGATATCAAGTATGGGTAAGTTAAATTGTGAGATAAAGGGCAGGGGGTCAATGTTTTCAGTTACAGGTAAACTGATAAGTATGAGTCCGTCAACATGAATAGATTTATCCTCAAGAGCATACGTTGTCATTAAAGCCCCTAAGCCATAACCCGCAATAACTATTTTGTCGGCATGTTCAGATTGGGCAAACTTAATAGCGGCAATGAGTCGCTGCCTAGCTTCGGGAAATAAATCGTAATAATCATCAGCTGATGCACTTGGTTCGCGCAGTGGCATTTGAATTGAAAGGGAAGCCCAACGATGATTGGGTAAGAAATGACGTAGTTTTTCTACGACTAATTCTTGATTGGGATTGCCACCAATATCATGCAAGAGAATAACAAAGCTTTGATGCTCTGGTGAGGAGGAATTAAGGTATAAACTTAAAAATTTTTTTTCGGGCGTTTGTAGCCAAATGGCTTTGCCGATGTTGACTGTTTTTTGAATATCTAGTGCGATGGCGGCTTCACGTTTCTCATCACTTGCAATGCATGGCAAAGCACCACAAAGACAAAGTGTCAAACTGACTTGTGCTAATCTTCGAAGAATCATAAACGAGGAAGTCCCTGTGATTTAGTACTAATGAGTTTCTTAAATTAGGTCAATTATAGAGTCTTTACATTAAATGTGTAGATTACAACGTAATCAAAAATAGATAAATACCCTAAAATTCTAAAATCATTAAGTATCTGTCATTCACTTCACTGACAATTTTGAAGTGCCAGCGTTCGAAACGTTTTTTGTGTTTGGTGCTGACAAGGCATCTGCCATGAGGAAATAGGTCTTTCATCCATTGAATTCGAGCCGCTTCAAGGCCAGAACCTATCCCTTTGCTGCGATGCGCTTCGGCTACTGCCATCATATAGAGGATACAGGTATCCGATGCCCAATCCGCTGATTTGATTCCTCCAACACCAATAAGCTTGCCATCAGCATTGTCATAGGCCCCGAAAAAAACTTTATAGAAAGGAGGGGTTTGCACAATATCTATTTCAGAAAATAATCGATTTTGTTCGTATCGTTCTGATTCATTGGGGCAATTAGAACACAATAAATTAACTGCATCAGCTATGGCTAACGTGGAGTTTTCTAGGGGACGAATGGTGTATGTATTCATTAAAAAAATTTCATGTTTTAGATTGCAACATCATACCTAACTAATATTTAAAAATCACTACAGCAATCATTTGAAACAAGTTATTTCCACAAATAATTTGTAAATTCTCTGTAATGGATAGTTAAAGAAGCTGATTTTTCAAGAAATACGCCGTTTTTTTAAAATTAAATTAACGTATTTTATCTTGAAATCACCCATATGGGTGATGAGTGAAGTAAACGAACGATTTATACTGAGGTCAATTGCATTGCAGGCTAAATGTATTCTGAAGCGAGCCATATTGTAAATGTACATCATTATCGGAAGATATGATTTATACGTACTAAATGCATTAATTTCATAAGAGTTTTTGAATGTGCAATGGATAGAGATGACGTTAATTGACAAATTTAGAAGCGAGTTTTAGTACCATGATCAAATCAGAACTTATTACCGTTATATCAAAGCGGAAGACTAATTTATCTAATAGTTTGGTTGAAGTTGCTGTAAATCAGATTCTTAAAAAAATGACGGATGGATTAGCGCAGGGGGAAAATATTGAAATACGTGGATTTGGGACATTTTCACTACGATTTCGAGAGTCTCAAATTGGACGAAATCCTAAAACCGGTGAGTCAGTTCAAATCGCTAAAAGACATGTGATTCATTTCAAAACAGCTAAAGATTTGAAGTCACGTGTTAATCAACTAGCGAGTCAGCATTCTATTCAAAAATAGCATGGTGTGTTTGCAGTTAAGTTGAATTAAGTTTTTGGAGGTGCAAAATTTAATTCAATTCGATTGCCGGCGGGGTCATTGAAAAAAAGTTGAATTTGCCCTGTGCTTGGAACTTCTGATTGTTTATAGGGAATACCCTTAGTGATTAAGCGCGATTCGATGGTTTTAAAATCATCACACGAAAAAGCAATGTGATCAAAAGTGGTTAATACATGACTTTCACGAATTTCATCTGGTGCTGTTTGCGAGAGGTGAAGCACATCTTTTTCTCTCGCGTATAGCCAATATCCAAAACTTTTTAGGGGAGGGCGTACTCCCATTTCAAGGCCAACTATATCGCAATAAAAATGGCGAAGTATTTCAAGTAATTCGCTTTTTGCGCGTAGGTTATAATGATCAATTCGCAGCACGGACATAAGTGTACTTTATATTTTGAATGCGCCTAGTTATTCACTAGGCGCAAAATTGAAAAGAATTTATTGGAATTGTAAGCGAACTTTGCGTCCTTCTTTTATCACGACCATTAAATCAGCTTTAACTTTCGTTAAATAGGCATTGACTTCTTCTTCGCTTTCTAGGAAGTTTTTACCCTTAGGTTTGATATTAACAGTTCGAATTAGTTTAGGCGGTGGCGCATTTTCTTGGTTTTGGTAGCCAATAGGTGTGGTATCGATAATTTCTTTTTTGGTTCCAAACAGTCCGCGTTTGTATTTCTTTTCTTCTGTATTTGATTTAGTTTCTCCAGCTTTACTTTTGGAGGAAGAACTCGATCCTGCGCCCATTAAACATTCTGCTGGAATGGTGACGTTAGATTCGCAGGTGCCATTATTCATAGAAGAACGAACACAGTCCCAATAACGTTGTCTAATTGCACCACAAGTATCTGCGTTTGAGATACTGGGTAAACTCACTAAAAATAAAATGCCTAAAAGTAGCAAGGCTTTTAAAGTTGATCGATCTTTATTATTCATTTGGCTCTCCTTTTGCGCGGAAAAATAACAATAACTTAAATGTTGTATTGTAATAAAAAAATAAAGCTATCGTCAAAATTATACCAGTTTCAATTCATTTGATTTACATAATTGCGCAAATGAATCTGCGAGAGCGGTTGATAATTAGTGCTTAATACATGCAAATTTGATGTAGTTGATTTTGAGTTCGTCGTAGCTGCCATCCTCCTTTTTCCCTAAAAAAACGGGGTGGTCTGCATGAGGGCGAAAAATACATTCATTTTGGGGCGTAAGTTGAATTTCTGAGTTTTGATAAACACGTCTAATTTTGTTAAATATTTTGCCATCTTCATGTTTTAGAGCAAACACCTTATGAGCAACTAGTTTTCCAAACCGAGGCGCTATGTTGCCTAACATATCATAGGCATAACCATAAATATCACCGTGTGCGAAGTATTCGGCATTCGCCGGTTTCGCGTTGAAAAAGATTAATAAGCAAAGCATCGTGATACGTTTCATTGTCTATTCTCGCTAACATGATTGAGAAGCTTTTCAGCTTTAACCTTACAAGTACTATAAGCACTCTAGTGATTGAAAATAGCTACGTCATCACTCATTTGAGGGATGAGCTTTTATCGTTAACCAATAAAAAATGTTGATATCAGATGATGGAGTTGCTTTTTGTTATCATTTTTATAGGGAAAATAGGTGCCATCAATTTATTTAAAAACGCGTCTTTCATGCTTATACTGCCATTGAATAGCAATGAATCTCAAAATGCTAACATTTTTATGGGTGGAAAATTGCGTCATTTCGATATTGCTATCGGTAAAGGTAATGTTAAAATTGACTGCATAATAAATGGGTAAAGGTAAAATTATTGTAAAAAAAATTCTGAATCATGAATTTTTAGTCAATGACTGCCGGTATTTTTTACATTTTATGCGTTTACAAAATGCGTTGTATCGATATTATGAAATGTTGTTTAGCGCTATGCTCTTAAAATAGCAGTCAGAAATTATCGTAAGAATAATGATTTTTAGATTTGAAAATATCACCTAATATATCTTTCTCAGGTGGTGATAATTGATGTGATAAAAATGCAGGAGTTATATAACCCTTTGCCTTTTACGCGTCTTTCAATCTGAATTGGTTGATGAATACGTAAAAGGCATAGGCATGAGTTGTTATTCTCTGCGCCAGCGTGTACTGCCGTCAGGCGAATCTTCTAAAATGATGTTTTGCGCTTTGAGCTCATCTCGAATGTGATCCGCTAATGCCCAGTTTTTAGCTAATTTAGCATCAATTCGCGCTTGAATTTGCGTTTCAATAGCCGTGTCACCATCGGATTCACCTTGCAGAAAATTATCGGGATTTTCTTGCAGCAATCCCAGAATACTAGCTAGATATTTTAAAGTTGTCGCTAAAGCAGGTGATTTTGTTTTGTTGAGTTCACGCGCGAGGTCAAACAAAACAGACAACGCAACGGGCGTATTGAAATCATCATTCATTGCTTGCTCAAAGCGTTGTTTGTATTCATCTTCGAGATCTGTTTGAATGATGTCTACGTCGCGTAGCGCAGTATAAAGACGGGTTAAACCGGCCGCCGCATCGTTTAATGATTCGTCAGAATAATTGAGCGGACTGCGATAATGGCTCGATAAAATAAAGAATCGAATAATTTCAGGGCGATATTCTTTTAATACTTCACGCACGGTGAAAAAATTGCCCAGTGATTTAGACATTTTTTCTTCGTTAATGCGCACAAAACCGTTGTGCATCCAAAGATTGACGAATTTCTCACCCGTTGCGCCTTCTGATTGCGCAATTTCATTTTCATGATGGGGGAATTGCAAATCCATGCCGCCACCGTGAATGTCAAAATGATTCCCAAGGCAGCATGTAGACATTGCAGAGCATTCAATGTGCCAACCTGGGCGACCATTTCCCCAAGGTGATTCCCAAGAAGGCTCATCGGCTTTTGCCATTTTCCACAACACAAAATCCATGGGGTTACGTTTGGCTAAATCAATATCGACCCGCTCGCCCGCTTGGAGATCCTCGATGTTTTTACCCGATAATTTGCCGTAATCATTGAATTTTTCAACCGCATAAAATACATCACCATTTTTACCAACGTAGGCAAAATCGCGCTCAATGAGCGTCTGGATCATCGCAATAATGGCATCAATAGATGACGTCGCGCGAGGTTCAATGTCAGGTGGGAGAACAAAGAGAGCGTGTTCGTCTTCGTGCATGGCATCAATAAAACGCTCTGTGAGAGCGTGAAAATCTTCCCCGTTTTCGTTGGCGCGATGAATAATTTTATCGTCAATATCGGTAATATTGCGCACATACGTCACGTCATAATCTAAATATCGCAAATAGCGCGTGACCGTATCAAACACCACCATCACGCGTGCGTGACCGACATGGCAATAATCGTAAACGGTCATGCCGCAGACATACAAACCTACTTTACCGGCGACGCGTGGCGTAAATGTTTCTTTAGAGCGTGTGAGCGTGTTATATATTTTGAGCATCTGTAGTGGTATTTAAGACATTAAATGTAAAAGATAATGCAATTTAACAAGCGCGGACTTCTATTTCAAGTTAAAACCGCCTAAAATTCATTTCTTCAAAAACAATTACAAGGAAACAAATGCGTAAAATTTTACTTTCAATGTTGTTTCTTTTTACAGCAACAACTTCTTTTGCAACGGAAAATAAAATGTCAAACGAGCACCCAAAAGTTAAATTAACGACATCACTTGGCGACATCGTCATTCAACTTAATCATGAAAAAGCCCCTATCAGTAGCGAAAACTTTTTAACGTATGTTAACGAAGGCTTTTATAATGGCACCATTTTTCATCGTGTAATTAAAGATTTTATGGCACAGGGCGGCGGTTTTGATACCAGTTTCAAACAAAAAGCGACCCACGCAGAAATTCAAAATGAAGCAGATAATGGCTTAAAAAATACACGTGGCTCGATTGCAATGGCAAGAACCAATATGCCACACTCTGCGTCAGCCCAATTCTTCATCAACTACAAAGACAATAGCTTTTTAGATCATTCAGGTAAAAATGCAAGCGGTTGGGGTTATGCTGTATTTGCTGAAGTGATTGAGGGGATGGAAATTGTTGATAAAATGGCAACGCAACCTACTGGTTCACGTAATGGCTATCAAGATGTTCCCAAAACCGATATCGTGATTGAAAAAGCAGAATTGATTAAATAATTAAGAATTAAGGGTTTAACTATGAAATTAACACACAAATTCGCTTCATTTTTCAAAATAGTATTTTTAGGGCTTGTCATGACGTCATCTGCACATTCTGCAACAGCAGAAGAAAATAAAACGGCTGGAATCACTTTTTTAGCTGAAAATGCGAAAAAACCCAATATGGTCACCACGCCAAGTGGCTTGCAATATGAAGTCTTAATCAAAGGAAAAGGTTCGAAAAATCCAACCGCAACAGATATGGTTGAAGTGCATTATGCTGGTAGAACCTTGGATGGTCATGAATTTGATAGCTCATACAAACGTGGCGCATCAACATCATTTCCATTAAATCGCGTTATTAAAGGCTGGACAGAAGGCGTGCAATTAATGACTGAAGGCTCAAAATACCGTTTCTATATTCCGTCTGAACTCGCTTATGGCTCAACAGGTGCAGGTCGTGATATTGGTCCTAATGCAGCGTTAATTTTTGACGTTGAACTGATTAAAATAAATTAAAACAGACTCAAAATTATCGGTGAAAAGTGATTGCTATTTTACTTTTCACCGTGATTTTTTGACCTGCTCGCCTATGATTCTATTTATTTCAGATTTACATTTGTCTTTTGACAAACCCCAAATTACGCGTCATTTCATTCATTTTTTGCAAACAAACGCTCGTCAAGCCAGTTCTGTTTATATTCTAGGCGATTTATTTGATGCGTGGGTGGGGGATGATGATTTTACGGCGACAAGCGCGAAAGTTCGCCGCGAATTAAAACAATTAACAGATACCGGTGTGAATGTGTATTTGCAGCGTGGTAATCGTGATTTTTTAATTAGTGAACGCTTTGCGCGTGGCACGGGCGTCGTGTTACTTGATGATTACACAGTGATTGAGCTGGAAGGTCAGCGAACATTGCTCACGCATGGTGACCTGCTTTGTAGCGATGACTTAGCCTATCAAGCTTTTCGCGTTAAATCTCGAACGCAAGCGTGGCAACAAAATGTGTTATCTAAACCGTTATGGCTGCGTTTGCTTGCGGCTAGGTGGTATCGATTGCGCAGTTTTTGGTATAAATTAAAAAAGTCTAGTGACATTATGGATGTCAACCCCATTACCGTTAAACACATAATGGCACAATATGACTGCTCGCAACTCATTCATGGTCACACACATCGCGCTGGAAAGCATGAATTTATGCTTAATGGGGTAAAAGCAACGCGAATTGTTTTATCGGAATGGAGTAATCATGGCGGCAGTGTGTTGAGTTTTGGAGAAACGAGTGAGTAAACGAAAATCGGGACTCAATGTTCACGGTATTATCTTGCTCGATAAACGTCTTGGTGTGTCGTCAAACAAAGCCTTGCAAGAAGTTCGGCGTTTATTTAATGCCAATAAAGCAGGGCATACAGGCAGTTTAGATCCGCTTGCAACAGGACTGTTGCCTTTATGCTTTGGTGAAGCAACCAAAGTATCAGCGTTAATGCTTGATGATGATAAACGTTATCAAGTCACCATGAAATTAGGGGTGATGACAGATACCGGTGATGCAGAAGGGCAGGTGATTGAAACAAAACCCGTCCCCGAACTCTCTATTGAACAAATTCAGTGTTGCCTCGCAAAGTTCATGGGACTGCAAGCACAGGTGCCGCCGATGTATTCAGCGTTAAAGCTTAATGGTAAAAAGTTATATGAATTAGCACGTGAAGGGATTACCGTTGAGCGAGCACCACGTCAAATTACGATTTACGAATTGCATTTGCTTGACGCGACATTTGATACATTAACGCTGGATGTTGCTTGTTCAAAGGGAACCTATATTCGCTCTCTCGCTGAAGATATCGGACATGATTTAGGCTGTGGCGCGACAGTCACCGCTTTGCGACGCACACAAGCGGGGCAATTTTTATTAGCAAATGCCAAAACCATTGAGCAATTAAGTGCCCTGACATATGACGAATTACAGGCAAATTTAATGGCTTGCGATAAACCATTGGAAAAACTGCCTGCGCTTCATTTATCTGAGCAGCAAGCAAAAGCCATTTCATACGGTCAAGATATTGATATCGAAAGTCAAAAAAGTGAAAGTGACTATCGACTTTATGCGGATGGTCTATTTTTAGGGTTGGGGGAATACGGAATAAATGGTAAACTACACCCGAAAAAATTGTTCAATCTGAATGATTAGGCGCAGGTAATAAACTTCGCCTCATACCTTGGGTTTCTACACCCTATCGTGGAAACTTTTTATTTTATTTTAATCTTAGGGATTATTGATTTTATGCCATTTACCGCAGAACAAAAAAAAGCCGTTGTTGAAGCGTATCGTTTAACCGAAACCGACACCGGATCACCTGAAGTTCAAGTTGCTTTATTAACCGCACATATTCAACATTTAGCACCTCATTTTGCTGCACACAAAAAAGATAACCATTCACGTCGCGGTTTATTGCGTATGGTTAATCAACGTCGCAAATTGCTTGATTATTTGAAAAATAAAGATAGCGCACGTTACCGTACGCTAATTGAACGTTTAGGTTTGCGTAAATAAAACCTTAAAAGAAAACGGCACGGTTTGTGCCGTTTTTGCTTTACATCTCATGGAATGAACTTATTTTTACATTACCCTTCAAACACAGGAAACCTCATAGTGAACCCTATTAGGAAAGAATTTCAGTACGGCGATCAAAAAGTTACGATAGAAACAGGTGAAGTTGCGCGTCAAGCGAGCGGCTCTGTCATGATTGATGTTAACGGTACCTCTTTACTCGTTACTGTCGTTGGTAAAAAAGAGCCATCAAGCGGCGATTTTTTTCCATTAACCGTTAATTATCAAGAAAAAGCGTACGCTGCAGGAAAAATTCCAGGTGGATTTTTCAAGCGCGAAGGTCGCCCATCTGAACAAGAAACGTTAATTTCTCGCTTAATTGATCGTCCCATTCGTCCTTTATTTCCTGAAGGCTACACCAATGAAGTGCAAATTATTGCCACCGTGGTGTCACTTAATCCTGATGTTGATACAGAGATTCCCGCTTTACTTGGCGCATCAGCGGCACTGGCTATTTCAGGTTTGCCTTTTAATGGCCCCCTCGGTGCTGCGCGTGTTGGCTACAAAGATGGCCACTATATACTCAATGCAACGCCTAGTGAGTTAAAAGAATCTGATTTGATTTTAGTGGTGGCGGGGACTGCACATGCGGTATTGATGGTAGAGTCTGAAGCGAAATGTCTATCTGAAGAAATCATGCTTGGCGCAGTGCTTTTTGGTCATGAGCAAATGCAAACGGCTATTCATGCTATTAATGAATTCGCGGCACTTGCGAATTGCGCACCGGTTGAATGGAAAGCTCCTGATGCTAATCATGAATTGAATCGTGCTGTGAGTAGTGAAATTGAAGCGGCTGTGAAGGACGCTTACTCTATTCCTGAGAAATTGATTCGCCAAGAAAAGCTCAAAGAAATTCGTACCGCTGTGATTTCAAAATTAACCGCCGATGATCTTTATGCTGAGTCGGCCATTAAAACAGTCATTGAGCAATTAGAATATGACGTAGTACGTGGTGCTATCTTAAACGAAGGCAAACGTATTGATGGTCGTCCACTTGATCAAGTTCGCCAAATTAGCATCCGCACGGGCGTGTTGCCTAGAACACATGGTTCAGCACTCTTTACACGTGGTGAAACACAGGCCTTAGTGGTTGCAACACTTGGTACGGCTCGTGATGCGCAAATCATTGATGCACTTGCAGGTGAATACAAAGAACCGTTTATGTTGCACTACAACTTTCCTCCTTACAGCGTAGGCGAAACAGGGTTTGTGGGGTCACCTAAACGTCGTGAAATTGGTCATGGTCGTTTAGCGAAACGTGGTGTTTTAGCTGTATTGCCGAATATGGAAGAGTTTCCTTATTCTATCCGTGTTGTATCAGAAATTACCGAGTCTAACGGTTCAAGTTCAATGGCTTCAGTGTGCGGTAGTAGCTTAGCGTTAATGGACGCAGGCGTTCCTTTGAGCGCACCTGTTGCCGGTATTGCGATGGGTCTTATTAAGGAAGGCGATAAATTTGCTGTGCTTTCTGACATCATGGGTGATGAAGATCACTTAGGTGATATGGATTTCAAAGTGGCAGGTTCACTTGAAGGGATTACTGCGCTTCAAATGGATATTAAAATCGACGGCATTACTGCTGAAATTATGAAAGCGGCACTTGCGCAAGCAAAAGTAGGTCGTTTGCATATTTTGGGCGAAATGAACAAAGCGCTTGCCGTGTCGCGTGATGAAATGTCCGATTTCGCACCGCGTATTATCACGTTCAAAATTGATCCAAGCAAAATTCGTGAAGTTATCGGTAAAGGTGGTGCAACCATTCGCAGCATTACTGAGCAAACCGGTGCAAGCATTGATTTGACTGATGACGGTGTTGTCAAAGTAGCGTCAGTTGATAAAGCGGCTGGTGAAGAAGCGCGTCGTTTAATTGAAGAAATTACCGCTGAAGTTGAAGTGGGTAAAATTTATGAAGGCAAAGTGGTTCGTTTGATGGACTTTGGTGCTTTCGTGACGATTTTACCAGGTAAAGACGGTTTAGTGCATATTTCACAAATTTCAGATGAGCGTGTTGAAAAAGTCAGTGAACGTTTAAATGAAGGTGATGTTGTGAAAGTAAAAGTCTTAGAAATTGACCGTCAAGGTCGCGTAAGACTGAGTATTAAAGAAGCAATTAAAGAGCTTGAAGAGCAACAAAACGCGTAATCGCTCTTTTTACGTCGCATCCAAAAAAGCCCTGTGAATATTTTACAGGGCTTTTTTATTGTCTAAATTCTAGCTCGAGTCGCAGGATTGTCATCGAACGTTTTTTGATCACTTTGTCATCATTTATCAAAACACGGTACGCAAGTCCCGCACTGCTCAGCGACTCATCGTCTGGATGTGGCGCAAGTATTCATAATCGCTCGTGTTTTCTAGGTTCAAAAAGATAGCGGTGTTTGTGCGTGAAGTGTCGAGGAAAATAAATTCATCAGCAAACAGAAACTGTAAATGAATATGTATCGTTGAATCCATTATTTCTTTGTGATGATGATAAGGCCAAGCAGCATAAAACACGCGCCTAAAATAATGCGTAATGTAATGATTTCCTTGAGTATTAACCATGCGAGGAAAATAGCAACTATAACACTGCCTTTATCAATTAACGCAACTGTCGCAACATCCCCTAATTTGAGTGCTTTATAGTAGAAAATCCACGATAGAGCAGTTGTGACACCCGATAACCCGAGCCAGATAAAATTTTCTTTGCGCAGTAAACTCAATTCGCTCGGTGTTACTGCCATCATTGCAAAAAGAGTAACAAAACAGAAAACAAAAATGGTTCTGATAGTAAGCCCCAATTCAGCCGAAATGCCCACTAAACCTTGTTTTGCAATAACCGACGTAAAGCCAGCAAAGAACATCGAAATAAAAGCATAAAGAATCCAGCGTTCCATGAAAATTCTCTATTTGTCGTTTGAAAAAAACCACATTTGATAAATGCTCAATAAGATTTGCATCCCCATTGAAAGCCCCATCAACGCACCGCTAAAAATCACCACATACGCAAATTCAGGAATTGTTTTGGTAATGAACCATGAAACAACGTCTAAAAGCATCGCCGCAAAAGGAATAATCATTGCCACACGTTTAACGAATACATTAATTTCACAAAGCAGAAAAATACGACCGATAAAATATAAAATAAACGCAATACCAAACAAATGAATATGGGATACGCGAATAAGGGTAGGGATGGTCGCGCCTCCCGAATGTGCTACTTCAGATACGCCTGCATAATTGGTTAAATCGGGCAGAGAAGGGTTAATGCTTGGTGTATGACATAAAACGCAATCACGATTTAAAATAGGCGCTACTTTTTCATTATATCCCG
>Ga0208089_1000026_pt1 | contig 39527 bp, 99 predicted proteins | sample LakMenEpi29Jun12_FD_150744 | JGI IMG/M metagenome (GOLD analysis project Ga0208089, IMG submission 150744) | Freshwater microbial communities from Lake Mendota, WI - 29JUN2012 deep hole epilimnion (SPAdes) | ecosystem: Environmental > Aquatic > Freshwater > Lake > Epilimnion/Euphotic zone ... | reverse complement strand
CGAATTTAGATAATTGAGCAATGTCGATAATATGGTAAGTTATAATCGGTACCACCGGCACAAGATTCAATCCGTGCGTCAATGGAAGGTCAAATGGATCACCAAAAGTCTTCAAGGGTAAGTGAAGAAGATTCAACATTAGAAGGTTTAGGTTTATCAAAACAACGAATACAAATACTCCTCAATTGTTCTGGAAACTTTTTCTTCGACCTACTTTCAAAATAGAAATCCACTTTAGGGTGATATTGTTTACAAGAAGGGCAATACTTAACGTCCAAAGATAAACCCGAATATAAATTCGGAATAAGTTTATCAGTTACAGTTTTACGCCAAATTACTGGAACTACTGAAGTACGAAAAAATTTCATAATATAAATCTCACTGAGATATTTCAATAATTATAAACGCGAAGCTTTATGAATTTGATACTTATTCTGATTTTCTTTTGTTGATACCCATTCCAAATTGTTAATATTAAAATTCATAATGTCGTGGTCTATGTGGTTTACTTGGTATCTCTCTGCGTGAGAGACAAACCTTAACAAAATATTTCTATCTGTTTCTGAAATACTATCCCAATCTACAGACTGTAATTCTTCCGGTATAGGAGGGGTTTTCCAAGTTTCACAAACTAATCTATGCACCGACTTAGTTTTACTTTTTCCATTAATTGACAAACCAATCTTAGGGTATGGGTTATATTTATCTTCAGTAAAATTTACTTTAAGTGGTTTTAAAGTTCCTCTTTTCTTAGAAAGAAAATCTCCAGATTCACTAACATAATAATCATTTAGTTCTTCACCATCACAAATTACTTTCTTATATTTCATATATAACTCTCGATAATTTAGGGCAGAAAATATATCTTACCGCAAGACTCAAAAAAAGTAAAGGGTTTTTTACGCCAGACAATAAAAAAGGGATGGCTTCATCCCTTTTTCAGTATTTGTTACATTTTTGGTAACTTCTTTTTCGGTTTGATAATTTCTCCAGAACCTTTTATTGGAGAACCTACTCTAGAAGCATACTTAAACCGCATTTTAGCAAAATCGCCATGATCTGCATGATTAAAAATAATAGAATTACCAGAAACTCTGTGCGATATTTTAGAATGATCGCCTAATAAATGATCAAAATGCGAAGAATCTTTATGTTCCGTACCAACATTCTCTCCTTCTCCACCACTAGTAACCATTGATACTGGATGAGAAGCATTCAACCTTAATACTTCTTTTCTGAGAAAATGTGTTTTGTTTTCTGGATTTTCGTCAAAATGTTTTTGCAATCCTTCGGCGTGAGCAGAAACAGAACTTTTTAAAAATTCCCCACCACGCTTTTGTATGTCTTTATACTGTGGGTGAGATTTCATTAGCTTTTCTTTTTCCGCTTGACTTTTTCCAGAAATACCATAAGCATTATGTAAATTATTATGAAACTCTGAGTAATCCGAACCAGAATCTACACCACTATACCTCTTCAAAGTACCCAAACCAGGGTTTGATACTGGAACCTGTTTCCCTTTTTTAGCTGACGCCTTCAAACTTAATCCATGACGAGATTTTTCGCCTTTCTCGTCGTCAAAATTTAATAACAAATCAGACGGGTTGTCTGATTGATGTTCGCCTATTTCTCCGGCTTTTGAAGTTCTAGTAATACTTGAAAGTTTTCTACCAGAATCTAAATGTGGTTGAATAATATGTTTCTTAATATGTTCTGCTGCATGAGCAGCTCTTTTTTTAGCGTGCTCATATTCTTCATCAGAAATATGTTGCCTTAATATATCATGTTCTGCTTCATATCCAGGGGATGAATGACTTCCACCGTTCAATATATGATGAACTAGGTTTTCGTGCATTTTACCCCTAATATCACTTATATTTACAGTATCTTTTTTGTCTTCATAAGAAGATTTTTTCTCTTCTAGGTATTGAATAAATCTTAACATAAACTCCTCGGAAAATATAATTTTTAAGTATTTATAATTCCGAGGGGTTTAATCAAATTAAAAAGCTATATCATCTGGCATTGGGTGAATTTTTTCTTCACCAACAACATTACCGTCAGCGTCAAAACTCACTCCAGAATCTATTTTTGTATACAGATCCAAAAAACTTTCTTTGACATGGGTTTCATACCTTGAACAGCACAGTTCAATCGCCTTCAATTTATTCTTAAATATGTTATACGTTTCTGCAATATGTACCAAACGTCTGGTTGAAATAATTTCATCAACACCACCGTTCTGATAAGTCTTACGAATAACATTCGCCCAACGTACCAACTTATCAATAAAGTCAGAATCTTCTAAATGATGTGAGAGAATTTTTGTTTCTACTTTTTCAGTAGGAAAAGGTTGTTCCAGAGTAATAACGAACCGTTCAAGAAAAGCAGAATCAAGAATCTGAGATAAGAATTTACCAGTTTCGTCTCCATAGCCTTTTGAGTTGGCTGTAACAATTACATTGAAACCTTCTTTCGCTTGAATGAACTTTTTGGTTTTTGGATTATAAAATCCTCTACCTTCAAGAATACCATTCAAAATAAGAATATTATTTGGATTTGAACGATCGATTTCGTCAAGCAGTAATACATATCCGTTTTCTAAACATTCAATAACGGGACCATCATTATAAACAATATTACCATCAACCAAACTTGGTCCGCCAATTAAGTCTACGGAATCAGTTTCAACAGAGAAATTTACACGAACACATTCACGCTTTAGTTCTGCACAAATTTGTTCAACCAAGAAAGTTTTCCCAATACCAGAAAGTCCAGAAATAAAGATAGGAAAGAACTTTTTTGATTTAATAATATTCTTCAGGTCTGTATAGAAACCGAACTTTTCAAAATTGGGATCTTTTTGAGGTATTAAAGAAGTAGAATCTTTCATTTCATGAACTTGTTTTTTCATTGGTACTACATTTTCAATTACTGGATTTAGGTTTGGCATAATAACTTCGGCGATATCATCAGTAGAAGGAACTTTAAACTTACCCCAAGCAACCTTATACGGTTCTTTGGTTAACCAATAAGGATAAGAAACATTGGGTTTGTTTTCTGAATAAAGTTCGTCAATTTCTTTACGAGAAATTACATAATCTTTACCGAACTTGGATTCAATAATAGAAACGAACGACTTTTCTGCTTCTGTAAACATGATAAAAATCTCAAAAATTTAATAGAGACTATAGTCTAGCGCAAGACTTCAAAAAAGTAAAGCGGGGATTTACTCCGCTTTTTTTGTTAAAAAAATATCAACTACACTACCATTTTGGCATACGTTTTTTTACAAGCGTTTTATCAGACGATTCGCTTACATCTTCAGACTTAATCTTAGCTTTTCTTGGAACCTTACTTGTAGGAATACAATTTGGAACCGTTTTACCACCTTTTTCTTTCATACCTAATTGCACATAACCTTTCCAGCAAGCCTCATCCATATCTTCTCTCATTTCTGCACAAAGATAATCAGAAATGGTCTGCATATAATCTTTTGCTAGAGTTAGTTTTGATTGAACCCATTCTGGCATATTAGTGTTATCATCCAACAGTTCAGCAATTCTTTCTGCGTGCATCGTAATGATATGCAGATCATTCTTCGCCATTTCACCCTCATAATCGTATTCTTTTGGGTCTTTGGATTCTTGTACTGGCTTACTCAATTTTGAAATTACCTTTTTAATATTCTTATCTCTTTTATCAAGTTTTTGATTTGCATCAGCATATTCTTTATTAGACATATCCTTACCTTTCTTGATAAGATTTCCTGAATCTTCTATGTTTTTATTGATCGCTTTTTTGACATAAGAAGATTTAACAGAATTAGAAATTTCGTCGAGGTTTTCTTTACTGCCTAATGCACTTTTTAATCTGTTTAATTCTGTCATGACATTATTCTCCAAATAGAATTATTTATAATAAACTAACTAACAAAGCAAATCCGCCAAATATAATTGTCAAGAATATAAATACAACCAAAAACATTTCAATTACGGATACTGCAAATTCGCCTTTAAATAATTCTTCTAGTATATTATTGACAAACGGGATAAAAAATGTTAACATTAATATTCCCATTAATATGAGAAATACTACCGATGTAGCGATAATTAAAACGGGTAACATGTTATTCTCCTAAACGTAATAAGATTCCCAAACATTTCCTTCAGAAAAAAATCTGATCACCTTCAATGGAGATTCCCCGTCATATTCAAACTTATGGATCACTTTTGGTCCTATTTGAATATAATCTCCCGGAGAACAATTAAAAACATTACCATCAATTATAAATGTTGCATTTCCTTCTAGAATAAACCTGCTCTCATGATCTAAATGATAATGATTAGGAATTGATAAAGGCGTAGATGCTTCGAAAATATCAGAACGAAAAAACTCCTTATGTAAAGAAGCAATAAATTCATCAACAAATGCTTGATCGCTCAAATCAATATGACGAATGGAATAAGTTAACATTTATAAGAACTTCTAAAATAGAATATTTATCTAAATTCTATAGTTCAACCGGGGTACATACTCATTCTATTTTTAAAAAAATAAAAAGTAAAGCTTTATTTTTCACTTTACTTTTTTCTTGTTGTGAGCTATGATTATTTCGTAACGTAAATTTGAGGAAGATTATGAACCTTACAGAATCCAAATCCAACCTTGCTCGCTTGATGTCTGAAGAGAACCTACTTGTTGAGCAGAGGTCTGGCGTTAGAAGCGCGTTTTTTGATACCAAAAATAGACTTCTTGTTGTGCCTAAGTTTAAGGATGACCTGTCTACAGACTGCCTTGACCTGATGTTGTCGCATGAGGTTGGTCATAGTATCAATTCGCCTGTTGATTGGGTTGAAATTTGTAGAAAAAAATCTTTAAATCATACAATCGTTAATGTTGTAGAAGATAGTCGTATTGAAAGGTTGGTTAAACGGAAATATCCTGGTTTGCGTTCAATTTATTATCGTGCATATAAAGAATTATCCAATTCTGATTTCTTTGGTTTGTCTAAAGTAGACGACTTGTCTTCGCTCAATTTGATTGATAAAATCAACCTTTACTGTAAAATTGGATTCCTTTCTTTTATCGAATTCAACGATGAAGAAAAAGTCCTTCTGAATAAAGTAGAAACTACAGAAACCTTTGAAGAAACTATTAATGTTTCTTTGGAAATTCAAAATTATATTAAAGAACAATTAGAAAAAAGATATGAAGAAGAATCAGACGGTTTGGGTGAAAACAAACCTTCTTATGGTGATTATGAACCTTTTGATTCCATAACTAACAATATCGCCCCGCTATCTGGAGAAACAGAAGAGGGTGAACAAGACTCAGAATCTAGTGATTCTGGAAACTATAATAGCACATTACCTAATTCTATTGGTGGTGATGAATTAGGCTCTTTGGAAGAATTTATTCAGAGTAACCTAAAATCATTTACTCAAGAAGAAGCAGAAATTAGAAAAGAGGAATTATATTCTGAATCTAGTAAAGATTCTGTATATGTAGATATTCCTGATATTAAAATATCAGAATATGTAGAAGATTATAAAGTCTTGTATAAAAAACTTTCTAATTATTTCTCTACAGCTTATTATAGCGACTGGTATAATAGAAAACAAATGCCGTTTGTATTAGATCAAACGGCGTATAATAAGTTTAAAGTTGAAAATTCTACTGTAGTGTCTTATTTGATTAAAGAATTTAATCTTAAAAAGAACGCCAAAGGCAGAAAGAAAGCAAAAGTATCCAAAACAGGAGATATTCATCTTAATAAATTGTATTCATATAAGATTTCAGAAGATATCTTTAAACGGTCTACTTCAATTCCAAAGTCTCAAAGTCACGGACTTGTATTCTTTTTGGATTGGTCTGGTTCAATGGTTGATTGGATGAAAGATACCATTAAGCAATTGCTGACTATGCTTATATTTTGTAGAAAACAAAATATTCCATTTGAAGTGTATGCGTTTTCTACTAATTATCCAAATAGGAATAAAAAATTCAAAGAAAAAGAACTGATTTTGCAACCAGTAATGTTGTATAATGTATTTTCTTCCAGAATGTCTAATTCAGAATTTGTATATGCTAGTAATTGTCTTTTGAATTTTGATGGATACAGTTTTGGTCATTATGAAGGTGCGCATGGTCCAAAGGTATATCCTCCAGAATGGTTTAGTCTTGGTAATACTCCATTGAATCATTCTATTTTTCTATCAAAGAAAGTTGTTGAAGAGTTCCAAACTAGGACTAAAGTACAGATTGTAAATAGTATTTACCTTACAGATGGCGAATCTCATGGTATTTGTTTTTATGTTAATCAGAATGGATATGCTCGCAATTATACAATAGAAACAGAATTTTTAAATATCTATTTTAGAGACAAACAAACTAAAGAAACCTTGTTGATTAAACCGAGAAACAGAATTCAAGAAACTAATGCTTGTGTTAAGTTTACAAAACAAATTTCTAACTTTAGAATGTTTGCCTTTAGGTTAGCAAGCGCCAAAGAACTAAAACGTAATGTTTATTCTTATTTTGGTTTTGGTGCAGATGGAGCATCAAAAGTTAGGGAATTTAATAGAGATAATTGTATTGAAGTTCCGTCTGAGTTTGATAAATTCTATTTTGTTAAGGGTAATCTATTGAATAAAGAAGAATCATTATCAGATGGTTTTGATAGTAAAACTGTTACAACTATGTCAAAAGAGTTTCATAAAGTTATGAGTAATAGAGTGAATACCAGAATATTCCTGAAAAAATTCATTGACTTCATTTCTTGAGGATAATTATGAATCAAATTGTTATTGAAAAGTCCTTTTTTGTTTTATATATAATTATTTTGGGGGTGTATTATTTTTGCGTTCGACATTGAAACTTTGGATACCAGAGAAACTGCCGTAGTATTATCTGCGGCAATACTTTGGTTTGATGAAACCGAGAAATATTCTTATGAAGACCTGGTAGAAAATACTTTGCTTGTAAAGTTTGACGTCAAAGAACAAATTCAGAAATATAAAAGAACAGTATCCAAAGATACCATGGATTGGTGGAATACCAAAGTTCCAAAATTGACTAGAGATATTTCATTCAAACCTTCTGATTCTGATTTGTCTGCTAAAGAAGGGATAGATGTTCTTAAATCCTACATAAAAGATAAAACAAACAATTCTGAAAGTGTTGTTTTTATCAGAGGTTCTTTTGACCAATACATTAGCGATCACCTTTGTAAATATTCTTTAAAAGAGGAACCTTTGTTTAGGTATTCTTCTTGGCGGGACTTTAGGACTGCAATAGATATTCTTAAAGAAACTTCTCGAGGAGGATATTGTAAAATTCCAGGGTTTGATTTTGAAAATCTCGTTTGGAAACATAACCCTAAACATGACGTTGCTTCGGACGTTTATATGCTTCTTTATGGAGAGTAGGTATGAAAGATAAATTCCTCGTAAGGTTTTACATTCTCTTGATTATTACATTTTTTATTTTTTATTATTTCGGAGAAGAAAGGACGAGAAAGTTTGAGCGCGAGGGATTTGTTGTTTGTAATACAAAAGGGAGAGATATTTGGGTGAAGAATTGCGATCATAAATCTGGTTGGACTTTACTTTTTTAATTTTCAACGGTAGAATATAATTCTAATCAACGATAAGAGGATGTTATGTGTAAGTTTATTGTTCTTCATGGTCAAAATTCCACTCCCGGTACTAGTGGTACACGATATGAAATTTTCGATATAGTAACCTTTAATCCAAAGAAGGATATTCAAACCCAAATGCGAAAATATGCTTATCGTAAGTTCTATGAGGGTGGTAAGAAAGCGAGTAGGTTGAGAACAGAAATTTTCTGCCGCCGTAGAAATATCATTTTAAACAACGGATCTCTTTTTGCAGAAAAGGTAAAGATTTTCGACGACGAAATTACCAACAAATATTACGCCTTTATTCCTAAGGAATGTTTTGATTTTTGAGAATTGTTATGTGGTTTCTAATTTTTTTCGTTTGTATTTTTGTAGCAATTAACTCTGGCGAAATTAGAGAGGAAATTGGTACTTTTGTTTGGGGTCAGTGGCTTGTTATTGGCGGTTTATTGTTTTATATGGTGTTATCTTGGTTACTTTAATCCAATTTGGCATAGCGATATATGTAATTGCTTTGATACTTGCTTGCGTTTTTATTCATTCTGCAATGAAAGATAGGGATTTATAGGAGAGTATTATGACAGTTTATCTTGAAGATTTTAAAGAAATTGTAACTAATATTGAAAATTATCACAAGGAATCAGAAAAATATCTGTCTTCTTTAAGAGAAGTCGATACTTCTTTGTGCGAGTTTATAAACGAAAATAAGTATACCGATTCTCTTTATTTCCAAAACCAATTCCTCCTGACCAAACTTCTTGGAGAAGATTTATACGGATGGCTCACTTGGTATTTGTACGAGCTTCCTTGTTTTTTTAATGATGGTAGTGTTCCGAATTGTTCAGTAGATGGTGTTGAATATAATGTAACAGATTTACAATCTTTTATGGATTTTGCTCAACATGGATTAAAACTTCCAATGAAACCTAAACATGAGAATGAGTGATTACGAATTCTATGGGCATTTATTTGATGCTATTATAGAATTGATATATAGAATCGTAATCATTGCAGCTTGTGTTAAATTTATATTCTTCACATGAAAAAGTATTATGTTTTGACTCCTATGAACGACGTTGAATATATTGGAGAATTTCAAGAATTCAAAGATGCATGGGATTTTCTGGAGTATTCTTCTAATATAAGGTATGTCTGGTTAGTTTCAGAGAATTCTATAAATAAATTACATACATTGTTTGGTAATATATTGGAAAATAATAATGATAGGATACAAGAATCTTTCGGATAAAGAACTTAGGCAATTATTAGAAAGTAATGCGCTTGAAGAATACGAGAAGTTGGATATTTTAAACGAACTGATTCAAAGAGGAACAGTAGAATTCGTAAGAGAAGAATGGATTCATTAAGATTATTGGAGTGTGAGGGAAAGAAACCGCAAACCCTAATCGTCAAGGGGAAATGCCATCCTATCAAAAGATTCGCTTAGAATTCTTGTCGTTGCGGAGCAAGATTAAATCGGAGGATAGGAGATCAATATTGATCTTAAACACGAGACGATACTCCAACCCAAATTCACCAATAATGGTGATGTTTTGTTAAGCTGTAAATGAGGTAATATTATGAAGTTTGTAATTCTAATGCTAAGTATGGGTATGTTTGTAGGTTGTGCAGCAAAGGCGACTACTCCTTCGGTTCAAGAGCAACTCACAGATCATATGCGTGCGGTTGAAGCGGATCATACTGCAATGGCTGAAAAGAATGCGACTCAAGATGCTCGCCTGAGCGAACTTGAAGCAAAAGTTGATAGAGCCTTCCGAAAAGGTAATTGATATAAATAGTTTAATATAAACTATTGCGGGGACTCAATTATGCTAGAAGATTTAACAAAAAATGTATTATTAACTATTCTTTTGATATTTTTTCTTGGTATGATTGGGTCCGTCGCATATTTGTTTGGTTTAATTGTTGAAAGTTTATAACAGCGTAAACATATAAACGAAAGTTATTGCGGACGCGGGTGCGATTCCCGCCTTCTCCACCAAAAGCATACTAGGAAGGTTACTATAACCGAGAAAGCGAACGATATAATAACTGATCAAGTTTATATCTAGTAAGAGCTAATGAATAGTATGCTTTTGATGGGGAAGATCAGTTTCGACGTGGTAGTAAATAGTTTATATGCGCTCGGCAATACTGAAGTCGTTAGGATTGGGATATCCCGGTCAAAGAAGTAAATACAATAATTGCAAATGATTCAAAATTTGCCCTAGCCGCTTGAGTTAGGTGAGGTTCAGGAGGGATTCCTTATTACCAAATATCCCTCCTTTTTTACGTGTGAATATATGAAATCCTTTGAAAAAGAAGAAATGATAATTCTTACGGAATGTCTGCTCAAACAAATAACTCAAGTTCTTGATTCCCGTGGAACTGTTATTAATGGCGAACTTAGATCGAAATTAAGTTACGCAGAATTAAATCTATTTAAAATATCAAAATTACTCAAAAATGATAAGTGAAATTTTTGTTGACCAAGATGGCGTACTTTCTGATTTCAAGAAAAGATACGCTCAACTCTATAAAGCGGACCCGGAAGAAGATTATAATCCTTCTAATACAAAACGTAAAAAACTTCATAAAAAGCGATTTCATGATTTTATTGAAAACAAACAATTTGCTGTTCTAGAACCTATGCCGGATTTTAAAGAAGGCTTGGAGTATCTAAAGGGTATCCATAAACAACACAAGATTCCTATTTGTATTCTTACTTCGACCGCAAAAGAAGAATACATAAAAGAATTGTCAGCACAAAAAGGGTTTTGGTTGAAGAAATATAATGTACCATTTCATCCGGTATTCGTTCCAGGAAAAAAGTATAAGCATTATTATTCAAAACCGGGAAGAATTTTGATAGATGATACCAAATCTACTATTGATAATTGGAACAGTATGGGTGGAATTGGTATTCATCACCTATCCTGGAAAGATACTATTAAAAGAATAAATAGTTTATTATAACCACACCTCTCGCGCCTTGGGATGTGTGAACTAGGTTGCGGATTACCCTAGACTTCCAACGAAAATCCGACTTTACTTTTTCACATTCCAAGTTTATAATAATATTTCTTACAATAATCGGAGACGTTTATGGATTCTTGGACCAACGGATATTATCACGACCCTGCCGGTAGAATTCTAGGTTCTATTGTTTTATATGGCGATAAGTATAAAGCAATGGTAGATAACCTTTTCATTGGATGGTTTATCTCTGAAGATCATGCTAAAGTTGCTGTAGAATCGGCTCATAGAGATGGAATTCCTTCTAATCCGATAGAAAGATCTATCAAAGCCCAATATACAGGAGCAAAATATGCAACAAACTGATTCTTTATTGAAAGGTTTTTTACTGTTAGTTTTTATATTTGCTAATTCTTGGGTTGCTTACCAAATTGGTAAACAATCTACAGTAACGAAGGTAGAAATGATTCTTGATGCGGAACATTCCGTATCTACTGATAATATTTCAATCGAAGACGTTAAACTAGAAATTTCAAAATTGAGGTAATATGGGAATTCTAAAGCCAATTTCTGACGATGTTGATCAACTGGTCCAAGCAGGGTTTGACGATTATTATATTTGTAAATCTGTTGGTGTGGATTTTCCGGTATTAGAATATATCATTAAACATTTTCGTAAACAATACAATAAGCAACCTACAATAAATATTAAGGAAGTTTATAAACCAGGAGACTAATATGGTTACAATAGAAATTAGTTGGGAAGAAATTAAGTTTTTTATTGCTCTTTGTGTTGCTGGTGGGGTTTATGGATATTATGTCTATAATAGGGGTTTGAAAAAAGGTTGGGATAATGCCATATATTCTCTTGAGGACGCAGGCGTTTTATATGTTGATGAAGATGGTGATGTTTGTAGAGTTTCAGATCAAGAGTTCGAAAGTTATCAAGAAAGTATGGGATATTCTGAATAGTCGTTTATGATTATTTGCGTTTGTTCTAATCTAAATGAATCCAAAATGAGAAGTCTTATTAAGTGTAATAAGATTAAGTCTGTCAGAGAATTCCATAAATTACAACTTTGCTGTAATTGTGGGAAATGCTACAAAGACGTTCAGAAAATATTGAAAGAAAATGAATAAAATTTATACAAGAAAAGTCGAATATGATTTTGAGGGCTATGCTATAATAGAGATTCCTGAAGAGATTTGTGAAGAGTTAGATTTACATCTAGGAGATGTTTTAGTTTATGAAATTAAGGCGGATTCTGTTATTTTGAGAAAGCGATTGGAATATTAGGAGTTGTATTATGCCAAAATATATTGTGACTGCTATTTCGCAGTTTCGAATGAACTACGTTGTGGAATGTAAGAATGAAGAACACGCTTTAGATACTGTTTCTATGGAAGAGGTTCAGCAGGAGTTTTCTCAATTACATCTTGGGGAAACTATTGTCTCTTCCAGAAGAATTTCTGATGAAGAATATCTAGAGTTGTTTGATAAGGAAAACTCCTATTTAACTTCTTGGTCTGATGAACAAAAGTTTCAATTTGTTCATCAGGTTGATTATCCAGAAGATTGGGAATTCTCCTGATGAGAGATATAGATTGTGTTGATATCATAGCAGAATTGGCCAAAGAATCTTCTAACGAATATCCTATAGATTTTGCTGATTTGTCTATATCTGAATCTGATGCTTTTAAATTAATGGCTAGCGAAATTTATGAGAAATTTAACGCCACAAAAGGTACGGATAATGAGAGATTGATTCTATTATCAGCTATAACAACGCTAACAGTAGAAAATTTCGTTTTGAATTTACGATTGTTGAAACAACATAGAGGTTGATATGTTTGTATTGATGCTAGTATTATCTCTGGGGTATGGTCAAAAGCAAATTCTATTCCAAGAATTTAGTTCTCTTAATAAATGTCAATTTGCTATATCGGAAATCTCTAAGATTGATATGGTAGAAAAATCTGTCTGTATACAGAAGTAGGTTCATTATGGAAAAGTATTTGATAGATAAAGTTTCGCAATTTACTCTAGAACAAATATATGATGAATTATATCAAATTAAAAGGGATTTGGATTGGCTTGATGATTCAATTTCATTAACAAAAGATCAGCGCCAAATCTATAATGATATCAATACAAGAGTCAAGAAACTTTTAGGTTGTCGATGACTTTACTTTGTACCGCTCTTACGGTATAATACTTTTGTAGTTGAATTTTGTGAGATTTTTTAATATGAAATTGACAAAAAAAGATCTAGAAAGTCTGGTGGTATTCAATAAAAACCAAAAGCGAATTGGTGAACCTAAACTAACTCCTGAAGAATACCTTTTTTACCTGTACGGCAAGGGTTTTAAACATTTACAGGTAAAAAAAGAAAAGAAAAAGCTGAAATCTCTTGATATTCCAAACTGGGCGACCGACCACCGAAATATTGTTTCGGTTACTTCGGATCATATCGCTACAAAACCAAACGAAGAATATAAGAAAGAAGTTTCTAAGAAATATCCTGTTGCACTAGCCTACAATAAAGGAAATTATCAAGTATTATTGCCTTCTGAAATCCAACACGCAGGAAGAAAAGTATGAATGTAAAAGAGTTGATTGTAGTATTATCAGGATTTGATCCTGAAGCGATAGTTGTTGTTAATGGATATGAAGGTGGATATACTGAAGATATTGGTGTATCTGAAAAAGAAATTTATTTAAATGTTTACGATGAATGGTATTATGGAAAACATGGAGATGCCTTTGATATTTCCTATGGAAAAGAAGGTCTTTCTTTTGAAAAAGCAAATGCTGTGATTATATCGAGGTAAGTATGGATATGGCTAAGGCTATTGTTATTACGATTGCTTGTTTTTTCATTTCTCTTTTTGTTGCTTTTTTGTTGATTAACGATAACAGTTATATTATTATAAAATCTGAATGGAATTGTACTAAATCTTTGATACTTGACAATAATAATGTTGATCAAGTTACTTGTATTGAATATAGAAAGGTAACTGATAATGAATAAAGAATTAAATACTTTACTGAACACAACTGTTGATGGAACTGGTAATAACTATAATCTTTATTTTGAAATAAAAGATTCGTCAATTCCTGATTATGTAGATATTAACTTTTATTCTACGTTGAGTTCTGCTAAGAATCCTTCAGCAACTCAAGATAAGTGGAAAACTACTTTGCCTCTCGAAAGTATCGATGAGTTATCAGATACTTTGATTGAATATCTAAGAACTAAGGTAATGGAAAAGATATGATTCTAAATTCCCAAGATTTGAAAAATATTTTCAATGATTCCAATAACAATAAAGAATACGAAGTATTGGTTTATACATCTTTTAATCATTATCCTATCAATAATATAATCAAAGATGGTAATAAGATTTATATTATTACAGAAGAAATTGGTGGAACTTTGGTTAATGAAGGTAAAGAAGAAATTGAAGAAACTAATGATGGACCTATGATTGCGTGAGGTAATATGTCTAAAATTGTTGAATATAAAATTATTATGGTTGAAAATTTTGCAGAATTGCAAGATGACGTAAATAAGTATATCAAAGAAGGTTGGCAACCTTATGGTAATTTTTTCTTAACTGAAAATTATCTAATAATTCAACCTATGGCGAAATATGAGGAATAATAATGATAACAGCTGAAAAGGCGAAAGAACTAACAAAACGAGCAATTTTTAATAATATTGACGAGCAACTCCGATATGTATTTGAAGATATCAGAGATGCAGCATTAGATGGTAAGAAAGAATTTATTATTGATAATTATAGATGTACCAAAGAAAGTTATAGTCCTTATATTTGGTTGCTTGGACCTAGAAGTAATTCTTCGGATTGGCAAAAGGTAGAGAAAGTGATCAAGGATCAAGGATTTAATGTCAAATATTATCTAATCCGTCAAGGTGAAGATTATGTTTCTATTACTTGGTAATATATGAGAGCGTTATTTTTTGTATTGATATTTTCTCTTGTTGCTGGTTGTATATACAGAGAAAATTGCCCTCATCATAAAAATCTTCCCAAAGGTCGTCAGTGTGATACTTTTCTTTTATAATGGTGTGATATGAAACTTGGTCTTGGCGTTTTTGGTATTTTACTTGCTGTATATATTATAATTATACCTTGTGGATTTATTTGGTCTATTAATACATTATTTCAATTAAATATTGAATATGATTTTGAGAATATTGCCGCAGCGTTCTTTCTGCTTTCTGTTCTAAGTCCATATTCAAATTATTCTAAGAAATAATGGAATTTAAAGTAGGAATGAGAGTTATTTGTTATAACTCTTTTAAAGGTAAAATACTCTCGATAGAGAAATCTAATTGCGTTGTCAAGATTGATAGGTCTTGTATGATGTTATGTAATTTTGTTTATATGAAACCGGAATAATATGAGAAACAGATATTGGTCAAACGGGAAATTCGCTAATTGGGTAAGAGGTACTCCTCAACCAGAATGCGGAACTTCTAAAGAATGGCGAGATTGGAAGCAAACTGCTAAAACGAAACATCCATTTCGATATTGGCTTGCTGAAACTGCTCTTGATAAGATTCAAGACTTTATTATGTATCCTATTGATAAACTCTATTCTGTGAAATATTGGTTAGTTAATAGATTTGTAACCAAAACTCATCAACTCACGTCCAATTTGAAAAAAGGTGAATGGCACGAACTAGATGAAAGAATTCTTCATTGTTTATTTGATGAGCTTGTGAATTTTGTCGAGGTGGAAGTTGCATGGAAAAATATCATTTGCGATGAAGCTTCTGCAGTAAAATATAATGCGCCTTGGCATTCAAAAGGTTGGTTTAAGAGCAGAACTTGGAGAAATGCTCAATCTGGTCTAGATTATCTTGATTGGGAAACTACTCTTATCAAAGACGAATCTTGGGGATTAAGTAAAGATGATCCAGAATATGGTCAACCTACTGAACAATCTCTGAAAGCTCAAGAAATCTCTGAACTCTACCATTGGTGGAAATTCACCAGACCTAATAGACCCGACCCTTATGAAGTTTCTGGGTGGAACGCCCGTTACGAAACAAAAACCAATAGCGGCGATAGCCTTTGGGATTATATGTGTACACCAGAAACCGAAGAAGAAAAATTAGAAACCAGAAGGATTCATGATCTTATGAATAAAATCGAGGAGGATTATTTTCAAGAAGATGAAGAAATGTTGATAAAACTTATTCGTCTGCGTAGATCCCTCTGGACTTGACTTTTTCTCAAGACTGTAGTATGATTTACTTTCTGTTTAAGGAGCGTAAATATGTTACAGTCACAACTCAAAGAATATGTAGAAAACAATTCTAATCTTGTTCAGATGAAAAAATCTGAATCCTATACTGATTTATTTGTATTAAAATATAAAAGAAAAGTCTTTTTTGATGGGCTTTGGAATCGTTATCTTGAAAAGTGTCGTGGTCTGGTAGTAGATAAAGATTTCAACATTATTGTTCATCCTTTCGATAAAATCTATAATTACGGAATAGAAAAGAACTCTCCAGTATTATCTGATGATGAAAAGGTCTTAGCAATCAAGAAGTATAATGGATTTATGGCAACGGCATCAAAGTATAAAGATGGTGTTGTAGTTGCAACTACTGGATCTTTGGATTCTGATTATGCTAAGTTAGCAAGGGAAATGATATTAAAAGCAATTCCTGAGAAGAATTTCATTCATAATACTACTTTTATGTTTGAAATTTGTCATTCTTCTGATCCTCATATTATTCCTGAAAAGGAAGGAGTGTATTTCTTGGGTCAAAGAGATAATGGTTATAATGATAAAATATCTCATTCTACGTCAATTTCCCAGATGGTTGACTATGGATTGGATTGGTATTGTAGTTCTGAATTTGATCGTGAATATAATATGTTGGGATTGACTATTCCTGTTCCAACTTATACTACTCTAGGCGAATTAAAGGAAAGAGTTAAGAAGGTAAAACATGAAGGTTATGTTGCATACACAAAAGATGGGGAATCGTTTAAATTAAAATCTCCATATTACTTGATTAACAAATTGTTTGCTCGTAAGCAAAATATTGATTCTTTGTTAAATGGTGACTTGAGTAAGATTGATGAAGAATACTATCCCTTGGTCGGACATATTAAAGAAAACAGAGAAGTATTTTCTGAAATGGATGAACAATCTCGATTAAACTTTACTCGTACTTTTTTGGAGAACTATCTTGACTAAAAGAATGATTTTAATTCGAGGATTGCCAGGTTCGTCCAAAAGTACACTTGCTGGCGATATGAGTTTTGCATATCCTTTTTCTGAACATTTTGAAGCAGATATGTATTTTATAGATTCGGATGGTAATTATAATTTTGATGCTTCAAAACTTAGACAAGCTCATAAGTGGTGTCAAGAACAAACTGATAGAGTGTTAGCTGAAGGTGAAATGGTAGTTGTATCCAATACCTTCACAACCAAGAAAGAACTAAAACCTTATTTTGAACTTGCTAAGAAGTATAATATCATTCCAACTGTAATTCTTTGTCAGAACAATTTTGGATCAATCCATAATGTTCCAGAAGAAACTGTAGAAAAAATGAAGCAAAGATTTCAATACGATATTTCAGAATTATTCGAGGTACTATGAGCATATTCTTTACAAGCGACATTCATGCGTTTCATAAAAAAATATTAGAATATGAACCTGATGCTCGTCAATTTTCTTCAGTAGAATTGATGAATGATACCATTGTTGAGCGTTGGAATTCTAAAGTTTCTAAGAACGATGAAATTTTTATTCTTGGAGATGTTTCTTTTGGAAAACTTAAAGAAACTGTAGATTTCCTAGGACGCCTTAATGGTAAACTTTGTCTCGTATCTGGAAATCACGATGTACATTTAACAAAGCATCAAGATTTTATTGATTGTTTTGATGGTAGGGTATTTGATTTGTTAGATCATAAGATTAATGGTAAACACTATGTTATGTGTCATTATCCATTAAGAGCATGGAACAAATCACATTACGGATCGATAAACCTATTTGGACACCTCCACAGTAAATGGAAAGGAAATCGTCAACAATTAAATGTTGGAATGGATTTGTGGAATCTTACTCCATTAGCAATAGAAGAAATTCCATCAATCCTTGAATCCCTACCGGAAGATGAAAATAAAATCTACGCTTGACTTTTTCGCCTGATCAGGTATGATAGTCTTGTTGTTGAAATTTACAGGAGAAAAAAATGGGTCTTGATATGTATGCTTACAAGGTTGGGAAAGGTCTGATTCCAGAAGGAGTTGAGGTTGATTTTTATCTTCCGGAAAAAGAAGAATACGTCGAAGAGGGTTGGTATTGGCGTAAGAACAATTATCTTCACGGTTGGATGGATGAACTCTATCGCGCAAAAGGTGGTAAAGACCCTGATTTCAATGGTAACACTGTTAAACTAACTGAAGAAGATTTGAAGAATCTCAGAACAGCTATCAAGAATAAAACTCTAACTAGGACTTTTGGGTTTTTCTTCGGTGGGGATTACAATTACTACGGCGAAGAATACGGCAGTGACAGAGATTTGAAATTCGTCGAGGAAGCATTGGAAGCGATTAAAGATGGTATGGATGTTTATTATAATAGCTCTTGGTGATAAAAATGCTCACTTATAAAGAATGCGAAAATGCCGTAAGTTCTTTCCCCAAATATCCAGCAAAAGAATACGTTTGGTATGCCTATAAGAATGGTGAATGTCAGACATTCGAGAATCGTAACGACGCCCTCACATTTTCCGAAAATGTTGAAAGGTCAGAAGTAAACAAAGAAATATATGAAGAAAAACTAAAACTATATTACGAAAATGAACAAAAGGTAGTAGATTACTGGATTTCTGAAATGCGTAAAGAGTTCGGTATTCCTAGTAAAGTCTTTGATATTTGTTATTCCGAAGCATATGATCGTGGTCACGCATACGGGCATGACAGCGTTGCAGAGCGTATGAATGATATAGTAGAATTTGCCGAGAAAATCATTGCGGCAAATAATGAAAACATTGTCGATGCAGCAGGATAGTAAGGAGTAAATTATGTTTCTTGAAGAGTTTTTGGATTTTATCGGTTATAGGGTAACGTCTGGTGAGAAATACTATTGGAATTGTTTTGGAAAGAATACTAGATATATTGAATCAGATGAAGTTGATTCTGGTAATGGTCCTATACATGCATTGGCTATATTTGATACCGATACGAAGTTCATCTATCAATTAGAATCTGTCAATGAAAGAGAAAGTATTGGATATCATTGGATTGATCCATTCCATAGAGAGGCTTATCGCCTTGAAGCAATTGCGAAAGGCGTTATTAGCCCAAATGAGATTTACGATGACGTAGAATTTCATATTTGCGAAACCTTAGAAGAATGGAGGGAGAAGACACTGGAACTCCTTGAAGGAAAAGAATCAGAAGAATATGATTATCCTATTAAGGATAACATTGAATCATCATTAATTGATTTCTTTCGTAACCATTACGATTTCTGGGGAGATAGAGTTGAGGATCAAGTAAAGCGTTATGTTAATAATTTGTATGGTGATTAAAAATGAGCAATGAATTTATTACATTGACGCTCACAGGACTTGAGTATCAGGAACATTGCACCAACATAGCCCACAGAACGGCGTTAATGTTGCACGAAAAGGGATATATTTCAGAAGAGGATATGGAAGAAATAACATCATCTTTGATCGTAACCTACGTGAGAAATAACACTTTTCTCGGAAAGATAAGAAAATTGGTATTCGGTGAATCTAAGCGTAAAGACATAGCCAATGTTGTCTTCTCTTGGGCAGAATTGAAGGAGTTTAAAAATGATTGAGAAAATTCTATCGCCAGTGTGTTATGAAATCTGGAAGATGTTAGATAATCCAGAAGATTGGCGTCATGGTAATTTCTACGGTGAACAAGGAAAACCTTATAATATAGTTCATAAAGAAACACACGTTTGTTTATGGGTTGCCAATGGGGGATGTTTTTTAGACGGATATAATACCACTATCTTCCCTCGACGCGAGGATGGCAGTCTTGATATGCATGGGGAGACGTTTGAAACCAAGGTTCCTCATATTGGATCGCTTGATCGTCATATTCTTTGGCGTAAGGTAAAGAAGGTTCTTTCCTATCTAGAACCTTTTGAAAAACCTTTTTCTGATCAGTTGTTGTATGATTTGCGTCAATACAACGAAAATAGATACTTAAATAATGAATAATCTAAAATTTGCAGATACCGTTATTGAACACACTATTGAACCCTGTTTACCTTTCTATGCTCGATCACCAAATAAAGTCGTTGAATACTATTACGAAGATTTTGATGATGGTTGTGGGCATACCGCTGTTCTAAGAAAAGTTGTCTACTTTGATACCAAGAAAAAGAAAACTCACGAAGCAACTGCTCAAGTAATATGGGACGCTTGACTTTTTCTGAAGATCAGTTACAATAGTCTTGTGGTTCAAAAAACGTGGAGACAAAGATGGAATATTGTGTATACAAACTTTGGCGTGGTCAAAAAATTGAACAGGTGTTAGAGTATTTTTTGACGCTTGAGGAAGCGCAAAAATATTTTAACAAAATACCGAAATCGAGGGAATACGAAGTCCATATTGGTCAGTTTGTTAGTTCTCTTTGACTTGACTTTTTCTGAAATTGTAGTAAAATAGTCTTGTGGTTCAAAAAACGTGGAGACAAAGATGAAACCGGAATACGTTGATTGGAATGCTATCAATTCTCTAGCAGTTGCTCAAAAAGGCAAACCTGCTGTTTACATTAATAATGGATTAACTTTTGATGACAATGATTCATATATCGGGGAGTCTGTTTTGGAATCATTGAAACCAAAAATTGATAAAGATGAATATCTTAATGGAGGTTTATTCTTTTTTGATACAATGGAAGAAGCACAAGAATTCTTCAATGTATTCAATCAGAATGATGTATATGCTTCTCCCATTTACGCTCAATTATATGATGCTACTGGAATGGGATTGACTTAGAATACCTAATGAGATATTATTCCTTCGACGAATTTGATGGTGAATCTGGATGGATTTCCACTGTATCCGAAGAAGACATTCGCATTACTGTTTTGAGGACTGTTTAAATGATTTCATTGTTGTACATTGGGATTGGAGTATGGATTAGTGTCCGTTCCCCTTGACTTTTTTCTTTTTTTGTAGTAGAATATATTTCTACTTAACTGTTGGAATCGAGGTACAAAATGTCAGAGTTCAAACCACCGAAAGATCCTGCTCTTCACGCATTGTGGGTTATTCGTAACTGGACCAGTCTCCCAAAAGGGAATATGCAATCCTACGAGGACATTGTCAGGAGAGTAAATCTTCTTGCATCCGAGGTGTTCGACGAACTAACAGAAAAAACGAAATAGAGGATATTCCGAGGGTTCAAAAATGAACGAAAAATTGCTGTACATTGGTGTTGGGAAGTAAAAGATGAATCAAGAAAAGATTAAAGAACTTGCTAAACAAGCAGGTTATCTTCCTGATATGTTCGGTGTTGGTCACTGGGACATGCCGGAATTTAAAAGATTTGCTGAATTGATTATTGAGGAATGTGCTGGTGTGTGTAGTAATGCCACAGCAGGAAAAGGGATGATTGACCTCGTTGGTCGTGGATTTGCTGAAGAAATCAAACTACGTTTTGGAGTTGACCAATGAACAGCGAACTCGTTAATATTGTAAAAAAGATTTGTGACGATACTGGCATTCTTCCAGAAGAAGAATATTTTGAGATTGCTGAATTGATTGTGGCAGAAGCGTTTAGAGCAGGTATGCTCTATTCCGCCAAAAAGTATTCAGAAGTTGGCCAAGAACGCTTTATTGGTAACGACGTTTCTCTATTTTTAGAAATGGAAGCAGTCGAACTAACAGATGATGAGATTATACAGCATTTTTGTATTGAAAAATGAACGAAAAGATTAAAAATGGAGTTTGATTATTTTGGCGATGACCAATGAAAGTCTATGCCGTAGTTTATGAGGAGTGGATAGAGGACGAGGATTGCGTCTATGGCGTTTTTGATTCAAGGGAAAAAGCTCAGAGATGTATCGACGAAATGCCAGAATTTTTTAAAGATTGGAATGCTTTTGTCATTGAAGAACAGGATGTAGAATGAAAGTATATGTTGTAGTATATGTAGATTTTTCTGTTGAAGATTTTTATGATAGAGTCTTTGATTCGAGAGAAAAAGCCCAAAAGTATATCGATGAATTACCAGAAGAAAAGAAAAATGATTCTGGTCAATTTATTATTAAAGAATGGGAAGTGGAATAATGAAAATTCATACTGAATATTATTTTGAGGTTGATCCATATAATGTGTTGTTGCGAAATAACGAACGCTATAGGTTTATCCTAGAAGATTTTGAATCAGAAGAACTTGCTTTAGATGCTATGAGAAAACTTGGGGAAATGTTTGAAAAGGATTTCTCGCCAAAATCTGGGTATAATTTTTCATTAGAGTTAAGAAAGAAAATTAGAATTGAGAGAGAATAATGACAATACCCAAACATGCAGACCCTATCCACGCTTGGGCAGAAGGCGCTGAGATTCAGCAATATGACCGCTTGACTTTTTTCTAAACTTCAGTTACAATAGTCTTGTAGTTAAAAAAGTGGAGACTAAAATGAGAAAACTTGCTTCGATTCAAAAAGTTCTTGACGTTGTTCCTATTGAGGGTGCTGATAGGATTTGTTCTTATAAAATCCAAGGTTGGAATGTTGTAGATTCTGTGGGTAAATATGCCGTCGGTGATCTTGTTATCTATTGCGAGATAGATAGTTTTATTCCTACTGAGATTGCTCCCTTCTTATCAAAAGGTAATGAACCAAGAGAATACGAGGGAATCAAGGGAGAAAGATTGCGTACCGTTCGCTTGAGAGGTACTCTATCCCAAGGTCTTCTACTTCCGTTAAGTCTGTTAGATAATGTAGATAGTATGTTATTTGAAGGATTGGATGTTTCTTATCCTCTAGGTATTATTAAATACGAACCACCCATTCCTGCTTGTCTTGCTGGTGAAATAAAAGGATTGTTTCCGTCTTTCATTCGTAAGACCGATCAACCTCGGATTCAAAATCTAGTTGACGAATTTGAATCTTTCAAAGAATATGATTTTGAAGTTTCAGAAAAGCTGGACGGATCGTCTTGTACCATCTATTATAATGATGGAGATTTCGGTGTCTGCTCAAGAAATTTGGATCTGAAACCAAATGATGATAACACTTTCTGGAAAATGTGTCAGAAGTATGATTTGGAATCTAAATTGAAGTTACTTGGAAAGAATATTGCTATTCAAGGAGAAGTTATTGGAACTTCGATTCAAGGCAATCCATACAAGATTTCTGGGCAGGATTTCTATGTTTTTGATGTCTATGATATTGATAAGCAAGAATACTATAATTCTATTGAGAGATTGCATTTGTGTGAGTCGTTAGAATTAAAACACGTTCCAGTTCTTGAACAAGTTGGCATATCTGATTCTATTGAGTCCTTGTTGAAATATGCCGAAGGTAAATCTGAATTGAATAGTATTACTGAACGAGAAGGATTGGTATTTAAATGTATTCAAAACCCTAGCATTTCCTTTAAGGCGATCTCAAACAAATTTTTGATAAAGGAGAAATAAGATGAATTTTGAAAAGTTTGTGCGTTGGTTTGGCATTAGTATTTTGATTTTGTTGGTAGATTTTTTCTCATTTAGGGTCACTCTACCAGATTTGATTTCTTCTGCTAATACTATTAATGTTGTTTTAGGTATGACTTGGGCGTTTCTCCTTGTTGTAGGACACGTTGTTTTTGTTGCTTGGGTTTATTTTAAAGAAAAAGGTGAAAAATGATTAAGTTTGTTATTGGCGTTTTTGTTGTTATTGGTATTCTTCTTCTGTCGAACTGCTCCTCAGTTCCTGCTGGATCGGTTGGTGTAAAGATTGATCTTTATGGAACGGATAAAGGTGTAAGCGAACAAGTATTACCAGTTGGTAGATATTACATTGGATTTGGCGAAGAACTTTATAAGTTCCCTACATATCTACAAAATTATACTTGGAACGAAAAGGAATCGTTTTCTTTCCAAACAAAGGAAGGATTAACGGTCAATGCTGATATTGGTATTTCTTATGCTGTTCTTCCTGATAAGGTTGCTAATATCTTTCAAACCTATCGAAGAGGTATTGACGAAATTACAGATACTTTCATTAGAAATCAAGTAAGAGATGCTCTGGTTTCTGTTGCTTCGACAAAATCAATTGAATATGTATATGGCGAAGGCAAGGCGGAATTGATGAAGGAAGTTGAAAATATTGTACGAGAACAAAATAAGGAATTGTTCACTATCTCTCAAATTTACTGGATTGGTGAATTGAGATTGCCTGATTCTGTTAGGGCTGCTATTAACGCTAAGGTAGAAGCAACTCAAAAGGCACTATTGAGAGAAAACGAAATTCAAACTGCGAAAGCGGAAGCACAAAAGAAAATTGAAGAAGCAAAGGGTGAAGCAGAATCTAAACTAGCAGTAGCAAGGGCAGAGGCAGAATCTGTACGAATTAAGGGCGAGGCTGAAGCAACTGCTATCGAAGCTAAATCTAAAGCGTTGAATACTAGTCCTCAATTAGTTCAATATGAAATTGCAAGGGGATGGGATGGCAAACTACCTCAAACAACTATGGGATCAAGTTCTATCCCAATGTTGAATCTAAAGTAATTCATTAAGGGGGATAAATTCCCCCTTTTTCGAGTAATATTATGAAAGGTGGTGAAGTGATCGAATACACGGTAAAAGTCAATGATAATGGTAATCGTTATTGGTATTTAAATGGTCAATTGCATAGAGAAGATGGCGCTGCTATTGAATATGCCAATGGTTCTCGTTGTTGGTATTTGAATGGCAATCTCCATCGGGAAGATGGTCCCGCTTGTGAATTTACTAATGGCACTCGTGAGTGGTGGTTGAATGATGAAGAATATACTGAAGAAGAATTCATCAAGAAGACCACTAAAGTAAAAGAACTAACAGTAGCAGAAATTGAATCTTTGTTGGGCTATGCAGTAAAGGTGGTAAAGTGATAGAATATACAGTAAAAGTTGATGACAATCGCACTCGTTATTGGTGGCTGAATGACAAGCGACATCGTGAAGATGGACCCGCTATTGAAGATGCTGATGGTAGTCGTTATTGGTACTTGAATGGCAATCGTCACCGAGAAGATGGTCCTGCTTGTGAGTACATTGATGGTAGTCGTTGTTGGTATTTGAATGGCAATCTCCATAGAGAAGATGGTCCTGCTTGTGAGTATATTGATGGCACTCGTTGTTGGTATTTGAATGGCAGGCGTCATCGGATAGATGGACCTGCTATTGAATATGCAAATGGTGATCGTTATTGGTATCTGAATGATGAAGAATATACAGAAGAAGAATTTCTCAAGTTGGCTTTCAAAGCAAAAGAACTTACAATAGCAGAAATCGAAGAGTTATTAGGGTATCCAGTAAAGGTGGTCAAATGATTGAATATACAGTAAAAGTCTTTGATAATGGTGATCGTTGGTGGTATCTGAATGACAAGCGGCATCGAGAAGATGGTCCCGCTATTGAATATTCAAATGGTAGTCGTTGGTGGTATTTGAATGGCAAACTTCACCGAGAAGATGGTCCCGCTATGGAATTTACTAATGGTACTCGTCGTTGGTATCTGAACGACGAAGAATATACAGAAAAAGAATTCAACAAGAAAACCCTTAAAGCTAAAGAATTAACAGTAGCAGAGATTGAAGCATTATTGGGTTATCAGATAAAGGTGGTAAAATGATTGAATACACTGTAAAAGTCTTTGATAATGGCGACCGTGGTTGGTATTTGAATGGCAAATACCACCGAGAAGATGGTCCTGCTATTGAATATGCAAATGGTCTTAGTGCTTGGTATTTGAATGGCAAGCGTCATCGGATAGATGGTCCTGCTTTTGAACATGCTGATGGTACTCGTTCTTGGTATTTGAATGGCAAGTGTCATCGAGAAGATGGTCCTGCTGTTGAATCATATGAAGGCAGTCGTTATTGGTACTTGAATGGCGATCTTCATCGGGAAGATGGCCCCGCTATTGAATATTCTGATGGTACTCGCTGTTGGTATTTGAATGGTGTAGAATATACAGAAGAAGAATTTCTCAAGAAGACCACTAAAGTAAAAGAATTAACAGTAGCAGAGATTGAATCTTTGTTAGGTTATCAAATAAAGGTGGTAAAATGAATCCTAAAGCTAGAGAATTAGCAGAAAAGGCAGGTTTCATTTTCTGGCGGGACGAGGAATGGAAACCGCAAGATGCCGTTATTGATTGGAGCACACAGTATGATTCAGAATTAGAAAAATTCACCGACCTTGTCGTACAGGAATGTATAGATAAGATTGAAACCTATAGAATACCTTGCGGCAATAGTGCAGCAGGAGAAATGGCGTGTGAATGGACCTATGATGCCCTGAAATCTATTCGTGATGACATCAAAGAAACTTTTGGTATTGAATGATAACTTATAGTACAAATATGATGGGTCCGCTTTCTATGGATTGGTTCAGAAATAATGGATTCACAGAAACTGTTACTAAAATTCTTGAACGCGATTCTATTGTATTCCCACACTTAAAAAAAGGTGATGAATATACTTACGAAAAGATAAAAGTGTATTGGTTTGGTGGTAGAATTGATATTAGAGGCACTGATTATCCCTATGGTGAAGAATTAAGTTTACCAGTTATGAGAGGAGAAGATTGGTATACTTTTTCAAAATGGTTAGATACGTTTGAGACGACTGAAGTATGGACTCTTGACCAAATCGTAGAAGAATACGAAAAAACCAATTCAAAAATACGGTGGTTTGAGAAATGAGTTGGTGTAGATGGTCTACAATTCGTACTATTAATAGTACGCGAGACCTCTAAACGTACTATTAATAGTACGCGAGACCTCTACATATATGTAGATAAAAATTACATTTTTGAATATGATGATAATTATGAGGAAGATGAATGACAATGAGCAATGAAATTCAAACTAATGAAACTTTTGAAGAAAAATTAAAGACTCGGATTCGTGAGTCTATAGGTGATCTTCTTTCAGACGATGACCTAAAGAAGATAATTGATCGTGGACTAGAAGAAGTTTTCTTCACTGAGAAAGTTACCATCACCGGACATTATAATAACAATAAACAAATCACACCGCCGTTGATCCATCAGATGATTCAGGAATTGCTTCAACCAAATGTTGATGAAATCATCAAGCAATATATCTATGAACACGAAAGCGAAATAAATGAAATCATTCATAATACTGTCCAAGAAGGTATTGGAACGTGTCTTGTTAAGGCAATTAACTCTATGTTTCAGAATCAGATGTTCACTCTTGAGAGTAATATTCGCAATCAACTTACCAATAGATACTGAAGGAAATTAGATGCGGTATTTTCAAATAAATTGGTTTGATGAAAGTAATAATACTGATATCGTAGAGGTTTTATCGGAAGAAGATATTCGTAGAGATTATTTTCCGTTTTGGTATGAAAAGATGTGTGCTAAATTTGGAAAAGCCCACGTAGACGAGAATTATACTTTTGAAGATTGTTTAGGCGATTGGAAAGTAGTACATTGGGCAATTGAGGTTGATGCTCCTACTTGACTTTTTCTGCGAGTTCGTTTACAATAGTCTTGTGTTAGAAATTTGGAAAACAAATGAACAAGCAAATTTGTTTTCTTTGGGAATAAATTCCCCTTTTTCGAGTAATAATATGAAATGTAGGAAGAAACCTATAGAAATCGACGCAGTTCAATGGTTCTCGTTCGGAGATCACAATGCTGTACTTGACTATCACGAAGCGTATGATGAAGGATACCGAATATATTCTGATCCAACTGATGCAGGATTGGCGACCTGCTTAAACTCCTATAAAGGGAAAGGGTTAATAAAAACTCTTGAAGGTTGGTGTGAAGTAAGCCAAGGAGATTTTATTATCACAGGAGTTAAAGGAGAGCATTATCTTTGTAAAGAGGACATATTCAATATGACTTATGAAAAGGAAAAGAAAATGTCTGATAAGGAAATTCCATATAGATATAGGTTAAAGAATGAACGAAAGAATTAAAGAACTTACCGTGAACGAAAGAATTAAAAAACTTACCATATCTGCTATTACTGAATGTTTTGATGATCAGTTAGACAGATATGGCGATTTAGATAGAATGTACATTCCATTTGCATTTTCCGAAAGATTCACTAACCTTATTATTCAAGAATGTATATCTGTAATGGTTGAGAATGATTATCACGGAGAATGGTTAGGCGAAAAGATTAAAGAACATTTTGGAGTTGAATAATGTTTAATTGTGAAAAATGTGGTGGTTCTACCAATGCAATGGTATTAATGGAAGTATCTGCTCCTTCAGAAATGATGCACAAATTTTCTAAAAAGAACATGCAATCTAAAGAATTTCAAATTTTGGGAGTTCTGTGGGAAACAGCAGATTTTATTTGTTTGAATGAATCTTGTAGACACGTAACCAATGGATATGGCAATTATCTTACTGATTTGAAAAAAGAAAATGAAAGATTAAAAAAACTTCTTGAAAAGGTTGAATGATGTTTATGTGATTATGTCATTAAATATGTTGAATGATCTTAAAGTCGATTGAGTAATGGACAAGACTGATTCTTAATCCTGATAATATATCATTGAAAGATATGTTTTATCTTATGAAAGATGGTAATCATTATTTCGGATGGAATACTTGGAAAGGCAAACCATTTTTTGCTTGTGAATTTTTCTGGTACGATTCTCCACGATTTTGTTTTATTTTGGGTAAATTTCATTGGAACGTTGATTATAATTAAATTAGGTAAATATATGATACATAATATAATTGGAAATATAATTGGAATTTTTGTTGTTGCTATATTTTTTAGTTTTCTGCTTTCTTATCCTATAATGATACTTTGGAATTCTTGTTTGGTTCCTGCGGTAACTATTTTGAAAGAAGTTGGTTGGTTGCAAATGTGGGGAATTAGTTTTTTGTTTTCTATTTTGTTTAAAATGAATTACACTTCGAATACTAAGTAATATAGATTATGATTGATATATTCGAAGAATTGAAACAAAAAGCAACTGTTATTGTTGATGATGGTTGGGGAGGTATTCATCCAGAATTCAATGAAGAAAAGTTTGCTGAACTAATCATAACAGATGTTCACGAATTACTTCAAGAACATTACCAAGAAACTCCGTTAGAACTTTGTGGTCCTTTATTGGACTTTTATCATAAACTTATTGACAGGTATCACATACAATGATTGAAACAGTAAAAGAAAAATATGATGGTGATAGACTATCTGCCGCTGATATTCCTATCAGTGATTTGAATATCTATACAAAGAATTTTCGGATTGTATACGAACCAAAACAAGATATAACGCCTTACGAATTATCTCGCTTAATGCAACTGTTTTTTGTAACTACCATTACGTTATATGGATCTCTTAAGGTAGAAGAATTCTTGCAAGAACACAACTTAGGAAGACATTTTTCCTATCATCCTCTCAACGCTTGACTTTTCTGTGGATTGTAGTAAAATAGTCTTGTGGTTGGAAAAATGGAGACTGAAATGAAAATTGTAAAAGAACCTGATGTTTTGTATGTTGTTCTGGAAGAAGATCGTGGAATGGGTGCTTCCGTTCAAGGTGTCTTTTCTGATAAAGAAAAGGCAGAAAAATTGTGTCTTGAATCTTCAAGATATTTTATTGACGTTTCGTATGTAAACGAAATTGAGGTATAAAATGAACAACAAAGAAACTTTTCAGCAAGAATTCAAAGCGTTATTAGAAAAGTATAATGTATCCATTGGTTTCCAAGTTTCTGAGTGTTCTGATACTCATGGTTTATCTGGAGAGAAGATGATTGTCTATCACACTATCCCAAACACCTACAAAACCGAAGATTGGATTAAGGTGGATGGTTGGGATATTGGTGCTTCTGATATAGAAATTACCGAAGATGAAAATTATAACGAAGTTTAAAGATTATTACGATTTCTATTCTACAAATTTTGGTGGTCCTGATCCAAAAGTAGTCTATGAGCGCCATCTATTAAACGATCTTTCTCAAATATATTTTAATGATGATTCTAAGATTAAAAATGATGAAGTTGATCTTGTTCTTAGGCTCGCTAATACTATATATGATTACGATTTCCGTTGGTTGATTGTTTGCGGGAAGAAATTTCTTCTATTCAGAAAAAGCGAATATCCAAAAACTCAAATATGGACTGCTTATAAAAATTCTACAGAAGTAGAAAAACATCTAAATCTTCTCAAAGGAAAACGTAGTAGATGGGAGGTTTATCCTAGGAAAACTCCTGAATACTATATGGGCGAGTTTTCTCAAAAGAATCTTGATTTCTGCATTAAACACAAATCTCCTGTAGTTGTGATTGAGGGTGGCAGATTTACTACAGATACTCCGATTCTAGGTGATATTATTAACTTTGTATCAATGTATCCCGCTGAACAAATCTATCAGGATATCTCTTACTTTATGTTAAACCAAATTAATGGTAGCCCCGATATTGATCCGCCAGTAGTGTTGGATGATAAATTTAAAATTGAATATGCTGGGTTTGATAAGAAATACTCATTCAGACCTGCCATGAGAAAATAGGAAAAGATCATGACTATAAGTTCAGAAAGATACAGGTCAGTTGTTCAAACAGAAAAGTTTCTGTTAGATTTACTTGATCCAAAAAAGACTCCAAAAGTTCCTAAACACATTAGACAACAAGCAATATCGTGTTTGCGCCATTATCCTTGCCAATGGGTAATGGACTTGACCTCAGAAGTTTATCCTGATATGTGGAAGAAAGAATTTAATGACTAAATCAAAATATCAAAAACCAGCAGAAGGTATAATGCTAACTCACGATTTCAAGGATGCTAAGTTTTATTCAGTAAATTGTTCGTGTACTAATCCAGATGATAAGATTGACCTTGAAATAGAAGCCGACGAGTATGGAGAAATCGTAGTATATTTTCATACCACTGCAAAAACTCATTGGTGGAAAACTTTAGCGAATTGGGAAACTCATAAGATTGACAATCCGTTCTTATATCTCATTGTAAATTCCGTTCAATCGCTAATCAATGGATTACATCAACGAATTAAACTAACCAAAGAAATTTGGTGGAATGGATACATTTCTCTACAAACTACTACTATTCTTACAAAGCAGACTGCATTGAATTTTTCAGAAACACTCAAGGATGCCATAAAAGAAATAGAAACCCGAAATGATAAACCTTGACTTTTTCTGTAAATGTTGCAGTTATTGCTAAAGGATGAAAAAGAATTATGGAATTTAAAAAAATACAACCAATACAATCTCATATCATCGAAGATGATGATGGTAGTCTATATAGAAGAAATTTTGAAGATGATTGGGAACAAATGGAGAATGGGGGAGAGTGGTATCCAGTCTATTATTCGGAAGGAATGGAAAAAGAATTTCAAGAATATTTAAAATCTAAAGACAATGAACAAATGACATATATTAAACCTTTACCAGATTCAATGACTGCTCCTTGGAATGGAACTCCTATTACAGATCATACTTTTGCAGGAATTCCACCAACTACATCAAGTAAAACGGCATATATTCCAACGCCTTTTGTTGTTCCTCCAGAATTGAAGGTTGGTGACAAATGGTTTGTTAAACTACAAGGAGCAAGTTGTTTAACAGAACAAAAAATTATTGAAGTAACAGAAAAAACTGTATTACTACAACGAATGGATGATAGTTTGGCATTACACACCCATCTTAGATACAAGAAAACTGATATTGAATTTGTGGAGAAAGTAAATGATTGACAGATCAACTATTAAACGAATGGCTTTGGAACAAGGATTCAAACTCAAAGAACAGCCAGATGGTTCGATGGATTTGAATCCTTATGTATATACGTTTGCTAGGGTGCTTGAAACTCAAGTTAGAAAAGAAATAATTGCTAGTTTGATTTTGGATACTCCAAACAATCCAGAGATTTTGTAAAATGAAATACAATCCAGATTTAAAATATGAAATTGACCCAAAACGCATTTTCTGGGAACTGGATTGGGGAAAATATAAAAATGAAGACGGTTCTCAAACATATCCAAACAAACCAGAAAAAGAATTAAACTTCGAAGAAGAATTTGGTCTTGCTCATTTATTGATCAATGGGGTAATATTTGTAACCAATCATTGGTGGGAAGATGATTGGTGCGAAGAAGCAAAGAAAACAACTGGATTGTTCGTAAACTGTAATGATTTATTCGCTCGGGGATGTTCTGATGATGAAGAAATCGAAGTAAAAGAACTACGACAGTTATATGATCTTTGGATTGATGATCCAATTTATGGTTCTGATATTTGGTGTATTCTAAAAAGAAAACAAGAACCACAAGAACCAATATTCGATAGAATCCAAGAAAATACAAAATACGACTTAACTAAATTAAGTCTTGATGAAGATTTAACTTTTGAAGAAAGATTAAAGAGAATCACAAAATGAAATATCGCAAGAAACCAGTTGAAATTGATGCCTTTATTTGGTATTACGAAATGGCAGCAATTTCTTTTCCAGAATGGTTTGTTGATGCCGTTGTTGAAGAGAAAGTTGTTCCAAATGTGGGTGGAACTTTGTTCATTGAAACTCTTGAAGGACGAATGATAGCTCAATCGGGAGATTATATTATCAAAGGGGTGAAAGAAGAAATCTATCCTTGTCGTAGAGATATTTTTGAAATGACATATGAAAAGGTCAATGATGAATAAAGATACTCCAACATTTTTATTTGGTATGTCTTTTGCAATAATATTGATTGATCTTTTTGTTAGTTTACCATTCACCGTTGTTTCAAAAACACAAAAAGCAATCGAAGAATGCGAATCAACGCTTCCAAGAAATCAACATTGCGAAATTACGGCAACCCCGAAAGAAAATCCTTGACTTTCCCTGTCAGTTCAGATACTATAGTCCCATAGTTAGAAATCAACTGGAGAAATCAAATGTCAAGATTCGTAAAATACCACAACGAAACTAACGAAGTTGCGCTGTTTGAGTCCGACGGCAAGTATTGGATTGGGGCATACGGACCGTTTTTGACACATCAAAATGGAGAACCAATGTATTATTATGTGGATGGGTATTTCGATTCAGAAGAAGATGGACTTCAAGCTTTGGAAACATCTTCAAAAGATATTTTTTGAAAAATGATTACGGCAACCCCGAAAGAAAAACCTTGTCTTTCCCTGTCAGTTCAGATACAATAGTCCCATAGTTAGAAATCAACTGGAGAAACGAAATGACGCTTGAGGATTATGTAAATTACGTGGCAAATGCCGATAGGATGTCAGACCTCGAAGCTCAACTTGCTGGAGACGATTTTCATTCGCTGAAAAATGTGTATGCTCTTTGCGAAAAATTTGTAGACCATATGGATCGGTTGAATTATGCAGAAAAATACGCATGGGACTTGGACAAGGACGATTGACTTTTCTATAAATTGTAGTAAAATAGTCTTGTGGTTGGAACTTTACAGTAGATTGAAATGAGGAAGCTAAAATGTTTATAAAATTGACAGCAATTCGTATTACCGAGTATGGTGAAGAAGTTTGTGGAAAGATAATGTTCCACAAGGATCAAGTTGCTGCGGTCACTGGACCAATGGCATTCAACTTCAATCCAGAAACAGGAGAACGGTTTAAGAATAAAATCTACAGAGGAAATGCTATCGTACATCTGACTTCTGGTAAAGTATTTCCTGTACAAGAGAAGTTTACAGAAATAGAAGCAATGCTATTAGGACAATGTGAATAAAATGATTATTGTAAAACAAGTTAGTTACGCATTTCTACAGATTGGTGTATTCAATGATAGAGCGGAATCTATTCCTACTTGCTCTCAATTTAGAATGGATTCTTCTATGTATAACTCTTTCGCAGAATTCATCAAAAAGAATGTACAATATGCGAATCATATCCGTGACACATATCACGATGATAAGGAATCAAAATCAAAATACGATCAGGGAAAAGTCGATACCTTCATGTGTCATGGCCTCGCTCCTATTGTCCTGATTAGTGTTCCTGCGTTTTTAGAATTTCGTTTGGTTATCGGAACAGATGTATTGACAGTGAATGCAACTGATCTTGAAGAAATTTCTAATAAACTATTGGAGTTTTGAATAATCCTTTAAAACGAAGGTTTTCTTCTCTTGCCTTCTTTGCTCAAATTATGCACCCATTCCCAATCTTCCTTTAGCCCGACTTGGGAATGATATTTTTCTTTTGGAATTCGTTTGTATTCTCCTTGTTTATTATAACACGGAACCAAACCCTTATTTTGTAGGAAAAGATGAGTTCCATTTGCAACTTTATCGGTTTGTAAATTCGTTCCATCCGATCTTGTTAGAAAATTATGAGTTCCATTTGCAACTCTTTTAAGATTGTTATCTGATGAAACAGAAGTTCCATCTTCTCTTTTTAAAAAATTGTGAGTTCCAGAATTGACTCTATCTTGTTGTAAGGAAGTTCCATCTTCTCTCGTCTGAAAAGGATTAGTTCCCTCTTTCACTCTATCGGATGCAACAGAACTTCCATCTTCTCTTTTTAACAAATGATGAGTTCTAGCATTCACACGGTCAGTTTGTAAGGAAGTTCCATCTTCTCTCGACTGAAAAGGATTAGTTCCTTCTTTCACTCTGTCTTGTGTTAAAGAAGAACCATCTTCTCTTTTTAACAAATGATGAGTTCCAGCATTCACACGATCCGTTTGTAAGGAAGTTCCATCTTCTCTCGACTGAAAAGGATGAGTTCCTTTTACGATTTTTCTAAAATTGTCCTCTGAAGTATAACCATTAGATCCTTTAATCATATTCATACATAAGGGATCATTCCAATATTTTTCTATATAATATTCTTCTAATTCGTATAATTCCTTAATTGAATTCGTTTCTGCGATGATTTCTCTTGATAAAGTTAATTTATCTTTTATTCCAGAAACCCATTTACCAGATCCTAGATACCCGTCGTTTATATCATTGGTTTGATGGCGACCAATATAATATTTTCCATTGATGTGTGTAGTTTTATAGACAAATAAATACATATGCTGATGCTCCTATTAAGCGTTAGAGTCCTTGGGATTGTGGTGATCCGCGAAGGACATTTTTTATGACTTGACTTTTTTACCCGATGGGTATATACTATTTATATAAAGTGAAATTTAGAGGTGAAATATGGGCACTAACTTTTACGCAGAATTCAACAAATGCGAATGTTGTAATCGTTCCAATAAAATTCACATCGGCAAAAGTTCTTGGGGTTGGGCTTTCCACTTCAGAGGATATGATGGACAATATGGGTATATTGAAGACAGCGATGACAAGACTTTAGAAGTTCCAGAAGACTTTCAACTAAAGTCTTGGAAGCAATGGAAAGAATATCTCAAGGATAATCCTATCATTGATGAATACGGCGAGGCTGTTTCGTATGAAGAATTTGTAGAAATGGTAGAAACCTATAAATCTCCTGGTTTTGTTCGTGACGATGGGCATAGGAATTTAGATCACATTGATGAAATTCTAAAAGAACAAAGGTATGCTGACATTTGGAGAGAATATCGGGACGAGGATGTTTATTGGCACGATGAAGATGGGTACTCCTTTTCTTCAAGATATTTTTCTTAGGTAAATAATATGGAACAAATAGGTTGGTTTGTTGTTGGTGATGGTAATTTTGGTCCTTATCTTTTTGGTAATCAAAAATCTGAACCTGTCGGACCAGTATTCATAGAAACTGAATTTGACCATCAATATTGGAAGAATAGAGGATATGACATAATTCCTGTTTATGTTAATGGCAATGATAAAGAAGATTATTCTTTTATTGAGGAAAATAATGATTACGCATCTTGAAAAACTTTGGTGTGCTATGTTTGTGAGCGAAGGTTGGTATGAATCTTGGAGACGTTTTAAGGATTATCCTCTAGTATTATCAGAAGGTTGTGGATTTAGGCAACACGCTCTCAAATGTAAGACGGTTGGAATCGTTGAGTTTGATAGAATTCTTAATAAGTATGAAATTTCAATGAAAAAGGGTGATGCTGTTCCTGAGATGTTTATTTATGGAGATGATGAATGAGTTATGTATTAGTGATGTTTATTTATGCTGGAGCCTTCTCTAAAGGAGATAGTGTTGCTCTTAATTCTGTTGATGGGTTTTCTACATTAGAATCTTGTCAAAAAGCAGGACAAGAGGGGAATCCATTGGTTGGAGGAACCGTGAAAGAATATAAGTTTGTTTGTATACAAAAAAAGTAAGATAGAAATTTATGTGGTGGAGGATTAAACGCTGGTGGTTATTCCGACTTGCTCCTTGTCCTCAAATTGGAGATACATTGGTATTTTACCCCTTTGATTCCGAAGATACCTTGAGACAAGAATTAGTGGTGAAGGGAATAAGAGGAGACTACTTTCTATTTACATTTGCAGGAGGATACGTAACAGACATGTATTATACGGATTTCCTTGAACTTTTTATTAACAAAAAATTTATAGAATCTTGGGGCATTAAATTATGAAACCTCAAACCTTAGAATATTATAATTGGGATGATGTGGAACAGTTTCTATCAGATGCGATGGGAATTGATAAGAAACATTTTCTTGGATGCCATCCAGATAAAATCCCCAACTACTGGCGTATCTGGGGAGAGGTTGTAGATTTGGATATTCGTAATGATTCTTGGAAAAAGGTTGGAAAATGAGCGAATTTAGAAACCAGATTCCTGATCTAATCAATAATCTAAAAGCGATTCACGGAAGCATTCAAACAGATACATATTATATTGGGTTATCTGTAACATATTTAACATATCTTTATGATCTACTAGAGAAAGAAGAAGTAAAACCAATAAAAGAATCATTTCTAAAAAATATAGATAATGAAGAATTTTTTAGGATTTTTAACATATCAGAAGATGATCTTAATACTTTTGATCCCTATGAAGTATATGATGATATTTGTGATGATATTACCAAGGTAGTAGAAAATCGAATGAAAAATCTTACTAGTGATGAGAAATATATCGTAATAGAAAAACTGTCTGAACAATTTAGATTTTGGAATGTTTTAGGAGATTAACTTATGTCTGAAGAAAAAGGAATATACGAAGTCGAAAAGAAAAATTTCAAAGAAATGCTTGATTCTCCAGAAATGGAAAAGTTGCGCCAAGAAATAGAAGCATCTGACGAACAATATAAGAAGGATGCCGAATCGTTCTGGGATAATCTATCCTATGATGATAAACTAAAAGCATTCTTTTATGTATGTTCTAAGATTCATAAAGGCGATGTAGAAGAACAGGGTAGTTATCGTCACGTTTTGTACGACGTATTTAATTTCTACATGGATTCATATGGTATTGGCATGAACTGCGGATATCTAAATCTCCACAACTATATTTACGGTGGAATAGAATTTTCTAAATTTAGATCGGCAGAAGAAGTAGAATTCCGCTCTGGCGATATCATTCATAGATTTCCTATTTCAAAGGATGACTGGGTTAATGTTTCTTTTGACGAAGAAACTAACCAACTTCTGATAACGACTGAAGAAAAGTTTTAGGTTTAACAAAGATGAATGATTTTAGTTTTGTTATTTCCGTCGTAAATATAGTTTTAGCGTTTTTATTGGGTATAGTGGTTTCTGTTGGAATGGTTTCATCTCCTCTCACGGAGTACCATGATTCAATAAAAGAATGTGAAAAAGCATTACCTAGAGACAAACATTGTAAGATAATTGGAGTTGTTGATGATGGAAAATAAAATTGATAGTGCCTACGCAGATATTGGCGTCTTTTTCGGTAAAATTTCTGTTGGGCATATTGTATTTCCTAATGGAGATAAACGATATGAGTATAATCCCAAAGAAGATATTACTGCCTATGAAGTAAGTCGTTTATTGTTATTGTTTTATTTTGCTGCTACAGTTAGAGAATCTCATACTTTTGATTATTGTTCTTATATTCAAGAACATAAACTAGAAAGACATTTTGACGAGGTTTAACAATGAATAATCCAAACCCAAATTGCCCAAGAGAAGATTGCAGATTTCAATACGGTATTGGAATGACTACTTCCATGTATTATCCTCCAATTTACGATAAGCATGGGAATAATACCAATCCTGACGGTAATACTACCTCTGGAGAAACGACTTGTACTACTTGTAATAAGAAATGGTATTATTCAAGACGTTATGGAGAAACAACATTTCAAGAATGTACTCCAGCAATTTCTCCAGAAGATAATTCAGAAGGTTGCTAATCGCTTGACTTTTTCTTCGTTCTACGGTAGACTATACTTGTTGTTGAATTTTTGAGGTGTATATGAACGAAAAGCTTTTCTATTTTGTACTAAGTCTTGCTATGATTACCAATGCTGTTTGGATTGGGCAAAAGATTTATTTTGCTAAACAGAAAGAAACTGAACAACTTCTGTTGATTCAAAAGACCAATCAAGAGGTTGATAAAATCCTAGAGATAATGGATAGTATTAAACATAAAATTGAAACATTGGAGAATAAGTAATGGCGCATAAACATAAAGATTTGATTAAGCAATGGGCAGACGGAAAAACTATTCAAGTAAAAGAACATTTTGGTTGGGTAGATACTCCAACCCCGCATTGGTTTGAAAATATCGAATATCGGGTTAAACCGGACGAGTTTACTCAATCATTGATTGATGCGTATAAACGAGGTGATAAGGTTAGATATCGACTAAATGTGGATTATGTTACTCCTTGGTATGATTTATTATTGACAAATCCAGAAGATATCGAAACATCAAAATTTGATCAATTAAATTATAGATGGAGTATTGAACCGAAGAAGACGGTCTATAATGATTCAACCAATGATATTAATGAAATTCTTGATAACTTCAACTTCGAAAAAGTTAAGAAGGTAATGGATTTTCTTAATTGGAAATGGTTTGGTTCTAATGGAGTTCCTGAAATTTATGAACTTCGCCAACACGCTAGAAAACTAATGAATACTGCTGTAACCGAATGTCTTAAATCTAAAGAAACGGATTATACTACAGAATGTGGTGGTTTTAGGGTAGAATGTAATAAGTATGAAGGTGATCCTAAGATTTATCTTCGCCTTAGTTTCAATTTAGAATCTTGGGAAAATTGGACTTAGAATGGAAAGTAAATTATTCTTTTATACTTGTATAATCATTTCTCAAGTTTGGATTGCTTCTGCTAATAATGAAACTAATTATAAATTTATTATTGGTTGGGTTTGGTTATTCATTGCTATAGGAACTAAAATTTTTGAGATCGTATCTAAATGAATAATACCCTTTTGAATAAGGTATTAGAAGATCCTTGTGATAAAAATATAGTTGAATTGAAAGAAAACCTTATTCGCTCTAAAGATACTACTTTTATTGATAGGTTAAATGAATCTCTTAAATTTGCTATGGAGAAATTGAATGCTCACAATTCTTGATTTTGTCAATGCTGGGGGAAAATGTATAACTGCCGCTGGTTGGGAATTTCAAATTTGTTATATCAATAAAGATATAGAATATCCAATTTGCGGGTATGTAATTTCTCCTTCTGGTGTGAAATCTCTACATAACTGGGACGTTTTTGGTAATCCATTTGACCTTCCATTGACGCACGGATTGAATCTTGTGCCGGTGGTACCGATTATAACTTACCATATTATCGACATTGCTCAATTATCTAAATTCG
>Ga0208089_1000024_pt1 | contig 40960 bp, 35 predicted proteins | sample LakMenEpi29Jun12_FD_150744 | JGI IMG/M metagenome (GOLD analysis project Ga0208089, IMG submission 150744) | Freshwater microbial communities from Lake Mendota, WI - 29JUN2012 deep hole epilimnion (SPAdes) | ecosystem: Environmental > Aquatic > Freshwater > Lake > Epilimnion/Euphotic zone ... | reverse complement strand
TCAACAAAAACGCCGGTTTAAAGACCGGCGTTTTTTTATTTAATAAGAGAGATATGTTTCGAACTACTCTAATTAACGTTATACATTATTGAGTATTTTGATTAATGAATACCTAATGCCGTAGCAATAACAGCTTGCCCTAATGCTAAACCACCATCATTCATTGGATAATATTTAGGATAGAATACGTTTTTATTACATTGCCGCAATTTCAAAGAAACCGATTCCAATATCAATTTATTTTGAAATACACCACCACTTAAAACGATATTATCTATACCAGTTTTAAGACTAAGCATAGTTAAAACCTCAACGGTTGCATCAACAAGACTATGATGAATTCGTGCGGCAATATTCGCTTTATCAACGCCATTTCTGAGATCGCTCAGAACTGCCCTCCATAGCCCCTTCCAATTCAACACTAACAATTGTTCATTGTCCTCAATTGCCCACGCCCGTGAATAAGATTGCTCACTCGAAAATACAGTTGTAGCAAGCACTTCAAGTGCCATTGCTGCCTCACCTTCATGTTGAATTTTTTCACTATGTAAACCCAGTGCAGCGGCAAATGCATCAAACCAGCGTCCACAAGAACTACTCAATGGCGAATTAATATTTTGGAGGATCATTTTTTCTAAAGTCGCTAGAGGCTTTGTTTTCAGAAGCTCAATAATTTTTAAATCAGAATAATCGGTCAGTAATAGATCTATATCAAAATAATGCTGTAATTGTGCATAGGTATTTCGCCAAGGTTCTCGCATGGCTTGTGTACCTCCAGGTAAAGCAATATTTTGAAAATGCCCTAGTCGCCTAAACGATTGATAATCTCCAATTAAAAACTCCCCACCCCATAACGCATTATCACTATTGACGCCCAAACCATCAAAAATGGCTGCTAACATAGGTGGAGCATTCATAGGTATATTCCATTCTGCTAAACATGCTGCTAAATGTGCATGATGATGCTGAACGTGAATGACTGGCAATTCGCCTAATTCAGCCAATAACTGGCCATATTGCGTAGATAAATAGTTTAAATGATAGTCGGTTGCGATGGTTTCAGGTTTAAATTGGTATAGTTTTTTATAAAAATCAATCGCATGACGGTAATCATGTTGAACAGTGGCTTTGTCTAAATCTCCAATATATGCGGAAACGATAGCTTTGCCATTTTGCATTAAACAAAAACTGTTCTTAAGTTCCGCCCCCATCGCTAACACCTTATTTGCATTCTCAAAACCAAGAGGCAAAGAAAGGCTTTCGGGAGCATAACCACGTCCACGACGGAGTATATGCATACTACCCGCCATTTCTCGAAGGAGTGAATCGTCAAGTCGATTAATAATATCTCGGTCGTGAAAAAGGAAGAAATCAGCAATACCAGCGAGTTTGTCGCGTGCCTCATGATTATCTATACATTGAGATTCATCACTGATATTGCCTGATGTAAAAACAATAGGCGCATCAAAATACTGCAATAATAAAGTGTGTAGCGGCGTATAAGGTAGGATAAAACCGAATTTGTTATCGTTTAGAGCAATGTTTGGTGCTAAATTGTTGTCTTGCGCTGTAAGTAATACAATTGGTGCACTTTTATCATGCAACGCTTTTTTTTCTAATTCACTAATATATGCATAACGAGAAATGACTTCTTCATCCCTCGCCATCAAAGCAAATGGTTTAGCGTAGCGGTGTTTTCTTTCACGTAGTCTGCTAACTGCATTTTCATCCGTTGCAAGACAAGCAAGATGAAAACCACCAATGCCTTTAATAGCAACGATATAGCCATTTTTAATCAATTCAGCAGCATGTTTAAACAAATCGCCACACGCTAATGGTTGCCCTTGATTATCTTCTAGCCATACTTTGGGTCCACAATTTGAACACCCATTAGCCTGCGCATGAAAACGACGATTGCTTGGATCCTCATATTCTTGTTGGCAAGGTAAGCACATGGTAAATATAGCCATACTCGTATTAGCACGATCGTAAGGTAGATCTTGGATTATCGATAGACGGGGACCGCAATGCGTGCAGTTCGTAAATGGATAGCGATAACGACGATTATGTGGATCAGCAATTTCTGCTAAACAATCTTTGCACGTCGCCGCATCAGCAGCGATAGATGTTTCAATGCGATTATGTTGACTCGCAACAATGTGAAAGCCTACTATGTGGCGTTTTTGAAGAAATGCTTGAACCTCGATACTGTCTACTTTTGCAAGCGGGGGAAGTTGAAGTGGAATTTGGTCTATAAACGCATCAATATTATCTTTCTCTCCCACGACTTGAATGACAACACCTAGTCCATCATTCCACACTTCACCAGCCAATTGAAATTTTTTGGCAAGATGCCAAATAGCTGGCCTAAAACCAACACCTTGAACAATGCCTCGAACTCGAATTTCTTTTCCTAACATCGACAAATACGCGGCAATTGCTCACCAATTAACCAATCCACAATGCGTCGCCCTCCAAATACTGTGATCACTTGTTGTTTTATCCACTAATATTTACGTGTTGGCATTTGGGAATGAATAAGATACGAGAATTGTAAAATTTTAATAACCCATATTTTCTAAATTTTTCAGAAAATGACTATGTAACACAATTGAGCTGAAAATAAAATCAGCAATTCAACATCAATAAAAGCATTTTCAAGCTATGAATCACATTTTATTGACGCATAGCAATGCAACCTTATTCCAAATCTTAACGCTTAAATCAATCACACATTAAGTTCAGTGTTTTTAGATCGCCTTTCCAATGAAACTAACTTTTTTAACAGTTTACTCTGATTTCGTCACTTCCAGTATTGAAAGCAACATTATTTTTATGCTATTTAAAACGTAATATTTGACAGAATGAAATGTCAGTATCAGAATAGCGAAAAACCCCACACTATGAATATTAAAAAAACATAGTGTTTTAATTATTAGCCATTAAATAAAAATGCTTTTATTTATTCAATCTTAACTCTTAAAAAAAGCCATGTCTAAAATTATACTTTTACTATCTAGCTTTTTCTTATCAACAGCCGTTTTAGCTGACGCTCCTATTTTGTTTAAACCACCAACAACTGGTGCACCCACCACGCAACGAGGCGGAGGAACACGAGGCATTAGCAATACGTCAATTCAACTTCAAGCATTGGTTCCATCTGGGCAAGTAGGATTAACTGCGCAGGCATCTCCTAATTTGTACTGGTACGTCTCTGAAGCGGCGCCTTATAGCGTTGAATTCTCACTTTCTGTCGAAAGTACCGGCGAAATTATTGCAGAAGAAACATTGCCTCCAGTGACAAAAGCCGGCATTCAAACCATTAAACTCAATAGCTTTAATGCGCAACTAACCGAAGGATCTGACTATCTTTGGTCAATTGCACTGGTCATTGATCCAACACAGCGCGAAAAAGATATTCTTATCAGTGTCCCTATTCGAAGAAATCCGACCACAATTGACCTAAATGATGGTGCTAAATTAGCGCAAGCTGGTTTTTGGTACGATACACTGCAATATGTTACTGAAAAAAAATCATCTCAAGTACAGGATCTTTTAAAACAAGTAGGAATTACACTAGGTGGCAAATAATAAATGGCTAAATCATCCTATCGTTGTTTGCGCATCGCTAGGACTTGTTTCATTTTTACTTATTATTGGACTGCAATCACTTGATATCGTGGAGGGTTTAGAATTACGCGTTTTTGATAAATTTTTATCTGAGCGACCTTCGGAAATGATTGATAAACGTATTGTAATCATTAGTGAAACAGAACCTGATATTCGTCGTTTTGGGCACCCGCTTTCTGATCAAGTGTTTGCTGACGCTCTGCAAAAAGCAGAAGACGCAGGTGCTCGAGTAATAGGGGTAGATAAATATAGAGATATCCCTACGCCACCTGGTTCAGATAATTTAAGTAATGTATTAAAAAAATATGAAAATATTGTCTGGATATTTTTTGGCGGTGATCAAAAACAGAATTTTGTTGCTGCACCTGCTGCACTAGAAGGAAGTATCGCACGAACAGCCTTCAATAATATTCTTGAAGATCCCGATGGTGTTGCCCGTCGAGGTCTTTTGTTTTCAGATGTAAATGGTACTAGCTACTATTCTTTTCCGCTATTGTTATCTGTTTACTATCTGGCTAATGAGAATATGGCTGTTCAATTAGATGATCAGCAAACACTTAATATCAATGGCGTTAGTGTTCCAAAAATTGATTCAAGTTTTGGGGGCTATCATGAGGCTGATACAGGCGGATACCAAATTATGCTCGACTATCCTGCGCTACCTCAGTCATTTAGCATTTATACCTTATCGGATTTGCTTGATAATAAAGTCCCTGCCGAAGCATTAAAAAATAAAATCGTATTATTTGGTGCTATGGCGCCAAGTCTTCAAGATTATTGGCTTTTACCAAATGAAGTTACTCGCTTTGGAATTGAATATCATGGCTATTTTATTAGCCAAATTCTGAATATGGCGACGAAACAAAAACAACCTCTACGCGCCATATCGGATAATGCAGAATATGGATGGTTATTATTTTGGTGTTTAATTGGCTCATTTGCAGGACTGTATCGAGGCGGCATCCTTTTCTTCGTTTTAATGTTAATTGAATTTACTGTACTTTTGGGCAGTAATATTTTCTTACTTAATCAAGGATGGTGGTTACCACTCATTGCCCCCTTACTTGGTTGGATTTGTGCTTTGTTTGTCAGTGTGTTTTATTTTTTCACTCAAACGCGAGCAGAACGTGGTCAATTAATGAAACTATTTGAACGTCACGTTTCAGCGGAAGTTGCTTCACATTTATGGGAAGTACGTGAACAATTTTTCAGTAAAGATGGTATTCAACCCGATACGGTAACCGCAACTATTTTATTTACCGATTTATCTAATTTTACAACTATTTCAGAACACATGGAGCCATTAGTATTAATGCACTGGCTCAATGAATATATGGAAGAAATGAGTCAATTAGTGATGGCACACGGCGGCATGATTGATAAATATATCGGTGATGCAATTATGGCTATTTTCGGTGTTCCCGTTAAACGTGAAACCGAAGAAGCCATCGCAAACGATGCAAAACAAGCGGTTGCGTGCGCCATTGAATTTGGTCACAAACTAGGCGAGCTCAATCAAAAATGGGAAGCACAAGGTCTTCCAACGGTCACCATGCGCACCGGTATTTTTACGGGAACGGTGGTAGCAGGAAGTTTTGGTAGTTCACAGCGCATGGAATACACCGTTATCGGTGACACAGTGAATACAGCATCACGTCTTGAAAGTTTTGATAAAACTATCGCCGCGCCAACACGCGATCATCCTTGTCGCATTCTCATCGGTAATTTAACTCACCATTATGTACAAGATAACTATCAAACTGAAGTGGTAGGCGAATGCTTACTCAAAGGCAAAACGGATATCCTAAAAATCTATCACATTATTGCCAAAAATTAATCGCGTCATCATCAACCTTGATTTTTGACTAAATCCGCATTAAAAGTACTTAAAATTTTATGGTTAAGCTCACATGATGTCTATTATGTCAGTTTAGTCATAAATAAAATGAGATAAATTAATCATTGATCTGCGTAATTTTGATAAAATCTAGTCTCACTTTAATGAATGTACTAAATCAAAATGGTCATGACTAAAATTTTATACATTTTTATATTGCTCTCATTTAGTCATATTGCAATAAGTCAACCTTGTAATGGGCAAAACGAAGGTATTAATAAGTGTGAAAACAGTCGACTAACCTGTAAAAACGGGAGTAAAAACCACCCGAAAAATAACTGTAAGCAGTTGAATAATAGTAAATTATACAATAATACAATAAAAGTTGATTACGAAGGTTTTAGTGTATGGCTAGACTGTCAAAGACACGGGGCGATAAAATTTCAATATAACGCGCAACACGACACGGGACATTTTCCGCGTGCGAATAAATTTTCACTCGACTCCCAAGTACCCAAAAATTGCCAGCAAATGACAGCTAATGCGTATGGACATCATTATGATCGTGGTCATCTAGTGCCAGCAAATCATTTGGATTCGTCCGCATCAGCCATAAAAGCGACAAATAATATGACAAATATTCTGCCACAAGCCGCTAACATGAATCGGGGAGCATGGCTGGTAACGGAAGAAATTACCGAATGTTATCGTGACATTTCTGAATTACTCATCATTGGCGGGGTAATTTGGGGCAATAATCCTAAAGATGATTTTTTTGTGAAATCACATGGCATAACAACTCCCGATGCCTTTTGGAAAGTGATTGTGCGAGGGAGCGGTCAAGATGAACAAGCCATCGCGTGGATAGTCCCTAATTCAAACGAAGCGAATCGCGATAACCTTGATAACTATCTTGTTACTGTGCGTGAAATTGAAGCGCTAACAGGTGAAAAAATTCCTGTAGCCGATTACATTAAAGAAATAAAAACCAGTTCGTCATGGTTAATTCCTATTGGATGCAATAAAGGATAGCAACGTGATTGAGAATTTATCTGAAACGTTGACATTTATAACAGGCGAAAATGAAACGATTATCGCTTTGATGTGTGATTTAGGCGTTTATGAGCAAATGCAAATAGGGCAGCTCACCGGAAACGATGTGGTATTGATTCAAGATAGTCATATTTTCATTTGGAGCGTAGATGATTATTTTTATTACCATAGTCATGATGCTATTGAACGTGAACGCGTGCTTTTGCGCTTTAAATCCTGTGCAATTGAAATGAATACAGCTACGCGACATTAAGATAAAAGTAATTTTATAACGGACGATTAAAGGGATAGATAATTTGATAATATAATTCGAATCGAATAATGCTCAAATTAAAGAGAACATAAACATGCAAACCATTACAATATCAGTAGTGTAGCAATAAACAAATGAAAACATAACGAGATGATACTGAAATGACAAATCAAAATGGCTTAGAATTTAAGTTAAGTAAAAGTGAGCGCAAATTACTTGCTGTTTTCACGCCTTCCGCAGATAAGCTTGATAATCTCACCATTGATGTCGTTAGAAAAGGCATAGAAGAAGCTGGATTAGCGTATTTATTTATAAATGAGCTCGCAATAGCCGAATTCATCGTTCGCTACAGTGATCCGAAGGCCGAAGCTTTTGAATGTGAAATTGGTGAACGTCGAGATGCCTCTTCATTAATCACCATATCCGACGATAAATTACGTGCACGTTTGACGGTAACACCCAATTATGGTGGGAAAGCACTTACTATTTCGGCTATACAAAAAGCTATCAAAGAAAAAGAAATTACTTATGGAATAGTTGAAACTGAAAAACTTGAAGCCATTATGGAAAAAGGTTTTTGCACTGATTTTTTGATAGCAGAAGGTATTAGAGCCGTCGATGGGGTTGATTCCCAGTTTAAAAGCATGATGCCCGAAACCCATGAGCGTAAACCTAAAATTGACGCAAATGGTATTGCGAATTACCGTGAATTAGGTGAAATTCCAGTGGTTCGTAAAGATTCGGTCGTCATGCAACGCATACCCGCCATTCAAGGCAAAGAAGGTTGCACCGTTTTTGGTGAAGTAGTTCAACCAAAGATTGGTGAGAATATTCCGTTCTCCAAAGATATGAAGGGGGTTTACGTTAACCCTAACGACGAAAATCAATTACTTTCCTCCGTAACTGGGCAACCCGTCCCTGTCCCAAATGGAATGACCGTTTCTTCGATCTTAACGCTCGATAAAATCGATTTTTCAACTGGAAATGTGAACTTTGATGGATCTGTAGTTGTTAAGGGAGATGTGGCAGAGGGCATGATTATTGAAGCACTCGAAGACGTAATTATTCACGGCAATGTCATCGGTGCAACGGTTAAATCCATGGGTGGCCTGACTATTAAAGGCGGCGTAATGGGAAGTAGTCAATTATTTTCTAATGCGGATATTATCATTAAAAGCGGCGTGCAAGGCTCAGAGCAGCCTAGCGATGAAAATAATGTAAATAATATACAAAAAATTGTCGCTCGTGGCTCGGTGGTTGTCGAATTCGTTGAAAATTATCATGTTGAAGCAGGATATGATATCGTCATTTCAAAATATGCGTTAAATACTGAATTAATGGCCGGTAATAAGATTTTTGCGGGTGCAAAAAACAGTAGTAATAAATCGTCGATTATTGGCGGAAGTAGTTGTGCATTACTGCAACTTAAAGCAGCTGTAGTAGGAGCACGCTCAGGCCTTAAAACCCATATTCAAGTGGGTATCAATCCTTATATCCAAAAACGCATACTCGATATGAAAGAGGATTTAATTGCAAAACAAGATGAACTTGTATATATCGGCACGCTTCTCGCTTTTTATGATGATCATCCTGAAAAAACAACAGATACAATGATTGCAAAATTACACCGAACACTCAGCAAACTCAAAATTGACATTAAAGAACTCAAAACGGAAATCGATGAATTGTCTCAGAATTTTTCTGCTTCTGATAATGCACGAATTGTAGTAGATAGAGGTGTTTTTGTTGGTACAGAAGTGCAAATTGGTAATGTACGCTGGAAAGCAGAAGAAAATCGCGGTAAAAGTCTGTTTGTTTTACTATCGGGAACTCGTGAAATTGCTGTCAGCTAATTTCATTGCATCAACTGATCAAGTCAGTTTATATTTTTAAAAAAAGGTGATGCACAATGTCTCAAGATTCTGCAATGATACACAACCGAGCAATGATAGTGAACAACCTCGCTATGCTCGTCAAAAATAAATGCAATGTATCCGTGTCCTTAGGCGGTAAAGAGACATTATTAACCGTTTTACTCTCGATTAATCACCAAGAAAGCACCATTGTTTTAGATTATGGCTCTTCCGAGTATTTAAACAAAAAATTAGTTAACATTAAAAATCCGCACTTTAATACCGTTTTTAATGGTATTCAGGTTTCTTTTCATGTTGATCATGTAAGAAAAAGTAAATATAAGGGAAGTGATTGTTTTATGATCAATTTCCCGAACCAACTTTATTGGTACAATCGACGGGAATATTATCGAGTTGCCTGCCCCGCACTTGATGGGGCAAATATTGAAATTGTACTTGCTGAACCTGATGAAGATTCTTCCTTAGAAAAAAAACAGGCTTATGCGTTAGCAATTGCCCGAATTGAACAAAAATTAATTGCAAACATTCAAACTCAGTATGCTGATGAAAAGATAGCTTGGCAGCGCGCTTATTCTAAAATGGGAGCGTCTTCTAAGATTAGAGCCAATATCGCACGCCAAAAATTTGAAGAAGAACTCGAGGCGCATCCAGCACATCCTAGTCCCAAATTAGCGAATGTGATGCGTTTCAATTTAGTCAATGTGAGTATGTCGGGCTGTCAACTTATCAATATTGATCCTGAATTTTCCTATTATTTACCCAGCGGTGCCTTTTACCGCGACAAATTACTTAATTTGCCACATTTCAAAATATATGTTTCTTTTAAAGTGATGTCGGTAAATTCAATTGTCCGATCAGTACTTGATCCCGAGGCAAATGAGTTTGAGGATCATATTGGTTTGGAATTTATGGATATACCTGAATCTATTGAGGGTGCTATTTTGCGCTATGTTCAAGATATTGAACGGCAAAGTGGGTTACTTGATAGTTTATAAAACCATTCACTAATATATATCGACTCATTAAAAAGTGAGTCGACTATCCATTTGATTGAACGCTACTTAATTTCAAAAAATCAAATATTCCTAGCGCACTATTACTCTTTTACACATAAAAACTTAATATATTTGACATTAAGTTCTTCATAATGCCCATCTTCTGTTTGACTTAAAAGAATCGGCTCATGTCCTGGATGGACAATGCATTCACCTTGACCATTCAACTGAACTTCTGAGTCTTGAAAAATGCGTCTCATTTTATAAACTTTTCCATCTTTCTGCCTAACCGAATGTACTATTTTTTGCTCATTTTTGACAAGACTTGGAAAATATTTCGCAAGGCTATTTGAGACATATCCTATAATTTCACCTTCCGCATGATATTCAGCAAAAGTGTTTGAGGAAAACAGCGTTAAAAAGACTATAAGTGTTATTTTTTTCATTAATTTTTATCAATATTTATAATTGTTATCTATTGTGATGAATTAATCACTATTGGTTTGTAAATCAAATTCTTTATTAGCTTAACGCAAGTTTAACGACCTCTTGCAATTGTTGATGTGTTAACAGTTTTTTGTAGACTACCTCTAACACCTAACATTTCAACTGAATCCAAATTAAATCCTGCGGCCATTGCCCGTCGACCACCAGAAATAACGATAATCGGAAGTTTAAGGGTTGATTGATGCAGTTGCGTAATCATTTCAATACCATCTATTATATTTGGCATAATAATATCAGTAATCACTAAATCTGGGCTGAATTGATGAAAATTTGCTATTTTCTCTTTCCCATCATGCGCTATACCAATTTTATGGCCATCACGCGTTAATCATTTTGCAACAAATCACGTAATTGATAATCTATTTGCCATCCGCATTACCTTTTAATTAAAGTTTTTATTATTCTCCCGCATGCCATTGAAAATATCAACCCATTAAAATTGTCTTACAACACATGGAAACCAAGTAAGATTATAAAATACCTTAAGAATATGACTTCTTAAAGGTCGACAGTGTGATAAATAAAAATAAAGCTCCATCTTAAATCTTATGTTACTTTACCTACGGAGTAAAAAAACGGTCAATAATCTAAAATTTTATATTTGGAGTTTTTTTTATGATTCAGTCCAAGTCGATCATGCCTAATCTTCTTTATGGAACAGCGTGGAAGAAAGAGCGAACTGATACGCTAGTTGAGCAAGCCATTCAAATCGGGTTTAGAGGTATTGATACCGCTTGTCAGCCAAAACATTATGATGAAAAAAGAGTCGGGGTTGCGCTAGCGCGATTAAAAGAGCAAGGAATAGATCGTTCATCCCTCTATTTACAGACAAAATTCACGCCACTTTCCGGTCAAGACCCAAGTAATGTGCCCTATGACAAAAAAGCCATATTAAGCGTACAAGTCGAGCAATCATTCAATGCCTCGCTAAATAATTTACAAACTGACTATTTAGATGCACTTCTACTCCATTCCCCCCTGCCTACTTTTGAGCTTACCCTTGATGCTTGGCATGAAATGGAAAGATTACGTAGTATGGGCGGCGTACAACGTCTTGGAATAAGTAATTGCTATGATTTGGCATTATTTGAAAAATTGTTTAATACCGTCAGCGTAAAACCCACTATTCTTCAAAATCGATTTTATAAAGACACTCACTATGACAAATCTTTACGTCAATTCTGCATAGAACAGGGCGTCACTTATCAAAGTTTTTGGACACTAACAGCCAATCCTCATATTCTCACCAGCACAGTTATGCAGTCGTTAGCGGATGAGATTAAAAAGACACCAGCACAACTTTTTTTTCGCTTTCTTATTCAAAGCGGCATTACGCCTTTAACGGGCACCTGCTCAAAAAGCCACATGAAACAAGATTTGGATATAGTCAATTTTCAACTTAGCGACGAAACAATGAAAACGATCCGTCACTTGTTGACTTAACTTTAAACACTTACCGATGTCAATCAGTAGATCTTACGCCGACATAATGGCTGTGTCTTTTTCCTTATTGTGCATAAACTCTATTTTAGAGGTTTAAAAAATCCAGCGTTGTGCGTGTATCAACATAACGTAATCATTTATCACTCAATTTCACCGTGTAACTCTCGAAGACTAATGTTAAAATACACTCCCCCAAATTCACTTTTAACCATGTAGTGTAACTATTATGCAACCATACGTTCCACCTCCAGAAGAAATCGATGACATTCCAGTTAAGAAACAAAAATATATTGGACTCAAAGATCATGACATTCCGATAAAAGTTTTATTTACCGGTTATCTTTGTACCGTCGGTGTTGGCTATTTATTTGCGATTATTCAGATTTTATTTACACACGGCATGGCTGATGGAAAATTTGGCTTGTCGGTTGATGACATTGTGTACAGTTACTATGGCAATCGCTCTGGGACTGTGCTTGAAACGCAATTGAATGGCTCAATGAAAGATAAAGCAACCGACCAAGAGCGCTTTGATATCATTCAATGGGTGCGCGATGGTGCTGATAAAGACGACTATATTGATAATGGTATCAAAAAAATTATTGAAAACAACTGTGTAATGTGTCACAACAAAGACTCTGGAAGTCTTCCTGATTTCAATAAATTTGAAAACATTCTAGCTGTCAGTAAACAAGACCAAGGCGCAACGTTCTCCTCGCTAACGCGGATTTCCCATATTCACCTATTTGGGATTAGCTTTATTTTTATGTTTGTAGGCATTATTTTTAGTTTTGAAGAAACAACGTCCGTCAGATACAAATGTATTGCCATTGGTATGCCCTATGTGTTCCTCATTGCAGATATTTTATCGTGGTGGCTCACTAAACTGCATCCCATGTTCGCGTTACTGGTCATTATTGCGGGTGTTGGGATGGGCGCCTCATTTGTGTATATGTGGATAATTTCAATGCTGGAAATGTGGCTTTATAAACCCGTTTTTGTGAGTGGTCTTGGCATGCACTATTTGCAGTGGCGTGATAGTTTAAGATCAGAAGCCCTTGGAAAAACAGTTGACTATATTGTTTGCTTAATTAAGAAAAGCATCAATTTTTATTGTCACTATATTAAAGATAACGCCCTCCCTTTATTAAAAAAGGCATGGGATTTTCTACTGAGTAAAATCAAAAAGTAAGTACTTTTTGATTTAAGTGAAACAATGCGTGACAGTGATTTTTTGAGTCGCTGTCACGCATTTCTTTTTGTGTTTCTTTAACGACTCTTATTGCGAGAAAATTATCTTAATGAAATTTGCACTGCAAATTAACGCCAGTCCCTATCATTCATCCACCAGTTTTACGGCGTATCGCTTTGCATGCGAAGTGATTGAACAAGAGCATAAAATATTTCGTATTTTTTTCTACCATGACGGCATTTATCACGCGATAAAAAGTGCCACGCCTCCCGATGATGAATTTTCAATTTTTAGTGCATGGCAAACACTTGCACAGCAAAATGATATTGATTTAGTGGTTTGTATTTCTGCCGCACAGCGACGTGGGTTAGTTGAAGAAAATGTTGCACAAGGATTTCGACTTGGTGGTCTTGGACAATTGCTTGAAGCAACATTGCTTGCTGATCGCTTCATCGTATTTGGTTAAGCAATGATGAAAAAATATTTATTCGCACTGCGAAAATCAAACTACAGCGGGCTTTATGTGCAAGAAACGATTGATATTATATTAACCACAGCCGCTTTTGAACAAGATGTGACAATATTACTTTTGGATGATGCTGTATTCCATTTAAAAAATCATCAAAATGCAATAAATAGTGCGTATAAAAATACAGCTACGCTTTTTTCTATTCTTCCAACCATGGACGTTGACGCTATTTTTGTTGAAACCCAATCACTTCTCGAGCGCGGCCTGTCTGCTGATATGCTAACGTTGCCTGTACAAGAAGTTTCTCGAGAAGATATAACACCATTTATGTCACAATTTGATATTGTGTTCGCGGGTTAAAGTAGTGATTTAGCCTGCAAATCAGCATGATAAGATGAGCGCACCATCGGCGCACTCGCCACTTGTTTAAATCCTAAATTTCTTGCTATTTCCCCATAACGCTCAAATTGCGCTGGTGTCACATATTCTTCCACAGCAAGATGCGCTTTACTTGGCTGCAAATATTGCCCAAGTGTAAGCATTGAACAACCTGCCGCCAATAAATCACGCATCACCTCTTCCACTTCCTCGGGAGTTTCACCAATGCCAAGCATTAAACCTGATTTAGTGGGGACATTAGGCAGTGCAAGACTAAATTGACGGAATAAATCGAGCGACCCTTCATAATCCGCTCCGGGACGCGCTTTTGCATATAAACGCGGCACTGTTTCTAAATTGTGATTAAACACATCACAAGGAAAATCACGGAGAATTTCCAACGCTTTTTCAACGCGACCACGAAAATCGGGTACCAGAACTTCAATTTTCGTATGAGGTGCAATTTGACGAATCTCACGAATACACTCAGCAAAATGTCCTGCGCCACCATCCCTCAAATCGTCACGGTTCACAGACGTAATGACCACGTATTTCAACGCCAATTTTTGCACCGCTTCAGCAAGTTGGCGTGGTTCGTTCTCATCAAGCGCTTGAGGCTTGCCATGCGCGACATCACAAAAAGGACAACGACGTGTACATAAATCCCCCATAATCATAAACGTGGCGGTGCCATGCTGAAAACATTCCGCCAAATTGGGACACGCGGCTTCTTCACACACAGAATGCAAGCCACTTTCCCGCAGCAATTTCTTCACATTGGTAATTTCCTGCCCCGCCGATAATTTAACGCGTATCCAATCGGGTTTGCGCAAAGTCGTGTCTTTTTGCTCAACTTTAACGGGAATTCGCGCTAATTTTTCACTGCTGCGCTGATGGGTTTGAGGTGTATTGCGTGATGGCGCTTGATAATTTGTCATAATGTCTTCATGAAATGGTCGGCAATGTGCTCACAAAGCGTTTGCGTTGGCAGGAAAACACCAAAATCAGCCACTTGTGTCATCTGTAAATTAGCATAGCCACAAGGATTGATAAACGTAAACGGCGTTAAATCTAAATGATTATTCAAACTTAATCCATGATAACAGCCATTTTGTTTAATGCGCAGTCCAATTGAGCCAATTTTTTTATTTTCAACATAAACCCCTCGTGCATCGGCATTCGCCTTGGCGTGAATCTGGTAGTCAGCGAGCGTTTGAATCATCGCATTTTCAAGCAACGTCACAATTTGCTGACTGTTGAGTTTCAAGCGTTTTAAATCAAGCAAAAAGTACACAATCGCTTGCCCTTGCCCATGATAGGTGACTTGCCCTCCTCTATCGGTTTGCACAAGAGGCATATCGCCGATATTGAGCAAATGCTCACGTTTACCGTTTAAGCCAAGCGTATAAACAGGAAAATGCTCAGTTAACCAAATTTCATCAGGCGTATCGTGGGTGCGCGTCTGCGTGAAGTGCTGCATATCACGCCACACTTTCTCATAAGGCGTTAACGATAAGGGTTTAATAATCAAAATTTAATTCTCAGCTCTCTAGTTAGGCCAAATATGTTCCAAAACAGTGCATAAGTGGCGATTGTACGTTATTTTTGGTGCAATTTCGTCGCATTTATGATGTTAAACAGATATTTATTTTTACGAAAAATAATGAGTTAAAAACTTTTTATCTTTTAATATCATTAGACTAGCATGTATTTAGGTATAAATAGTTATGAGAAATAATACGCAAAATTTGGCTGGCATAGTCTTTGCGTTTTTATTATATCTACACTTGATTAGCTAAAGGTATCAAAGATGATTTGCTCCACGACTATGCCGCGTTTTGGTGATAAACAGAATTCTGATTTTTTTGAAGAATATCTGCAACGCCTTTTGACGCAACGCGATGCAAGTGGTTTAACCGATATGATTGGCGGTATTGAAGCACTTATGATTGGCGTTGAACCCGGTAATTCGGTGGAGTACATCACTGAATTAGCACTCATGACACCTTATAACTATCTCGTCACCCTCGATAGCGAAAAACATTTAACACACGTTTTGCGCATTGATATGAATTCGCCTGATATTTTACTGCGTGAAGTGAAATACGCGGAGCATAACGATATTTTTCGCAGTCTAAATGATTTATATCCCGTTGGTGCAAAACGCCCGCATAGCCGCTATTTAGGCGAGATTCTGTTAACGACCAATCGCCACGAAGTCGTTGCACTTCAGCAGGAACGCGAATTTCGTTTTTTCTCTATCGGTCAACTCGCTGATTTGGATTTACCGTTAAACGTCAGTATCTCAAAGCCCTCGCCTTACACGCAAAATGTGGTGGGGTATATGGAGCGCCCTGAAAATGCTATTCGTTTTTATCAACATGGCAACTGTGTAATTCTGCCGTCAGCGCAAGCAGCTAATGACCGAGGAAAAGAAATGCAAACGCGCCTTGGCATTAGGGATTTATTATGTCCTATTGACCATCTTGCTACGCGTGTTTACAGTCAAAATCGTGAATCAGCTATTTTAGAATACCTTGCGCTATCAAGTTATTATTTCTGGGGAAGTTACGATATTGCGGATCAAAATTCGTCAACCAATGTCACTAAAAATACGCGCCTTGACCCCGAATCAAAAAGTCCCGCTAAAGTGTTTACGGCCAACAATCACCCCTACTGCGTCAACCATCTCGATAAAATGCCTAGCCCAACGGAAACCTTTGTGAGAAATTATGGTCCTCGTATGCACCATATTGCCGTGGAAGTCAAAGACGGCGATCAGCACGGTAAAGAAAATATTGATGTCGTTGTAGACGCCATTACAGCGCAAGGAAAAGGCTTTTTACTTAACACCGTAGGCTCTCGAGAAGAAGGATTAAAACAAATTTTCTCGTCGGCATCGGATTTTTCTTCATTAATTATTGAATACGTGCAGCGATTTGATGATTTCGATGGTTTTTTCACCAAAGAAAACGTCGCTTCTCTGACCTATGCAGCAGGCCAAGAAGAAAACGTTTCAAAAGAGTTATAACCACTTTCATTTTTCGGGAGAATTTTATGACAGAAAATCGCGTATTTACATTGAGGGAAAATGCCAAAATAGTATGTGAAATTCCGGTATTGTCAGGCACAAATCGTCCTGATGTACTCGATATTAAATCGCTTTATAGTCAAACAGGTTTATTTACCTACGATCCGGGATTTCATTCCACAGCAAGTTGTAGCTCAACGATAACGTATGTCGATGATGAAATTGGCATGTTGTTTTATCGCGGTTATCCCATTGATGAACTAATTGAAAAATGCAGTTTTTTAGAAATTAGCTGTTTGCTACTTTATGGTGAGCTACCAACATCAGAAAAATTGCATGAATTTGAACAAAAAATCACAACGCAAACACTGGTTCACGACCAATTAACCAATTTCTTCAAAGGCTTTCGGCGTGACGCACATCCGATGGCGGTGATGGTGGGCGTGGTGGGGGCATTATCCGCGTTTTACCACGATGCACTGGATATTAAATCTGCGCAAGACAGAGAACTCAACGCCATAAGATTAATTGCAAAAATGCCAACCATTGTGGCGATGTGCTACAAATACAGTGTGGGTTTACCCTTTATTTATGCACAAAGTAAACTGAGTTACACAGAAAATTTCATGCGAATGTTATTTGCCACACCTTGTGAGGATTACATTCAAAATCCTGTTTTTGTTCGTGCGCTGGAAGCGTTTCTGATATTACATGCTGACCATGAACAAAGCGCCTCCACATCCACTGTACGTTTAGCAGGTTCTAGTGGCGCGAATCCTTATGCATGCATTACAGCGGGCATTGCATGTCTTTGGGGGTCGGCGCACGGTGGTGCAAATGAAGCGGTTTTAAATACATTTAAAACCATTGGTGATGTTGCCAATATTCCCCGTTATATCGACAAAGCCAAAGATGATAATGATCCATTCAAACTCAATGGCGTTGGCCATCAAGTCTATAAAAATTACGATCCTCGCGCCAAAATCATGAAAGAACTTTGCTATGAGGTTCTCGGTGAGCTAAACAAACTCGATGACCCTCTGTTTCAAGTTGCTCTTGAAGTAGAACGCGTTGTTTTAAACGATACCTATTTTATTGAAAAAGGGATGTACCCGAAAGTCGATTTTTATTCTGGTTTATTGCTTTATTCACTTGGTATTCCCGTCAATATGTTCACGGCTATTTTTGCAATGGGGCGAGCAATTGGCTGGATTTCACATTGGGATGAAATGATTTCTGATCCCAATCAGCGTATTGGACGACCACGGCAACTTTATCGAGGTTCCCCAAAGCGTCACATGTAAAGCGTCAAAGCGACACCCCCAAGATCAGGAGTCATTGTGATGGAAAAGCTCTGTTTACGATTCAAAGATATTTCCGTTAGTGAGAAAATGCTGTACTCACTTTTTTTATTTACAATTGGTATTGGGTATTTGTTTGCCTTAACGCACATGTACTACACACATCAAATGCGCGATGGTAAAGCGGGGATGTCCGTTGATGACGTAATAATTGCCTACTACGGCTCGCAAGATCAAACGCGCTTAGGCTCAGCCATTAACGGTGGTCCAATGGAATCGAATCTCAAATCCAGTGCGGATAGAGACACCCTTCTTCGATGGCTCGCAACAGACAAGACGCCCAGTGATTTTAAATCAACTGTTGCGCCTATTTTGAATAGGGATTGTGTGATGTGCCACTCACCACAAATTAACCCCAGCTTACCAAATTTAACGAATTATGAAGGCGTCATGGAAGTTGCCTCATCAAAAGCAGCACCTCTTCCCGGACTGGTCAAAGTGTCCCATATTCATTTGTTTGGGATTGCGTTTATTTTGTTATTTGTCGGTCGCATTTTCATTTATTGCGAAATGAGCACGTCGCTGAAACGAGTCATTATCGTCATTCCCTTTATATCGATGCTCATTGATACGCTTTCATGGTTTATTACGCGAGGTTATCCCAGTTTTGCTTATGTGGTTATCGCGTCAGGGGCGTTGATGGGAATCTCAATGGGCGCACAAATTGTGATTAGTCTTTATCAAATGTGGTTTGAGCAAGGAAAACTGCCACTTTCAGTATCACAACAAGCAACACTGTCTCAATATCAAACTTGCGCAAACGACCATGCTAAACGTTTTTTGATGCGTTGCTATGCCAATTTTTGCCAATATGCGCCCATCGTTTGGCGTGAAATAAAAATAGGTAGTACTTTTTTAACGAAAAAAATAATAGACACGATTAAAAGCTTCACACGTTAAGACGATGAATTCGGTTAAAATATCAATCATCAGTTTTAACCTTTACAGCAGACTCTATGAAGCGTTTTTTGACATATTCAATTTTACTTATTTTACTTTCAGGTGCAGGCTGGGGAGCTTTTTCATGGATCCAAGAGCGGCAACATTACGAAAGTACAGACAATGCTTATTTAAAAAGCAATAGTGTACTCATTAGTGCGCGTGTAGAAGGGTATATTACGCAGCTCAATATAGACGATAATCAAATAGTCAAAAAAGGCGACGTGCTTGCTGTCATTGATGATCGAGATTATCGAGCCAAGTTAGAGCAAGCAAAGGCGCGAGTAACTGAAGCGAAGGCGTACAGTGATTTTTTGCGTGCAAATAAAAATACACAGCAATCATCCATTACTAATGCCGATGCAGCAGTTTTAGCAATTGAAGCAAAAAAACAACAAATCAACCAAGATGTCGCGCGATTTAGCGCTTTAATTGAAAAAGGAAGCGCACCGCGTCAAACGCTTGATAAATTGCAATCTGAATCACAGCAAACGAGCGCAGAACTGCGTGGCTCACAAGCTGCTGTTGCCATGCAACAAAAGCAGTTAACGAGCTTTGAAAGTAATATTGCTCAGGCGCTCGCCCGTATTAAACAGGCGCAGGCGCAAGTTGAACTCGCGCAACTCGATGTAGACTACACTCGCATTATCGCCCCATCGGATGGCATTATTGGACATCGAGGAGTTCAAATCGGTCAGTTTATTCGCCCTGGTCTGAACTTAGTGCATTTGGTCAGTCAAAATCCAATATGGATTGAAGCGAATTTCAAAGAAACACAATTAACTCACATGAAAATTGGGCAACCCGTAAAAATTCACGTAGATGCCTATCCTGATTCGATATTAACGGGTAAAGTTGATAGTTTTTCGCCAGCTAGTGGCTCAGAATATAGCTTACTTCCACCAGAAAATGCCACGGGTAATTTCACCAAAATTGTGCGTCGTGTACCTGTCAAAATTATTTTCGATGACTCAGTGGACACCTCATTATTAAAATCGGGTTTATCCGTCACGGTAAAAGTTCAAGTTAAACCGTTATGACGCAAACAGGAACAAACGAGCGCATTTTAACAACGGGCGAATGGATTGGCTTTTTTAGTATGGCCGTTGGTGTGTTTATGGCGGTACTTGATATTCAAATTGTTGCCAGCTCATTGCAAGAAATTCAAGCCGGTCTATCCGCAACACAAGATGAAATTGCGTGGGTGCAAACATCCTATCTGATTGCGGAAGTGATTGTCATTCCACTATCTGGATGGCTTGGACGCGTTTTTTCAACTCGCTATTTATATGTACTCTCTGCTAGTGGCTTTACCTTAGCGAGTTTGGCGTGTGCCTTTGCATGGAATTTGCCCTCCATGATTGTATTTCGCTGCATTCAAGGTTTTTTTGGTGGCGCGATGATTCCCATGACATTCACCATAATTTTCCTGCTCTTCCCTCCACGATTACAACCCACGATGAGTATTGTTCTTGGGTTAATTGTCACGATGGCACCAACCATTGGACCCGTTCTAGGGGGTTACTTAACTAACTCTTATAATTGGCAACTCCTTTTTTTAGTCAACATTATTCCTGGTTTTATCGTCAGTTTTTTGGTGTTTCGTTTTCTTGATATCGACAAACCTGATTGGGCACTCCTGCAAAAAATTGATTTTTTTGGCATTGCGTTAATAGCCATTTTTTTAGGATCATTGCAATTCGTACTTGAAGAAGGCTCAAAAAACCAGTGGCTTGAAGATGACACCATACTCATGCTGACTATTACAGCCATTATTAGTGGCGCGATGATGCTTTGGTGGGAGCTTGTTAATCCTCACCCGATTATTGATTTATACGCGTTTAAAAATAGAAATTTTACGATTGGCTGTATTTATAGCTTTATTTTAGGCATTGGCCTTTACACCATTATTTATTTAACGCCTATTTATCTTGGAAGTATCAAAGGCTTAAACAGTTTACAAATTGGTTATTATTTAATGGTTGTCGGCTTGTTCCAGCTCGTTTCTGCGTTTATTGCAGGACCGCTTGAAAAGAAAATCGATTTGCGTGTCATGTTGTGTTTGGGATTTGGTTTATTTGCGCTTGGGTCATGGCTAAATGGGCAACTAACCGCGGAATCAGGTTACTGGGAATTTTTTATTCCACAAGCCATACGCGGTAGTGCGTTGATGCTGTGTTTTCTTCCCATTAATACACTAACACTCGGCTTACTTCCGATGGAAGAAGTAAAAAATGCAAGTGGGCTCTATAATTTGATGCGTAATTTAGGCGGCGCGATTGGTCTTGCAGTGGCCAATACGTTAATTTTGTACCTCAATAAAACGCATTATTCACAATTACGTGAATCTGTTAAATCCACGGATATCCCTGTCCAAAATTTACTTTTTGACATGGAGCAACAGCTAGACACATCTATTATTGATAATCCAAATACGGCTGCATTACTGCAATTAAGCTCTCTTGCATGGCGTGAAGCCGGTGTAATGACATTCAATAATTTATTTCAATGCATTGCGTTAATCTTTTTCAGTGCACTTTTTATTGCGCCATTCCTCAAAAAAGTAGGAACAGAAAAATCAGCCTCATTGCCTATGGAATAAAATTGTAGGCTACGCAAATTAGTTATAGCAGAACATTCCTGACAATCCATTGTTCAAACAAAAACATCAAATAATCCACCTTTTTTGATTATATCTTCCAAATTGCATGGCAATACATGCGTTTACGCACTCTCACCCACTTTAAAGCATCGATAAGCTGTATCCCTTATTTATCAAGCTGTTCGCTATAGTTACTCAGAACATGGCTGAACGCACTTTGTAAAAAAAATGTGAACTGCGTCACACTTTTGGAAAATATATCAAAATTACGAACTAATGCACTATAAACTTTTTTCAGCTGTTTAATTTTTAATTAAAAAGAAACAAGGATAAATGTCATGAAAAAGCTATTATTAACCCTCTCCTGTGCCGTCTTTAACTTAACTGCCTACTCAGCTGTTCCCTTAACACCGGAACAACAATTAGGAGAAGCCCTTTTTAAAGATAAAAACTTATCATTTAACCATAATCAATCTTGTGAAACATGCCACAGTCTAAGTCCCATTCCGTCACTTAAAGGCGTTCAAGGTATTGTGCCGGGATTTGTCGACCCCAGTAACGTCAAAGGCATATCTCCCATTTCAGTTGGCTCCATTCCACGGACAACTGGAACGCTTAATGCGCCAAGCATTGCTTATGCGAGCTACAGCCCAGAATTTGGCTGGGATGAAGATGAACAAATTTATGTAGGTGGGCAATTTTGGAATGGCCGAGCAACAAATTTAATTGAACAAGCAAAAAAACCTTTCCTCAATCCTATTGAAATGGCGATGCTCGATGAACTCGATGTTGTTAATAGAATAAAATCCAATCCTAAATACATCAAAGATTTCCAAAAAATCTACCAACTTACTATCTCCGATACCAGTTCAAACAAAGCAATACAAGACACCTACACTGCTCTCGCTAAAGCGATTAGTGCCTTTGAGCAAAGTGGAACTTTTAATAAATTCAACTCAAAATTTGACTATTATTTAGCTGGAACCACCCAATTAAGCACTACGGAGAAAAAAGGATTAGATTTATTTCAAGGAAAAGCAGGCTGTTCGGGTTGCCATAAAATGGATGTGACAGTGGACAGTAATGGAAATAACATTCCACCTCTGTTTACCTACTTTGGCTACGACAATATCGGACTGCCACGCAATATGGCTATTCCAGGCAATCCTGTTGCAGACGTAGGTTTAGGTGGACAAGAAGGTATTCCACAAACTGAAATCGGTAAACACAAAGTGAAATCGTTGCGTAATATCGATTTGACGCCACCGTATGGACATAATGGGATATTCAAAACCTTAGATGATATGGTGCATTTCTACAACACGCGTGATGTATTGAAAAAAGTCAAAGATAATAACTCCCCTGAGTTTGCAAAAACCGCTTGGGCAGCACCTGAAATTGCGTCAAATATGAATACCACGCAAATAGGTAATTTGGGACTTAGCGTAATCGAAGAAAAAGCCATCGTTGCCTTTTTGAAAACGTTAACCGATGATTATCCATTATGGGGAAATAATCCTGCTGCTGTTAGTATAAAAGATGGTCGTGTTCCTGAAAATTCACCACCGCCTATTATCTCAACAAAAAACATGCCTGCATTGAAAATTCCAGTTCGAATTAAATAGTGATTCTTGATTTGATACCACTACACTAACTAAATCATCAATTTTGTAAAATAGTCTTACCAAAATGAGGTTTCCAACCAGTCAACGATGACGATTTAGTTGCAAATTCCGTGAACACTACAGGAGCTAAAACTACGGAAACAATTTTTACGACTTGCATAGATTTGACCTTATATCATGATTTTTTCTTGGTTAAGGTCAATCTATCTTGTTGGTGCAGTTAATTTTTGAGCTAAAGCAACGTTTTAGATGTTACCATGTTTTAAATTTAACATAATTTATTTAAACTAGAAAAGAGAGATGGAATTTAAATAATATATTTCATGATACCTAAAAATAAACCTATCCTTAGCGTTTTGTACCAAAATATATATTTCATAATACATTAATAGCCATGAGAAATGCTTTTGTTACTGGGCATGCCTCCACCATAAAAAATTATCCCAATATAAGCTTTTATTGAATTCCCGTTTTTCATTAAAATTATTTACCATTTAAACCCGTTACCATGACTCCAATCATTCAACTCAAAGATGTCAGTAAATACTATACGCAACTTGGCAATCAACAAATTGTTTTAGAGGATATCAATTTAGAAATTTTCACTGGCGAATTCCTGGCTATTATAGGGGAATCAGGCAATGGAAAATCAACTTTGCTAAACCTATTAACAGGTATCGACTCCCCTACTCAAGGTGAAATCATTGTTGGCGGCGCCTTTTTACATCAAATGAAACCCGAACAGTTATCGCTTTGGAGATGCTTAAACATTGGAATCGTATTTCAATTTTTTCAATTGCTGCCAGCACTGAGTTTATTGCAAAACGTTATCTTACCGATGGATTTTGCCAACAACCTCACGCCTCGTGATCGAAAAGAAAAGGCGATGCAACTGCTAAGTCGGTTCAAATTAGCTGAATTTGCACATCGCCTACCTAGCCAAGTATCCGGAGGACAGCAACAACGCACAGCAATTGCAAGAGCATTGGCTAATAACCCACCTATTATTTTTGCCGATGAACCCACGGGTAATTTAGATGAAGCAACAACGAAATCGGTATTTGATTTATTTCATCAGTTGAATAGTGACGGAAAAACGATCGTCATGGTGACGCATAATCCAACGTTAGCTCAAGCCACTTCACGTCAAATTGAAATCCGTAATGGTCGTATTTTTAGTGATAGTAGGTCATTAAATTGAACGTACTCTGGTATAAAGTATGGGCTGATTTATGGCTCAACAAATCACGAACATGGCTCGCCATTATTAATATGGCAGTGGGCATTTTCAGTGTAGGCACCTTGGTTGGCATGATGGATCTGCAGCTAAGTCAGATGGACGCAGCTCATACACGCTCAAATCCCTCCCATATTAATTTTCTTTTGCGCTCAAGCGCTCAGACTCAAGTACTCCAAAACATTCACAGTTTACCGAATGTACTTGGACTTGATGCAATCACCCAGTTCACAGTCCGATTTCGTTTATCAAGTGATTCAGATTGGGAAACAGGTACCCTGTTCATTCGCCCTAATTATTTAACACAGAATTACGATATCACGTCACTCAATAGTCAAAACTGGCCTAAACAAGGACAGGTTGCATTGGAAAATTTGTCCACGCAAGTGATGCCGTTAGCCATGGAAACACCTATTGAATTTGAAACACCTAGTGGCAATACCGTTTTAAAATACAGCGGTGTTGTTCGCCACCCCTTCGTTAAACCACCAAAATTTGGAGGCCAACTTCATTTTTTTGCAGATACCAGCGCACTTGCTCTTTTTGGCTTGCCCACAACAAGTTTTAGACAACTTCTTGTTCAAGTCCAACCGCCATTCCAACCTGAAAAAGTTCAAAATGTGGCTCTCAATATTCGCAGTGAATTAGCTAAAAATGGCGTGTATGTGAATGCAACGTTTCTACAAGATCCCCATAAACACTGGGGACGACCATTTCTTTCAGGTATTCATTATGTATTAACATGGATGGCCATTTCGGCATTAATTCTAGCTAGTGCCTTAACGTATAAAACAGTATCTGCGCATATTATCGAGCAAACATCACAAATTGGCGTAATGAAAGCAATCGGGGCAAAAACTCGCACGCTAGTTTATTTATATTTAACACAAATTTTTATAATGGCATTGATTGCTATTTTAATCGCACTGCCCTTGGGCGTTCTCATATCACAGGAAAGTTCCTGCCAATTACTCAAGTTATTTAACATTGCGTGCGAACCATGGCAAATTTCATGGAAATCAGTGCAATTAATGATTGTTTCAGGCTTAGTTACACCCATTATCGCCACCATTATTCCCATATTTCAAGGCGCAAGAATGCCAGTTCATCATGCACTTGCCACTTATGGCTTGATGGGTAAATTTGGCTTGAGTCGCTTTGATGTATGGATTCAAAAAATAGGAACACACGGACTTTCTATTTTACAATCAGCCGCACTAGGCAATTTATTTCGCAATAAATTACGTTTTATACTCACACAAAGCGTCCTTATATCCGCTTGCGTGGTATTTTTACTATTAATGAGCTTAATTAATGCTTTGAATTTAACATTAGATAACGAAATGGAACGGCATCGTTATGCCGTACGTTTAGGGTTTAGTATCGATCAACCTGCAACTAAAGTCGAAAAACTGCTTAGGGATTTTGATCAAAATGCTCACATCGAAATCTGGCGGCGCTTACCCGTTGAACTTATCAAAAATAACCTGCCAGTTATTCCAAAAGGTAGTTTAGGCTTACAACTATTAGCGCTACCTGCTGATTCTCAACTCTACAGTCCACGTATTGAGAAAGGACGAAACTTACAAGCGAATGATGCCGGTAAACACGTTCTACTTATCAGTAACGATACCGCTCAAAAAAATGCGATTGAAGTCGGTGACACTATCAATGTACAAATTGGCACTCATATTGAATTATGGGAAGTCGTGGGCACTTATAACTGGCTTGCAGGCAATAATTTTACTATTGAATCTGTTTATGTTCCACTTGAGACAATACAAGCACAAACACACCAATCAAATATTGCAACCTATGCGTTCCTTGATACGCCTATTTTTAATTTGATTGAGGAAAAAGCGTATTTAAAAAAATTAAAAGCGCTTTTTAATCAAGAACGAATAAGTTTAGATGTCTACACGACGCAAGGTAAACGAGAGCAACGCCAGTTTGCACAAAATCAATTCCAATCTGTGATTGGGACATTCTCTGGACTCGCAAGCTTAATTGCTGCGGTTGGAGGCATTAGTTTATCGGGTACCGTAGCCCTTAATGTGCTGCAGAGAAAGAGAGAAATTGGCGTTCTTCGCGCCATTGGCGCAAGCGATAAAAACATTCTGTACCTGTTTTGGTCTGAAGGTTTTTTTCACGCTATTTCTGCTTGGCTATGGTCTGTGCCGCTTGCCTATTTTTTATCAAAATCGTTAAGCATTCAACTTGGACAGATTATATTTGGTGTGAAATTAGATTTTTGTTTCGATTGGTTGTCTATTATTTATTGCTTATTGGGTCTTTTGGTTATTGTAAGCTTCGCAGCTTATTTTCCAGCACGTAACGCCTCAAAATTAACCGTTAAAGAGGCGCTCTCTAGCTAAAATAGGGGCTAATTTTCTCTTTTCTTTAAATCCTGTAAAATTTTATCGCAGACTAATTGACCTGATAGTGTCACCATTGGCATACCTCCCCCAGGATTCACACTACCACCAACAAAATAGAGATTACTCAATGTTTCGCTACGCTGAGGTGCTTTAAAACCTAAGTTTACAAGCCTGTTTGCCTCAACACCATAAATACTGCCTTGATTTGAATAATACTTGGCCTGAATATCATTTGGTGTCCAGTATTCCTCGGTGACGATATGTTCACGCAAATCTGTCAGTCCCATTCGTTCAAGTTTAATCAACACACGCTCACGCATAGCATAATACTCATCATCTCTAATGGGTTTATCCGGATTTAAACATGGAATATGGGGTAAAATTTTAATAACTTCACACCCGCTAGGCGCTTGATTAACATCCGTTTTACAGGGCGCGACCAGATAAATGGTGGGGTCTTCAGATAAATCACCCTTTTTAAAAACTGACGTAAAATGGGCGCGTGAATTTTTAGAGTAGAAAAAATTATGATGAGCGAGTTGTGGATACACACAATCCACACCCAAATGCATCACTATCCCTGAACAGCTTGGTTTAAAACGACGCATTTTTTTGATGTCAGATTCAGTGCTTTGCAATAAACTTTTCATTGCAGGAATCACTTCCATATTCGATACAACAATATCTGCACTGATTGTTTCACCATTTTTTAATTTCACGCTCTTTGCAATGTGATGATTGTGCTCAATGCGCTCAACTTCTGTGTTCACATGAATAGTCACGCCCAGTTCAATCGCTAATTTTTCCAGAGCCTGAGCGAGTGCATACATACCACCACGCACATACCACAAACCATATTGATATTGTATAGCGGGTAGTAAATTCATCAGTGCTGGCGCATCATAGGGCGATGCCCCGACATATTTAATGAAATAATTTAAAATATCAATCAGTTTTGGATCATGCACAAATCGTCTTACACCTTGATCCATGGTTGAGAAAATATCAAAATGTAAACTACGTTTTAGCCCATAAAACTTAAGTAATTCCCAAACGCCATCAATCCCTTTCTCAAAATACCCCGCCTGTGTTTCATCGCTAAGTTTTTGTGCATACGCCATGAATTCAATAAATTCCCCGTAAACATGCTGACCTAATTTATCAAATTCTTGCTTTTGAATCTGAGCATCGGGCGATAAGTCAACGACTGTCCCATCCTCAAAAAAATTACGCCAATGCGGCTGCACCGCCTCAAAAGTCACATAATCGCTTCTTTTTCGCCCTGCACGGGTAAACAGCGCATCAAAAATCTCAGGCATAGTCAAAATTGATGGCCCTAAATCAAATGTAAACCCGTCTTTTGATAGCACATTGAGCTTACCGCCCACTTTATCGTTCTTTTCAATAAGCTCAACACGAAATCCTTCACTTGCCAGTGAGATGGCCGCTGATAATCCACCTAATCCAGCGCCAATGATGACAACGCGTTTTTGACCTGCTACGTTTTGCATTTTATTACCCAGATTTAAAAGTTAGGAAACATTTCAAATTATGCCAAAATTGATTTAGGCTAAATTGCGAATGCGATCGAAAAATTTGTAAAACAGCATGATTGCGTTTACCACGCAACCACCATGAGTCTTTTCCATAGATAAAATCAAGATACCCTTTAAATCCTGCGTAGTGCATCTCACTATACGGAAACCAATTAGGCTCTTTAGGTAAACGTGAAAAATTCACTAAGCCTGAAACACTGTAGCTAAAGCTGAGTAAGCCTTCTGCACCATGATAACGACCAAAACCACTTTTCTTAACCCCACCAAACGGCAACGCTGGATGACCGATGTTTTTGAGCACATCATTGATTGCCCATGCACCTACCTGTAATTGTCGCGCCACGCGCTCCGCTTTGATTAGGTCACAACTCCACACACTTGCGTTAAGACCAAAAGGCGTATCGTTAGCCAATTTAACGACTTCCGTTTCATTATCAAATGACATGATGACAAGCATTGGAGCGAAGGATTCTTCACGCATAATACGCATAGCCTCACTCACATTCCATAACACAATCGGATTGACGAAGTTCCCTTCTTTAATAACTAAAGGGCCAGATGCTTTTGCACCCAGTAAAACAGCATCCTCGTAGTGCGCCTGCATGAGTTGAATTTGAGCCGATGTGGTCATCGCACCCAGGTCGTTTTCAACGCCTCGCCCAACACGTATTTGAGTCAAGTTATCCAGTAATTTTTTTAAAAACTGATCATGGCATGTTTGTTGAACGTATAATCGCTCAACAGACACGCATACCTGACCACTATTACAAAACGCGCCATACAATGCAGCATGAGAAGCCCTCTCAAGATTAGCATCCTCAAAAACAATCATCGCATCTTTACCGCCAAGCTCAAGTAAAACGGGAATTGGATGAGCGGCTGCACGTTTCATCACATGTTGACCCGCAGTTAATCCACCCGTAAAAAATACCATATCAGGTCCAGCATCAATTAACTGCTGAGCAATTGCTTTATCACCAATCACCCATTGCACTAATCCCTCAGGTAAATCGAGTTGATTAAATAGCTTATAAATATATTTCCCCACCGGCAAACTATATTCAGAGACTTTAAACACAACGCCATTACCTGAAAATAAAGCCGTTAAAAGTGGAGAAACGGTTAATTGAAAGGGATAATTCCACGGGGAAATAATGGCAATGACACCAAAAGGTTGTTGATAAATTTTAGCGCTAGTGGCAGAAAACAAAAAAGGAGAGGTTGCTATATTGCGATCAGCCAAAATGGATGAGGCATTTTTTATATAATAATCAAGCAAACTGACTACAGGAAGTATATCACCCAGCAACGCCTCAGTTGGAACCTTACCCGCGGTTTCACTTATACATTCACTTAGCGCATCTATATCGCCAAGGATGTCATCACGTAATTTAGTCAGTATTTGTACACGTTTTTTGACTGGCACATTAGCCCATATTGTAGCGGCTACTCGACATTGCTCCACTTTCTTTGCGATATCTTCCTTTTGCGTAATGTCATCTATGTCTAATACTCGATTATCAAAAGGTGATCTACTCGTTATGACCGTCATAATAAAAAAAAGCCTACTTTTTAAGCCAGCGACTATGATTAACGGGAGTGAATGAAACACCATGTTGTTTTGAAATTAAATCTGATGAAATACGAGCGGACTCATAAATTGTTGGTAATCCACTACCTGGATGGGTTCCACCGCCTACCAAATAACAATTTCCCAATTCCTCAAATCGATTATGAGGACGCCAATACAACATCTGACTAAATTTATGCGCCAGACTAAACGTCGCGCCTTTGTAAACAGATTCATGCTCTTGCCAATCCATTGGGGTAATGATTTTTTCGCATTCAATATGCGAGCGTAAATCTTCTAGCCCCATTCGCTCACTTAGCGCATCTAACACTTTCTCGCGCACCGATGCACAATGATCTGACCATTCAAGTTGACTGTCATTATTTGGCATCGGGACCAAGATATAAAGCGCAGATTTTCCTTCTGGTGCGAGACTATCATCATTGATTGACGCATTTTGCACATAGAACGAAAAATCATCACTAAGGGTCTTATCCTGAAAAATATGTTTAATATTACTTCGATAATCACCTGCAAAAACAATGGTGTGATGCGCTATATCGTAAATTTTATCCAGCCCCAAATACAGCATGAATGTGGAACACGAGTAATCGAGTTTTTCTAGCTTATCAGGTGTATATTTTTTTAAAATATGTTTATCTACTAAATGAGTCATCGCGTGTCCAAAATCCGCATTAATGATGACCTCATCCGCAAAAATTGACTCACCATTTTCAAGCTTCACGCCTTTCACATCACCCTGCTCAATAATGAGTGACGCCACACTCGTTGAAGTATGTATTTTTCCGCCATTTTCAGTTATCACTTTCGCCATCGCACTTGAGATTTTATTTAATCCCCCTTTTACATGATAAATACCATATTCATGTTCAAGATACGCAAGCATGGTAAACAAAGCGGGACATTCCCAAGGCGACATGCCTAAATATTTAGACTGGAAACAAAACGCTAGACGCAGTTTTTCATTTTGAAAGTATTGTGCCAAATTATTAAAAACACTTTTAGGAAAGGCGAGCCAGGGTATCGCTTTAATTAAATCGAAAGAAAAAAAACGCCCTAAATTTGTATAATCACGCGTCATACAAGGATAGAGTGCACTGAAACGACGTTTTTCATTCTCCAAAAAATCAAAATATCCCTCGCTTGCTTCGCCAAAAACATGTTGCAATTCAAGTTTCATTTTCTCGGGATTACTGTACACATTGAAATCACGATCAATGAATTTCAATTGATACATGGGTGAAAGCGATTGAAATTCCAAGTAATCTTCAGTTCGGCGATCGCATAATAAAAACATTTCATCCAACACACCTTTCATTAAAAGAAAAGTGGGGCCAGTATCAAATGTAAATTGATTTAGATGAAGTGGTCGACTGCGTCCACCCACTTCCTCGTTTTTATCGAAAATTGTCACCTCAAAACCACGATGACTAAGTAACATTCCAGCACACAAACCACCCGGACCCGCACCAACAATAATAATTTTTTTTGATTTAGACATAATTTACACGAAAAAAGAATAGTGGACGATGTGAGTATATCAAAATCACCTTAAAGTTACGTACTGACGATAGAAGAAAAAAGAGAAATCAAACATTCCTTGCTAACGAATTCATCTAAAATCAAGGCACGCAAAACATTTTGAACAATTCGTGTCTGACTTCATAACAATCATGATTTTTTTGTTGCCAGCGTTTAAGAATTCTTCAACGGATAAAGTGATATCCTTTACAATTTAGAGATGGATGCTTTATGACGATTAGTTAGTAATTGCAGTTGCTCATAGTTTTTTTTAAACTGTTCAATATTATGGTATTCATTTCCTATGATATGCGTTTTTAGTGATGAGCAAAAGTTCGATGTTTGATTAGAAATGAATTGTTTAAATTCATCATCAGGCGCGTTAAGCATGAACTTCACCAGTCTGGTATTGAATATAACGCCTTCATTTTTAACGATATAATCCATATCCGATAGATTTTTCATAAAGGCATAATTAAGTTCATTTTCAATAGCTGGATTATTTTCACCTCGATACTCGGCATAATATAAAAATAGAACCCATCCTTCAAATCCAACTGTTTCCAGCAAAGAGTGTATTCTTCTTTCATGCGCCCCTGTGATAATTATATCATCGATAAAAAATAGCACTTTTCCTTTGATAAATGCGTTGTCTATTGAAAAATCATCCGATGTAATCACCTGCTCCCTTTGCTCTTTAGACATAGCGCCATAATCTTCATTATAGCTATGCGCTCTATGCACTTTTAAATCCTCTACTGCCTGATTATTTATGCTCCATACTGGATTGAATTCGCTAATAAAAAAATCTTTAAGCGCAGTTGATGCAACAGGAATATTTTTCCACGGTGCTGAGCAGATAACAATTTGATGATTCGATATATGTTGATGAAAATCATTAAATTCTACCGATTCCAAAAAACCGCAAGCCAATTCTCTTCCCAGTTTTTGAGCAAACTTTTGACTTCCATGTTTGAATTTGCTGTATTCAATTGCAGAAAAAGTTAAGTTATCCGTATCCGTGAATTTATGTTTTGAAAAACGAGAAACGCTAATCATGCGTAATGCTGCTGATTAGTTGAGGTAAAGAAAGTTTTGTAACATCTAAAAACGTTATGCCATAACGCTCACTAGCACCATCTGTCTTAGGATTATCACCAATATGAAATGTGGGTTTTATCTCAAAGTCAAACATTGAGACATCGATTTTGGCTTTTCCGATTTCATCTGAAAATTTACAGTGACTTTTTGGAATAGCGAATTTATCGAAAATGACTCGACTTAAAGCAGCGCCACTTGTAAAAACCGTATTTGAAGAAACATAAATGGTATATCCCGCTTGTCTTGCAGTCTCTATAAATGAGGGAGGTAAATGAGTAAAAGGAGGGTATTTAACGAAGATATCATCTGAAAGTAACATGAATTTTTCTATGTCTTTTGTATGCCAGTTAGGAAAAATGAGTTTATTTAACTCCAATCTATCTATATGACCTCCCCTAGTTTGAGCTTCATCATCAGCTAATTTTTTATAATACGTTTTTTGAGTAAGCCAATAATCTAAAGAGATTGAATCATCAAATTCACATAATAATTTAAATTGATTCTCCCTAAACTGAGGATTACTCAGACACAACGTTCCCCAGAAGTCGAAACTTATCGCTTTCATAGATTTAAACCTAACTATTTTTCTTGATCAATTGAAGCCAAACAAACCGATTTCCAATGTAAAGGGTTTCCATCTTAACATCCATAAACTTGTATTAGATGTTCATTGTAAACGTTCAATATTAAGGAACATAGAAGATTAACCCCTGCCTTCATTAAATTACGCTAGTGTTGTTTTTAGCAATTAGATAATAAACAAAATTCAAATAGCATTCCATTCAATTTTATCAGTCCGACTGTCATAATCTCAATAATACCGGTCTATTAAGTATAGCGTGTTACTCGACGTGCAATATTTCCCTACAAAATCTGATTAACTCTATTCTGAAATAGCTATCATTTTTAAACGCACAAAGTGCGATATTTGGAAATATATTCTTACTAATTTAGTTGGTTAATAATTATTAAATCATTGATTTTTATCATAATAAAAATATAAATAACAATTTTCATTGTTTTTTCGCTTTTTAATTTATCTCAGTTTGCTAATATAACCAACGGAGATAGTAGGAAATTTAGTGTCGTTTCAATTTTGAATAATCCTCCTTGTAACGTTTTTTAAACTGGGGCGACACTAAACCACTTAAAAAAATCTAATTTAATTTTTGCTAGAAATTATCCCAAATAAATATGATTTTAAAGTGTTCAAGATGACATAGTGTCACGTAACAATAGTAAGTTAAAAAATTTTCTATTGATGCATAAAAAAATAAAAAATGACCTTGATTGTCATATAAATTATGGAGATTAAATTATGCTTTTTATTGCTGAAAAAGATTCTGATGGCGTCATACCTTACTTGCTAACCACTATTCTTGATGAATGTGTCAATGGGGTAATACTTTCAGATCCAGATTTACCCGATGCCCCAATCGTCTATGCCAATAAAGCATTTGAAACCCTAACTGGTTATAGTCAAGAGGAAACTATCGGTTTAAACTGTCGCTTTTTACAAGCTAATGATCAAAATCAAGAAGCCAGTAAACAAATTTCAGACGCGATGAAGCATCAGGAATCGATTGAGGTAACGATACGAAACTACAAAAAAGACGGTACACTATTTTATAACCGATTAAAGATAACCCCTCTGTTAGATAGAAAAGGCCGTATTATTTATTATCTTGGTGTTCAACATGATGTGACTGAGCAAGTTGAAGAAAATAATGAAATACGGGAGTTGAACGCGATTATTGCCATGTTATCAAAATAAAATGAGTTGAATTAAATCGAATCATTTTTTTACTTTAATCAACATTTTATAATGTAAATTTACGCAAAGCTATACAAACTGTGGATTATCTGAAACATTAGTCACAATTTTAATAATAAAAATAAATTTGGAGAAGGGTAATGAAAAAAAGCCTTAATATAGTAGTTTTAGAAAATGAAGAAACCAATGCTTTAGCTGTCGCGCTTTATTGTTGGGGGCACGTACCATCAATTTTCAACAATATAGATGATGCTTTTGGCAAATTAGCCTCCTCTTTAGATCAAGTTGATGCGTTGATTGTGAATATTGAGCTTAACACTGATGCAGTAAGTCGTTTAGACGAATTTCTTCATAAATCTTCACTCCCCTGTTTAATACTTGATACATCAGTCCATCGCAACTTGTCGCATGGGGTAGTTGATTTTTTAAGTTCTAAAACAGACATTAAAAAATTAGTTTCGTGGCTTGACAATATAAACAAACCCGAACGCGTATTCGAAGAAAAAAATCCGTTATTTACGTTAATTTACGGAAGTCATGCTGTAGGAGAAACGAAACCATCAGATGTGATGGATATTTTAAAAGTAGCGCGTAAAATTAACAAAGAACTCGAAATTACAGGTGTTCTACTCTACAACAAAGGCTGGTGGCTACAAGTATTAGAAGGCAGTTTTAGTGCCGTCACCTCACTATTTTTCAATCATATTCAGAAAGATAAACGCCATACAAATGTAACGTTACTTGTACTCGACCCAACCACTCAACGAAATTTTGCGAATTGGGATATGGGGTTTTATAGTACTCAAGACGAGCAAGATTCCAATTTATCATGGACGGATTTAGATACGCACCCTGCAGGAGAGTTAATTAAACAAAAATTATCTAATTCGCAAGAATATACCAAATATTTCATGAAATAACGATTTTAATATTGAGTAGCGCGTTAATGTTTAGAACTTCAATTACATATAAGATAGTTATAATGTAACTGTAGGATTTGAGTTTGGGATTACAATAACTTCAATTGCAATTTAAATAACTTAGTATCCCTTTATTACAGTTTATAAAACTGTATTTTCTGAATTTGACGCGCAATCCGCCAGACGGAACTGCATTTTTTATCAGTCCGATTAGAACACCCTCATTAATACCTGTCAAACCGATAGCGTTTTATGTATGACATGTTTATCTCGACATGCAACATTTCTTCACCATTTCAAATTCACTCTACTCAAAAAATGTCATGGTTAAACGCACAGAGTGCGATAGTAGAAAATATATTCAGACTAATTTAGTTGGTTAATTATTATTATACTATTGATTTTTATACAAAAAAGATAGACATAACAAATTGCTTTATATTTTCGCTTTTTAATTTATCTCAGTTTGCTAATATAACAAACGGAGATAGTAGGAAATTTAGTGTCGTTTCAATTTTGAATAATCCTCCTTGTAACGTTTACTAAACTGGGGCGACACTAGACCACTTAAAAAATCTAATTTAATTTTTGCTAGAAATTATCCTTAAGAATATGATTTTAAAGTGTTCAAGATGACATAGCGTCACGTCACAGTATTAAATAGCTGTAATTTTATGTTTGAAGCATAGAAGATAATAAAAAATGAACTTGATTGTCATATAAATTAACGGGATCATTTATTAATTCTTTTAAGCTATGAATCATGTTGACAATGGAGTGCTCGATGTCTTTACAAAATGTACTCAACAAAGTACTGGCTTGGTTTGATAACAGCAATGTGAAATTAGAAGACAATATAAGTGAAGCAATTGATTGGATGCGAGTCATTCCATTTATTTTAATGCATTTACTTTGCCTTCTTGTATTTGTTGTCGGCGTAAGTCCTATTGCATTATGGGTTGCTCTGGGTTCTTATTTATTGCGTATGTTCGCAATTACAGCTTTTTATCACCGTTATTTTTCCCATAAAGCATTTAAAACCAGCCGCATAGCACAGTTTTTTTTTGGTGTGCTAGGTGCTACAGCCACGCAGCGAGGGCCTATTTGGTGGGCATCGCATCATCGTCGTCACCATATCTATTCTGATAAAGATAAAGACATTCATAGCCCTAAACATGGTTTTTTATGGAGTCATGTGGGATGGTTTTTGTGTCTTAAAAATTTTACTACACATGAGGATTGTGTTCGTGATTTAGTTAAATTTCCTGAATTGGTTTTGCTAGACCGCTTTGATGTTTTTGTCCCCATACTTTATGGCATTTCAATTTTTAGTTTAGGGTATTATTTAGAAATTGCCTATCCAGCGTTGCAGACAAATGGCTTGCAAATGCTGATTTGGGGTTATTTTGTCTCCACTGTTGTTTTGATTCACTGTACGTTATTTGTGAATTCACTTGCCCATATTTTAGGTTCTCAGCGTTACGACACAGGTGATGATAGTCGAAATAATGGATTTATTGCTCTTTTAACCATGGGAGAGGGTTGGCACAATAATCACCATCACTTCCCTGTATCAGCTCGTCAAGGCTTTTTCTGGTGGGAAATTGATATGAGTTATTATTTGCTTAAGCTGATGTCCTATTTAGGCATAATATGGGAATTAAGACACGTTCCTTCTGAACGCTTATATTCAAAGCTTATTGAAAAGGATGCGAAATAATGAACATAGCCATTATTGGTAGCGGCATTTCAGGGATTTATGCCGCGCACTATTTGAGTAAACAACATCATATTACATTATATGAGGCAAATAGTTATTTAGGTGGTCATACTGATACGCATGATATCAATATAGAAGGAAAATCTTATGCTGTGGATACGGGATTTATTGTTTTTAACGAACATAATTATCATTATTTTTGTCAATTCCTAGCCGATTTGAATGTCAAATCGCAAGCCTCGGACATGACGTTTAGTGTCACTGACACCGTTTCCGGTCTTGAATACAATGCGACCACGTTAGATAAACTATTTTGCCAGCGAAGAAATTTACTCAGTCCTCGTTTTTATAGGATGGTCAGCGATATATTACGGTTCTACCGTGAGGCCCCTGCCCTTTTAAATAGTAGCGACGATAGCTTAACGCTAGGCGATTATTTGCATCAACAGCAATACAGCCAAACCTTTATTGATGATCATATCCTCCCAATGGCGTGCGCGTTATGGTCGGGCTCACCAAAAATAGTAAGGGATTTCCCTGTACGTTATTTTGTTGCCTTTATGGCCAATCATCAAATGTTAAAGACAGATAACCGGCCACAATGGCGAACCGTTTGTGGGGGATCTTCATCGTATATTAAGGAATTTAAACGTGTGTTTAATGGTGAGATCCGCTTAGCCTGTCCTGTTCACACAGTTGAGCGAGATAAAGACGGCGTCATAGTGAAAACAAAGGATAGAGAAGAACGCTATGATCAAGTGATTTTTGCGTGCCATAGTGATCAAGCACTTAAGTTATTAGCAAATCCTAGTCATCAAGAAAATGAGATTTTAGAGGCTATGACGTTTCAAGATAACGAAGTGGTGTTGCACACGGACATCAATCTAATGCCAAAACACCCTAAAGCGTGGGCAAGTTGGAATGCACTTAAATTAAATGACGAGCAAACTCGCTGCACAGTGACGTATTATATGAATTTACTTCAAAATTTAGATGCGCCACAACCGTTACTAGTAACGCTCAACTGCACAGATCACATCGATCCAAACAAAATTCTGCAAAAAAGAAATTATCATCATCCCGTTTACACGGCATCTAGTTTAGCGGCGCAAAAACGTCGTGATGAAATCAACGGCATAAACAATACTTGGTATGTTGGTGCGTATTGGGGCTGGGGATTTCATGAGGACGGTGCTCAAAGCGCTGAGGACGTTATTAATCGGTTATGTGAGGCGATATGACTGCCTTCAAAAGTCAATTTTTTCAAGGGTGGATCAGACATCGACGATATTTACCCAAAAAACATACTTTCTTCTATACACTCTTTTTAAGCTGGTTAGATCTTGAAGAATTAAATCAAGTGGTGGCACAAAGTCCTTTTTGGTCTTTAGAGCGCTTTAATTTGGTTAGTTTCTATCGACGCGATTATATGGGAAATAAACATCAAGATTTGTCTGATGCGGTAAAATTGTGCATTAAGCAGCATAATGGTGAAAGCTTCAATGGGCGAATTTGCTTGCTGACACATCTGCGCTTTTTGGGGCTTTGTTTTAACCCCGTTAGTTTTTATTTCTGTTTTCCTGAAGGGGAAAATACACCTCGTTATATTCTTGCTGATATTCATAACACACCTTGGAATGAGCGCTACTGCTACGTATTAGATACAAGTGAGATGCCAACTAAACAAGATGAATGGCAATTTGAATTTTACTTTGATAAAGCATTTCATGTATCACCCTTTATGCCCATGGATCAGCAATATCGATGGCAGTTTAGTTTTCATGATGCTAACTTAACAATACACATGCAATTAGAGCAGGAAAATGAATGCTGTTTTGACGCCACCCTACAATTAAAAGCAGAGGAATTAAGTCCATCTAAGATGATTAAGATGCCATTACATTACCCTTTTATGCCATTAATCATCATTTTTGCAATTTATTGGCACGCTTTACGTTTATGGATTAAAGGTATTCCTTTTTATAGTCATCCAAACACATAAATCTAACTCAACAGATATGTTCTTTTAGGCCTGATTTAGTCAGTTTTGCGTAGCTTAAATTTAGGTGTATAAAAATTTTCAAGCCAACGTAATGGCTAATTACTCTGACGTTGACTCAAATTAGGTTTAATTTTTTTTATTTTCCATACTGAATATTCATAAAATATTAGAAGGCTCCATGAACGAAATTGTTTGCGATTTAAGTAAAAATTCAACACGGATCGATCTGTTTTTACGCAGTCGATTTTTGAAGAAACTTGGCTATCTTGAAAATGCCGTACTCATTATTTCTGATTCGCTAGGTGAGCATATTTTGGGCTCCGAAGGATCGGATGGCCTATGTGCCAGAATTAATGTATTGAATATGAATTTTTATTGTCAACTTGCCGTGGGCGGATCCGTTGGTGCAGCTCAATCTTATATGGATAACGATTGGGAGGCGGATGATTTATGTCGTGTTATACAAATACTAGTCCGTAATCGTGACTTACTTGATAGTATGGAAGGCGGTTTTGCCTCGTTAGCGAATCATTTGCTGAAACTTTGGCATCTTACAAATCGTAATTCGCACAATGGTAGTAAAAAAAATATTGCCGCCCATTATGATTTGGGAAATGCGTTATTTTCGCTATTTTTAGATCAGCACAGTATGTATTCCTCGGCTACTTTTTACCGAGGTGAAACGAGTTTAGACAGTGCTTCGACTGCAAAACTTAAGCGAATTTGTGAAAAGTTAGATTTACAGCCGCAAGACCACATTTTAGAGATAGGTACGGGATGGGGTGGATTTGCAATTTATGCCGCTAAACATTATGGTTGTCACATCACTACCACAACAATTTCAATGCAGCAATATGAGGCCACTAAGCAACGCATTATTGATGAAGATTTGTCCACTTACATTACTGTTTTGCTCGAAGACTATCGAAATTTGCAAGGGAGCTATGATAAGTTGGTATCAATTGAAATGATTGAGGCAGTGGGACATCATTACCTTGATACGTATTTAAAAAAATGTTCGACATTATTAAAACCCAATGGTTTGGGATTGATTCAAGCCATTACTATTGAAGATAGATATTATCATCAAGCCTTAAAAAGCGTTGATTTTATTAAACGCTATATTTTCCCCGGTAGCTTTATTCCCTGTGTCAGTGTCATTATTGCTAGTGCTGCGAGGTGTTCTGATTTACGGCTCATTAATCTTGAAGATCAAGGTGAAAGTTATGCCTTGACCTTACATTGCTGGCGTCAACGTTTCATGGCGAAATTAGAACAAGTGAGAGAGCAAGGTTACAGCGAAGAGTTCATCCGTATGTGGGAATTTTACTTGTGTTATTGCGAAGGTGGTTTTAAAGAAAAATCGATTTCAAATGTACAACTATTATTTGCAAAACCCGCAAATCGCCGTCAGCAATGGTTACCCATCAATTCTTAAGCATTGCATTCATAAATAAGTCTATTTTTTAAGCGGGAAATCAATGATGAATTTTAAATATTGTTATCATTGATAAGTCACTGTATTAGCTTAAAGATATCTGTTTGATTAGAGGGAGAGCGTCATGAACAGCCTAATTAGCGTTGCTGTTTTTAGTGTCATTTTACTATTAGTGGCTTGGAATTGGCAAAAGCGTCATGCTAATGCGGGCATTGTTGATGTCGCATGGGCTTTTGGTATGATGTTTTCTGGATTGTTGTATTCGTTTACTGGCGAGGCACCCTTATTTTTAAGGGTGTGTTTGGGTGTGTTGACGTTTGGTTGGTATTTTCGCCTAGGTTACCATTTGCAAAAACGTGTGTTTAACGAAACCGAAGATGGTCGCTATTTTGCGATGCGCCTAGCAATGAAAGATTGGGCTCAACACGGTTTTCTTTTGTTTTTCATTGTTCAGGCCGGATTTATTTGTTTATTGTCATTGCCCTTTTGGGCGGTTGCGCAACATACTGAGCCGCACACTTATTTTGTCATCG